>OFET01000180.1_pt1 | contig 76924 bp, 70 predicted proteins | sample 1521211 | NCBI WGS metagenome assembly OFET01 (sample SAMN03766358, study PRJEB24113) | microbial mat metagenome | isolation source: enrichment culture HLUCC-A from microbial mat sample contains cyanobacterium...
CATGGCAATACCTTACCTGATAGGTTAGGTGTTGCACTTGGTCATTGAGACCGCCCACCATGCCTTCTTTTAAAACCAATCCTTTGCCTCTGTGCCCATAGTGCAGCACCTGAGGCTCTTCATGCATTTCCCGACCAATGCCGTGGCCGCAATACTCACGTACAACCGAATAACCATGCTTTTCAGCATGGTGCTGGATCGCATGGCCGACATCGCCCAGCGTTGCGCCTGGCCTAACCACTTGTATGCCTTTCCATAGCGACTCGTAGGTTTTATCGACCAAGCGCTTTGCATAGGGTTTTACATCGCCGATAAGGTACATCTTGCTGGAATCGGCAATAAACCCGCACTTCTCAAGGGTAATATCGACATTGACGATATCACCTGACTTGAGCGTTTGCTTTTCCGATGGTATGCCGTGACAAACCACATGATTGACTGACGCATTCAGGACAAATTGATAATCGTATTGCCCCTTGCTCGCCGGGCGTGCCTGCAAATCATCCACGATATAGCGCTCGGCCCAACGATTGATATCCATGGTGGATACGCCGGGCGCTATGTGTTTATCCAGATAACTGAAAACCAAAGCGAGTAGGCGCCCGGCTTCACGCATTACGCGCAGTTCCTGTTCACTTTTAAGGATCACACTAGGCACCGACTACCTTCCTTACATCCACATCGGCTTGCTTCATTTGCTCGCGCATAATCTCAGAGAACGTCATGGTTGGGTTGGCCTCGGCGAGCATGCCTATTTTGATCCAATACTCGGCTTGCGCATTGATAGAGCGCACCATGACGGCGCTCGCTTTGCGAATATCTTCATGCAACTGATCATTGATCTTAACGATACCCATCACACCACCCAATATATGAAGTGAATACATAATGTATACGAATCATATATTGACTATCTTCTACTGGCAAGGCTATGAGGCAACGTTGACCAGTGGCACACACGCAAGGATCTCCTCGCGCAGTTTCTGCTTTGGCTCTTCCAGCGAAGCGCGCCATTGATGGCACTCCTGCTTCTGCTGCGAGTCCGGTGAAAGGCTGGCGCAGAAGGCATCCAGCCAGGCCTGTCGAGTGCAGATATCCTGAAAGTCACCGAGCAGGCGCTGGCGGTGCTTAAGTTGAGCGAGAAACCGTTTAGAGGTCGCGGGCGTCAGGTCGGCCAGATAGCGAATGCGCTTTACTCGCTTGCGCAGTTCATGCAAGTCGGCGTCGGACGCCAGTAGCGCCAAATCGTCATCATGGGCGGCGATACGTTTATCCAGCACTGTGTTGATGCGCTTCGACGTGAGTTTGGACAGCGCCTTCTTGACCTCCCCAGAGGCAATAAACGCCTGCCAGTTCTGCAACTGCTCGGCATATTCAGGTGCTCTCAACAGCTGGCATACCGCGTTATGCTGCTCCGCACGGCAAGCCTGAAGCCATTGTTGAAGGTCCTTACGAGTATTGACGGAAAGCGGCGGTGAGAGATTGCCCAGATCCTCCAGAAACACGTCCAGATCGCGGAGGTCACTGGTCGCCCGGGCACGGTGCTTGAGCGCCTTGAGCTGCTTCTTGAGCCCCGGCACCTTGGTAACGGAACGCAGGGATTCACCCACCGCCCGGCTGCGACGCAGGTTTACCCGGTACTGGTGCAGAAACTCGGGATCCTCCCCCGCGATGACCCCGGGCTCCAGCGCCTCGATCATCCGGCACTGGTGCGCAAGCATGGCGCGGGTTCGTGTCGCCATATCGTTTTTAGGGTCAGGCGGCTTGGGCGCCCGGCGCTTGAACAGCGGATAACTCGCAGCTTCCGGGCTAAGGCTCCCCACCAGCGTCGCGCCGCCCTGCTCCATGGCCGACCAGGGCATTTGCGGCAGCGTGAAATGCAACACGCTGGCGGTGGACAGCTTCGTCGGCGAGGCTCTATCGAGCCAACGGGCAAGCTCCACCAGCGCCGGATTATGGCCGATTATCAATACCCGCTCGGCCCCTTCAGGCAGCGCCTTCAGCCAGGCCAGCAACGCGTCGCCCTCAAAGGTGTAAAGGGCTTCATCGAAATGCACCTGGTTCGCCAGAGGGCAGTCAGGCAGCCGCCCGGCGATTTCGTCGAAGGTCGCCCGTGTGCGCGCCGACGTGCTGACGTAAACCTCGCCTTCCAACGCTTGCCAGCGCTGCAGCACCGGCGCCATCGCCGCGGCCTGGCGTTTTCCCCGCTTGCGCAACGGCCGTTGGTGGTCGGCCGTATCGCCGCTGGGTTGCTTGGCCTTGGCGTGGCGCATCACGAAAAGGTGGCGCATGTATCTACTCCCTATCGCGACTTGATAAAAACAGTCTAGTACACACCCTTGCTCGAGCGAACACGCCGATGGGGCCGCACCACCCACCAGCTCGCCAGCACCAAGCCACCAAACACGCTGTAACCCGCCACAAACACCCATTCCGGCGCGCTATAGTAAAGCAGGCTGTGCAGCCAATACTGAATAAACGACCCGGAATACGTAGCCGCGCCCGCTTTGGTTCTAAGTGCCATTTCCCAGGTGGTCAGCGGGCAGACGGCGCCCAACCAGGATTGCACCACCACATAGCCGATGGCACATAGATGAACGATACGGAATACTCTGTTCCGCACCCAACGCCATTTCAGAACATACCCTGCGTATACGGCAAACAGGCCGAGCACAACGAAGGCCACAAACAGCACGTGAATAATTAATATGGCGTCGGCTAAAAGCAGCAATAGCCACTGTTCAGACATCATCCTTCACCTCGGCGTAGCTTAACTGTCTGAAAAGCTTGCCGCACAGGCTTCAAGCCCGTAACGGCAGCGCCGCGCCAATGGCCATGAACACGCCCCCGCAAACGCGATTAAACCCTCGCCCGGCACGCTCTAACCAATGTCGAATACGGCTAGCGGCGCTTGCCAGAATGAACTCTGCCAAAAATTCCGTCATCACGAAGGTCGCCGCCATAATGACAAACTGGTGCACTAGGCTGTTTTGCGGGTCTAAGAATTGCGGTAAGAAAGCGCTAAAGAACAGCAACACTTTGGGATTGGTAATCGACGCCAGCGCCCCTTGGCGAAAAAGCGACCAACCGCTGGTCACCATTTCGTCAGGATGCGCTGTCGTGGAAATCGGCGGTGAGCGCCATACCTGAATGCCAAGCCAAACGAGATACGCGCCCCCTACCCACTTCAGAATGGAAAGCCACATAACCGACGACTTGATCAGTGCCCCAATACCAAACATGCAAAGGGCAATGACGATGACAAAGCCTATCGCGCCGCCTGAAATGGTAAACAACGCCCTGCGGCTTCCGTGAAGTACGCCATGGGTCAGCGCCAGAAGCCCGTTGGGGCCGGGCGACAATGACAAGCCCACACAGCTAATGAAATAGATGACCCACGTTTCAAGCGGCATTGATTCCCTCCCGTATCCCGCCATCTACGACACACAAGGCCCATACGATGGCTGCGTAGTAGTATTTTGGTGTAACCGGACAAGCTATCAGCGTAATCGCCAGAACATTGATCGTTTCGCCTGGGCCCAAGCAACATGCAGTAAAATGCAAGACGCTTCGCAAACATGGGTTCGTCATTGCGCCATTGATAACGACGACTTCTTGGCCTTATTAATACACTTCGTTTACGCTCAATGGCTGAGTCAAGCAACCATTAGGGAAGCGATCAATGAAAATCAGCGCACGCAATGCATTAAAAGGCAAAGTTCTCAGCGTCAACGAAGGTGCTGTCAATTCTGAGGTTACCATGGAACTGCCAGGTGGCGAGCAGTTGGTCGCAGTGGTGACTTGCGAGAGCGCTAAAAACCTTAACCTGGTGCCGGGTAGTGACGCCACCGCGCTTATCAAAGCACCGTGGGTCATGCTGATGACCGAATCTGAAGGTATCCGCCTCTCTGCACGTAACTGCCTGAATGGAAAAGTCCTTAGCGTTAGCGATGGTGCGGTAAATGCCGAGGTAATACTCGAACTTTCAGGTGGCAGCCGAGTGTGTTCCATCGTCACCCGTGATGCCGTTGAGGAGCTAGGCCTCAAGCCTGGAGTTAATGCTTCCGCCATTATCAAGGCATCGCATATCATTCTCGCCGCTTCCGTTTAAATCTCTTCAGTTACGTTACAAGCCTGTCGCGTCCCAATGAAAATCATCGCCGCGACGGCGCTTGTAACAGCAGCGCTTACCGGTCATTTCGAAGCACTATCTTTGCGCAACCTGTTGGCGACGCACCCAGGCAGCGCGGATAGCTTCAGCGCCCATCCCGGTCAGCAACCCTAAAAAGGGGTCTGCCCAGATAGTGACCGCTGCCGTCATCCCGATGACAGGCCAGCAAGACGGTTTGGCAGACGTAAGGCGCTTAGTAAAGGCCAACTCAGTGGCCGCCACTAGCAGCAATGCCCCAAGACCTGCCGTTGGAATGGCCGCCAACAACGAGAGCCCACCCGGCACCAACGCCACCGAGCACAAACCAATCCCTAGCAAAACAGGCGCAATGCCGGTACGAGCCCCAAAGCGGTAATGCGCCGCCAAGCCACCCGCCCCATGGCACATGGGTAACGCCCCGAGCGGTACCATAAAGAAGTTGGCAAGCCCGGTACTCATTGACAACCGAGCAGGCGTTACATGACGTGCTTGCACACCAAAATAATCCTCAGCCATCAAGGCCGTAAGCAGTATGGCATTGGTGAACGTTAGCGCTAACTGGGGTAACACCAACATCGAAAACCCTTCTTGCCAAGCGCTTACGCTCGATAAATCAGGTAGAGAGAAACTAGAAAAATTCGCCGTATGAAGAGCTATCCCTGGTGCCTCAACCAACGCACCCAGGGCGACTGACACTCCAAGACCCAATAGAACCGCCGGGAAATGTGGCAATGTCCGCAAGACAACAACCAATACCGACAACGTGACAATCCCGACCAGCGGCGACGTGGAGATCAGGCCAATACTCATGTAGGCAAGCATCAGACCCAACCCTAACTGAACCCCGCTTAGAACCGACCTAGGCACCAGCCGCGCTAGCCAGTTAATCCATCCAGTCGAACCCAATAGCAGTAAAACCGCGCCGATCAGTATGCCACTCGCGGCTAAACTTTCCGCACTTACCTGAGTCGTGAGCAACACTGCAGACACAGCCTTCATGGGCTGCACCGGTATAGGCAGACGATAATAAAGCCCCGTTGCGATATAAAACGCTGCAAATCCCAGCAGGACAGGTATCGGGGCTAATCCTGCCACCCCAATAGCGCCCAGGCTAGGCGGCAGCAACGTCCCCAAATCACCGAGCGCGCCGCTGGCATCTTTCAATAGATGATTTTTCGATGCAGACATACGCGGGTACTCGTTTATCGCCCCTACCACTAGCAGGGAATTATTGATCAATAGACGCGTGTAAAGCGCCTATTACACACGCTTATTGCTCATCAACACACTCATAAATGGCGGTGCCATATCTGAGAAAGTGTTAGCGCACTATCGCCAGAGCCACAAGGCTAGCGTTCGAATGCGAGCCCTAGCGTTTCAAAGTACATTTTTGTGCATAAAGCTGCATAAATTCCAACGCCCAGTGCAGATGGCTCAATTACGGTAGATAATGCAACTCAAGGGCGCATGAACACAATGCCTCAACGTGTCTTACCTTATTGAGCTGTGCACTCAACCGAGCGTTATTCGATAACGGCGCAGCCTGGCGAATGAGTAAATCCGTTTTGCACCCACATAGAATAAGGAAGGAAAAGATGAAAAAGACTGGATTGATCCTTGCGACCACAAGCCTTGCGGGCCTTGCCTTTACGGTACAAGCCCAAGAGGAAGCAGACTTCATCACCCTCGCCTCCACCACCTCTACCGAAAATTCGGGCCTGTTTGATCACATCAACCCACAGTTTACTGAGGCTACCGGTATTGAAGTACGCGTTGTCGCCGTGGGCACTGGCCAAGCCTTTGAAATTGCCCGCCGTGGCGATGCGGATAGCCTGCTGGTGCACGACACGACCGGCGAAGAGAAGTTTGTTTCAGAGGGTTATGGAACCGAGCGCGCCGACGTCATGTACAACGATTTCGTCGTCATCGGCCCGGAGGATGATCCGGCTGGAATTGCAGACGCCGAGACCGTGGAAGAAGCTTTCTCACTCATTGCCGAAGATGAGGCAGCTTTCGCCTCGCGTGGCGATGACAGCGGAACGAATCGCGCCGAGCTGCGCCTGTGGGAAGCTGCAGGTGTGGAACCGGATGGCGAATGGTACCGTGAACTCGGAAGCGGCATGGGGCCGACACTCAATACCGCCGCTGGCATGGAAGCCTACGTGATGAGTGACCGTGCCACCTGGGTTGCTTTTGAGAATCCCCAAGACCTGACGATACTGTTCGAGGGCGACGAGGCTCTGTTCAATCAATACGGAAGTATTCTGATTGATCCGGAACGCCACCCTCACCTCAAGCACGATTTGGCAGAACAATGGCACGAATGGCTTCTATCCGAAGAAGGCCAACAAGCCATTGGCGAATTCGAAGTAAAAGACCAGCAGCTGTTCTTCCCCAACGCCGCTGAATAAAGCGCAGAGGCTGGGCCTTTTTGTCAATAAAAGACCCAGCTCCGCCTACCCTCCGCCTCTTCAAACGCTTCACTGTCCAGCTTGTGCATCAGGCCAATCAACACCATTGAAACATCGCGCAGACCAAGCTATGACGGCTGGCAAGGACGTCTACGTCTCCCTCATATGCGGCGTTTACCAATGAATTCTCTTGGCCCAAAGGGCTCGACCTCAAGCGAGCAAGCAGGCATGGTAGGTATTCTTATTCACCATGAGCAAACCAACGAGAGGTTACGCCAATGCTGCACTTTCTGAAGCAAGGCCTAGGCACGATGGGGCTATTATCGATCTTGATGATGTCTGCCAACGCCTTCAGCCAAGAACAACCAGAGACGCCTTCCGGTGATGATGTCACCACCGAGTCGTTCCAGGACTGGGAAGTCCGCTGCCAGCGTAATGGCGAAGGCCCAAGCCCCTGTGCAATGGCGCAATTGGTCACGCAACCTGACAGCGACCAGCCCTTGATGCAGGTCATGCTCGACTACCCACCCGAGGCCGAAGGCCCGGTGATGAGCTTCTTCGTGCCGCTGGGGGTGCGTCTGGCCCCGGGCCTGCAAATGAGCGTGGATGACGGTGAGCCAATCCAATTCCCCTATCAGGTCTGCCAGGAGCAAGGATGCCGTGCCGACGCCCCCATTGAGTCGTCGATGTTAGAGCAGCTCCGCAACGGCACTACGGCCACCCTCAGCATGTTTGGTCCACAGGGTGATCGCATGGACCTGGATATTTCGCTGGCCGGCTTTACCGACGCCAGCAACCGCATCGCTCCCTGATATCAGGGGCTTTTACCGACAAGGCCGGCCCTCAAGGGCCGGCAAGTCTACTCAACCGCTATCAACATTCATTGCTAAATCTAAAAGCCCCACCAACAGACGCAACGCGTACTTTTGCGACGGGTACTTTATGGAGTAACTCTCCCACTCAACATAAGTTATGGATAATCAGTATTATCAGGAAGTTGGGTGGGTTTCCACTAAACACAGTCGGGAAGAATTTTCGAGTCGTAATTGACACTAGGCTATTTTTGCTTTGGCATTCAGCTATAACAGCAAGAACCAACCATTTCTGAAGATAGAAATATTGATTAGATCGTTTTAACCAAAAAACTACTGAAAAATTCTGACTTAAAAGGTAAGGCAACGTATGTAAAGCAATGGCCGTATTTATTACGCTCTCATCGGCAATTCTTGATTCTCTGATGTCGGCTTTCGGCAAAGAGCAATCTTTTAGACAACGCTGATATAATGCGGAGCGCTGCAGAGCCCGGACCAATCGTCCAGTGCTTCCAAGGGACATTTTACATCCAAGAGTTTAAGTGGCTGGCCCAACCACGCAGGACCAGAACCAGTTCTTCGAGCATTCTTCGGATGCGTGCAATGCCTGTCGCACAACCAAGACGCCCCCGGAGTTCCGGGGGCGTAGGTGTTGCTAGGCTCTCAATTTACCGAGAGTGTCAGTGGCTCTCATTGAGGACCGCTTCCGGGAAGTGGCGACGCAACATCCGGTTCTGGAAGTCGTCCACGAAGCGGCTATTGATGATGATGATGAACCGCTCAAAAGGTGCTTCGCTGTCGAGCTGTTCGATCCCGTCGACACTGTGGAAGAGCCGGTCATCGTTCAGATGAAGGATATCACCCGGATCCAGAGTGATATCGACCAGGGGTTGCGTTCCAGCCTTGTCGCCGTAGAGGTGGTTTTCACCCCCCGCCACGTTTTCTCGATTGAGGACCAGAATGCTCAGGGCCTTGCAGCCATCGGCATGAATTCCCTGACCCTGAAGGGGGTCGATGCTGCCTTCCCCGCGAACTCCGGTGATCTGCATCAGAATGGGTTCGTGCGCACCGATATTCCACAGCCTTGCCCAGGCGCGAACGAAGGCCTTCACATCGGGGCGTCCCATAAATTCCCGAGTCAGCGGATCATAGTACCGCAGGCGATCCGCCATGCTTTCCGCGTCGTTGAAGGCCCCTCCCTGGGCCATGGGGCATTGGCCCATATCCTCGACATCTCCCTGATCATTCAGGGCGAGCCATGACATACGCTTCCATCGCTGATTAACATAGGGATCGCGCGGCAGGTCAGCGGTAAACCCCTGCCAGGCGGTCAGATCAATTCGCTTGCGAATATCGGTTTTCGCCCAATCCTGATGCCTCAGCGCCTCAATCACTTCCGGATGCCAATAATCGGCAAGTGAATCGGCAGGCATGGAGGTAGGGTCGAAACCATGCTTGAGAGTATCGAGTTTCATGTTGAGATTCTCCTGTTAACTGGGCGGAATTGCCCGGTGTTGCCGGTGTAAACATCGCGGTCAACAGGAGAAAAGTGAAAAGATTTGCAAGTAAATGTCAAAGAAATGTACTAAAAAAGCGTGCTTTTTTTAAAAATAGGATCAGACCGTTGAAGACGTATATATGTAGATTCTCCTATAAATAGGTGTAGGATAATCAAAACAAAGTGCCTATTGTTGCCATTATAATGGCTCTTGGCAGTGTTCTTTCTTTAAGTGGATTCCATGACTGCCAGCGATTCCCGACATCACAGAGATCCGGAACGCCTGAAGAAGAACCGCAGGGGGGTTTCCGGCGCACGTGTGTTGGCGGTGTCAAAGACACCTTCAACGGATGGCATCGATTCGCATGATGCCGGCAGGGAAGAAGTCGCGTTAGTACGCCGCCAGTATCTGGAAAGTGAGCAGCGATTCCGCGCCCTGCTGGAGAGTCTGCCGAAGGTGGCGGTTCAGGGGTATGATCGCGATCGGCGAGTGATTTACTGGAATGAGGGTAGCACTCGTCTCTATGGCTATACCGCTGAGGAAGCCCAGGGACAGTTACTGGAAGATCTGATCATTCCTGATTTCATGCGTGACGAGATGATCCAGGCGCATGATGCCTGGATCAAAGAAGGCGTCGAGATACCCGCCGATGAACTCGAGCTCAAGCATAAAACAGGTGAACTGGTATCGGTCTTTTCGCAGCATCTGATGCTCAATGAGCATACCGACTCTCCGTTGATGTTCTGCGTGGATGTCGATCTTTCCGACCAAAAGCGCGCCAACCGTGACCTGGAATTCGCCACCCGTTTCGACAGGCTCACCCATCTCCCTAACCGCCAGACCTTCGAGGTCGACCTGGACAGTCTGTTGGATTCCTGTCGGCGCCAGGGCAATGGCCTGGCAACCATCTACCTGGACATCGATCACTTCGTCGAGATCAATGATGCCCTTGGCTATGATCAGGGCGATCGCCTGCTCATTGAGCTGACGCGGCGACTGAGAGAGTGCCAGCGAATCACTGACCTGGTGTCCCGTGTTTCTAGCGATGAATTCGTGCTGGCCTTTCCCGGCGTCCACTTGGCTCCCGATGTCAGACGGGTCGTTCGCCATGTCCAGAATGTCTTTCGGAAACCTTTCGTCCTGGATGGTCGGGAGCGTCTCGTCACGGCCAGCCTGGGGGTGGCGCTCTTTCCCGAGAATGGTGAATCGTCACGCGAATTGATCCGTAATGCCGATGTTGCCAAGAATCGTGCCAAGCTGGAGGGCCGGGGTGCTGTACGTTTCTTCGAACAGAAGCTCCATGATGAGCTGGTTCGCCAGCACTATCTCTCGGCGCGACTCGAGGAAGCCCTGGATAACGGTGAATTCTCTCTCCACTACCAGCCCCAGGTCTCGGCGGCCAGTGGGCGAATAGAGAATCTCGAGGCCTTAATACGCTGGCAGCCTGCCGAGGGCCCGCCGATCTCGCCTGGCGAGTTTATCCCGCTGGCCGAGCGCTCCGGTGTGATCCATCGGCTGGGAGACTGGGTCATCGAAGAGGCTTGCCGCCAGCAGGTGGAATGGCGTGCCAAGGGATTTCATGAGCACCGCATCGACATCAATGTCTCTGGTCGTCAACTGGTGCGCCCCGATGCCCTCAAGAGCTTCGAAGACACGCTGCAGCGTCACGGCTTAGGTCCACGGGATATCGGCATCGAATTGACCGAGAATGTCCTCATCGAAGCCGACGAGACCCTCCTCGAGGACCTGCGTCGCCTCTATCATCGCGGTATTCGCATTGCGATCGACGACTTCGGGACCGGTTATTCCTCCCTGAGCTATCTCAAGCACTTTCCAGTCACCGCCCTGAAGATCGATCGCTCCTTCATCCACGACGCTCCCACACAGCCCAAGGATAGGGCCATCATGGAGGGTGCCATCTTCATCGGTCATCGGTTGGGATTGGAGGTGGTAGCCGAAGGCGTCGAGAATGCCGAACAGCTGTCATTGCTGCGCGAAATGCATTGCGACCTCATCCAGGGGTTCTTCTTCTACCGTCCTATGCCTGCCAAGGAAATCGACCGCCTGCTGGGCGGTTTCGTGCCTGGTCACGAGGGGCCGTCGAGCTGAGCCTTGTCTTGATTTGACGTCCAATGCCCGGGGTTGCCATGACCTGGAGACTTTTGTGAACGCCCCCGATGCTCATTGATCGCAGGGACTGACACTGTGGCCCTAGCTGGATTGCCGTTATCGGCCAGGAGCTGTAATTCAGACGAAACTGATGTAACACTTGCAGCATGCGCGCCCATGGAATGGAGCCGAAAGCGCAATGTGATGGGCGTCGCCGTGCCTGCACTTGTTAGCATGGGTTACCACTTAAACAACCTTAGTTTTCGATTTAAGCCAAAGTGAACAATTAGGTCCATGGAGGGGTTCCATGCGAGATCATCATCTTTATATTTGAACAACCACCTTTTACCATCCAAATTACCCACGACCCCAAAATCAAAGAGAATTTCCACAACATCTTCAGGCCCTTTTCCTTGATCTTTAAACCACTTACTAATAACCCGATCTGAATTGAGTTGGTCTACATAATCGCTATACTTTATCTTTCCAGTACCGATACGAGTTAGACATTGCAAAGCCTCCCTCCATACAGGTAGATAGCTATGTATTTCATCCCTTAACTCATTGTAAAGCCACGCTGAATAATTATCCTCTGCCGCCCTCACTTCTTCAAACGTCAATCGACCTCCATTATTTTTCTTTTGGCAATTTTTTAAAAATTTAATTATATCTCTTGGTCGTTCATATGTTCTATTGACCATGTATTGCCATATACTATTGACCCGATTCGGCAAAGAAGGGTCACTATCGTCAACTATCGCACACCAAGGATCACTGACACCCCCTAAATTGAGGCTAGTACTGATTCTGGCGTTCGGGACATTTTTCAGAGCATACTCTGATTCATCATCTTTGGAGATCCAATTAAGCCTTATAAGATGATCATCCAATTTGTTCAGATCATTATCTTCCAGGCGGTCAAATATATCAGAACGTAGTACTAGCAAAGGTCTATATATTAGTGATGACCGCTGTAGCGATATGGCAGAATCCTCAACGGCACGAAGGAGAGCCAGAAGCAAAAGTCGCAATCCACTATCGCCAGATCTAAACCCTTCATCCAGCTCATCCATAAACAGCCAATACTGACTATTAGTTTTGACGTTTATTAGCAGGTCTTTAAGTATATCAACAACTTTTTGATAATGAACTTGCATCTCAATTTGTGAAGAATCGCTTCTTTGGTACTCTCCTTCCAGCCACTTAGCTAAAATTTTTACTTTAGACCCAGAGCTTTTTAACAATGTTACGGTATCTGTAAATCCCATTCCATCACTCAGATTATTCATCACCAAAAATGTCTCTAGCGCATCTATAGCTTCTATTGAGGATGCGCCGTTATCATCAATGGCAATTTTTGCCAATTCGACATAGATTAAAAATAGCCAGACAGGTACAAACTGGGATTTATCCCTAGATGATCTATCTCGAAAGTCTCGAATATCATTTATAGGGAAGTCTCGTAAGGTTAGTGTTGAATAAAAACACATTGGGTCATCCTCTGCCTCCAAACGAAGACGTTCCAATATTGCCGTTTTTCCCGCGCCTTTTCGCCCAATAACGTACCTAACTTCTCCGCTCCTAATTAACTCAAATTCCGGAAACGGCACGAAATACTCAATAAGATCATCATCACCTTTCGCTTCATCCTGACCCCAGCGAACTTGATTAAAATTCCAGATATCCATTTTCTTCAAAGCCCCATGATTTATGAAACGAAAAGTTTTAACGCCAGAGCACACCGGCTCACTTTAGTGCGTCCGCGTAGCGCGACTTGTTAGCAGATTTCCCAACGCTTGCTATTGGAATCCCATTCGTACTTCTGGGCGCGCACCCGATCGGACTTATGATAAAAAGTATACTCATAGATGATCGCAAGCTCTATCTTACTTCCCAAACCCTCTTGTGTTGGCATATCTACACCAACATTAGCTAACTCGTCGTAGGGTTCAAACCTTCGTTGTCTTCGATCTTGACCAATCATTGTCATATTTGGGCGAAACAGATGGTCAAGCGAGTACTTCGTACCGCTTACTGTAACTGTTAATTTTATAGTTAAGTCATCGAACTTGTTGTTAGTAATATTTTGATAGTGGATAAAGCTAACCGGTATACTGGTACCGCTTTCATATCTGTTATCCAAAACAATCAATAGTTGCGGTCTTTGCGATTCTATGAATGCACGGTTCGTCTGCAAATAGCTGAAAATCACAAACGTTGCAGAAACCAATGCCCCAACACTCGCTGCAATTGCGATAATTGACGACACGAGTTCTGCATCCTCAAGATCTAATGACTTTGTAGTAACCAAATACCAGCTGGCAAACGAACCTGCCGCAATGATACAAATCGATACTATCAATGAGCTTAAAAAATTTTTGATCACAATTCTCCAACTACTAACGCCCGGCTCACGCCGCAGGTTTGGAGCCGCGAGGCGGCGGAAAACCGGTCCGCTGTGCAGCCGATTGTTAGAAACGGTTACGAAGCTTCGCTCTAAGCTCTTCTATTCTATAAGGAGGATTACGCCTGTGAATCATTGAGTGGCAGTTCGGGCATACAGGGACCAAATCATTAATCGGATCTATTTGGTACTCGCCTTTTTGATGCGACACAGGGACAATGTGATGAACGTGAATAAATCCGCGTCCTATATCTCCATATAAATCCTTAAAATTTAAATAACAGACTTTACATTTCACCCCATGATAATCGATACATTGCTGTCTTGCCTTTGAACTTCGCTCATATTTGGTCAACTCATAGGACAACTCTTGCCCTTCAACGATCTGGGCGTCATCAATTTTCGGAATTTCGTCACGATTTATTTCACCCGATTCGTGAACTTCAAAATTGCCGTCTGATTTCACGACTTTTAACTCCCATACGCCCCATTCACCGATGTGGAGAGACGATTCAGGCGGCAATTCGTAAGCAAACTTCTCCGTTATGTTTCGTCGGTCCTCCGATGGAACCAATTCATTCATAATCCTTCTTCGCTTGTGTGTATACCAAGCAGGCCATTCTCCGAGCTGCCCTATCCAGGACTCTTCTTTTCCATAACAATGCCGTGCTATTTCAAAAGCTTGTTCTTTAGTAGGAACTTTAGCTTTTAGAGTATATATATTTTCCTGAAGAATTTCCGGTGGTTGCAGATATGCGTAGTTTTTCGTCGACTTAACTAGCTTCCACCCTCTTCTTGGCAACAGGACGGACAAAGTCATTGCTGCCCCGAAACGAAAGACCCCCTCACCATACTTCTTAGGCGCCTTACCTTGCGCTTCAAATCTAATTGAGGCTTCTGACCAGTCAGAAGTATCGTATTCCATCATTTTCCTGCTTGTTTCTAAAAGCGTATTAGACAGCGCGTTCTATGATTGAAGGAACGCGCTGGCACTTTTTCGCGGCAAATGCAGCCTGTCAGATTCTCCCAAGCCTATGGCCCTTTGACTATTATTTTCCATTAGTCAATATAGCCAAAATTCCCGCTCTTGCTGCATTTCCAAGAATGTCCGCTCAGGGTCGTTAGCAGCCTTTTCTCATTACAAGCACCTGATCAATTTCATACTAAACTTAGCCTAGCACAAGCTGCTTAAGCAGGCTGAGCTGTGTAAGCATTATTTTCAACGTTGCACCGATTTGTTCAGTAGGGCTAATAAACGACAAGCCCCACGCAGGTTTCAGTCAAGATCCCGATTAAGCCAATGCATGGGCGCTAGCCAGCGTCCGCGCCATACCTATAAGCATCAGCCTAATGGGGCGGCTGGGGCCGACAATGGCTACTGGCCTATCGCCGTGAAAGCTGGCCGGTTCACTAGCGACTGCCTCTTTTGATCTTATACATATGGCTGTCTGCATGGCTTACCAGGGTTTCGGCGTCTTCCCCGTCGGCGGGATAACAGGCAACGCCGATGCTGCAGCTTGGCATTTTCACCTCACCGAACTCAGCACTTAGCGGCTGGTTGATGACAGCGAGTATCTGCTCAATCTTTTGTGTAACAGCATGCGCTGACTGAATCTCTGTTAACAGAACCGTGAATTCATCACCGCCTATCCGGGCTACGTTATCTGTCTCCCTTACACAGCCTTCCAACCGTCTGGCTACCGTGCAGAGGATCCGGTCGCCCATGGCATGTCCATGGATATCATTGATGCTCTTAAAGTCATTGATGTCCAAAAACAGCAACGCCAGTCTGTTCTTATGTCGATGGGCTGCGCGCAAGCCTGAGTCTAGTCGATCATAGAATAGCGCTCGGTTAGCCAGTTTTGTCAGCGGGTCGTGAAGGGCGAGGTGACGCAATTCCTCCTCGGCCTGCATGAGGTCGGTAACGTTGCGCGCCACCCCGATCCGCACGCCCTCCTCCTCGTACCAGCGGGCAGACCACAGTATGTGGACGACTCCACCGTCTTTACGTATATAACGGTTGCGGAAATCAAGGTGGGGCTTACCACTCATCACGCGAGTAATGGAATCCCGCGTGGCCGCTAAATCGTCAGGGTGCATGTAGTCAATGATTTGGGTGTCGATCAACTCGTGCGGAAGGTAACCGAGCAGTGACTCGCAGGCGTCACTCACAAAGATGATCTGGTTGTCTTTATCCACCACGAATACGGTGTCTAGCATCAAGTGAATCAGTTTTGGATAGAGCGCTTGCAGGTCAACGGCCATAGGTTGGGATAATCCGGTTAGCATTCCTCGACTATAGAGCAATCGCGAAGAGGAAATACATGATTCTGTTCACTTTGGGTCGTTAACTGACTAACCCCAACTTTCAAAACGAGCCCATAAACCCTTGCAGGATATTCCTTTATCAATACTCACGCGCTGACAACGTCGCCAGTGGCCTTCTGCACTCCATCTGCATAACGAAAGGCTAACTCCTCAACCACCTTAGCACCTGAACGTCGGCTATGCCCTTTACTCTGCGATTTTTTCATGGGAAGCGTTGTTGCAAAATATCATGTTAATCATGAACTCCACAGCGCTTAAGGGCTTTGATAGCCAAGTCGCCGATACCACGCTTGCCGCTGAAAATGGCGCTGGCCCCCAATCGACGGCGTAGTGTCACTGTGCCAAGATCATGATGAATCATTGACCCGCAGCAAGAGGAGCACAGAACCACCATGCCTGAGGATTCCTTTTGGTTGGAGCTGTTGAGCAACCGTCTGGTGAGCTCGATTGCGCTCGTGGCGATTCTTATAACGCTGCGCATCCTTGCCGTGCGTGTCATTCGCGGACGCCAAGAGATCCTGTCCGATTACCGGCGCGCCTGGCTGGCCCGGACCCGGAACGCTGCCGTCATTCTTACGTTACTCGGTTTGGCGCTGATCTGGCTGCCGTCCCTACACGCCTTTGCGCTTTCCATCACCGCCTTCGCCGTGGCCTTGGTGATTGCAACAAAGGAACTGATTCTTTGCCTTTCGGGCACCGTGCTGCGTATCGTCAACCAACCGTTCGAGATTGGCGACTGGGTCGAAATCGGCGACCTGCGCGGCCAGGTGGTCGACGAAACCATGCTGGCAACGACCCTGCAGGAAATTGGCGGCGCGGTGGGACGTTTTGAATACTCCGGCAAGACCATCGTGGTGCCCAACAGCATTTTCCTGACCACGCCGATCCAGAATCAGAACTTCTTCAATAAGTGGGTGTATCTTGAAGTCTGCGTCGTTTTAGAGCCCAACGTGGATATGCGATCCGAACTGCCGGCTCTTGAGGAGGAGGTGGCAGCGCTTCATGCCCCGCATTCCGAATTGGCCCAACGCTACAGCGAGGTGATCAGAAAACGCAGCGGTATCGATATCGCCGACCCCCATCCCCGCGTGACCCTTTCGACCACGGACATTGGCAAGCAGCGCATCGGCGTCACGCTTTTCTGCCCCACGCCCAGCGCCTTTGAAATGGAGCACGCCATCAACGACACCGTGCTGCGCCGTTATTGGCATTTGCGCAATATGACGAACGCCTCGGCACACGCGTGACCAGAAACCGCCTGCCTTCATTTGTTATTGATGGCGGTCACGAACCCCACATCGCCTCAAGCATACTTTGTAATTTTTATTGCTGTCTGAAGAGATTAGCTGATTGATGTGGGGCATTTGTAGCGTGGTCTCTCGTTTGTTTTAGGTGTGCTGCCGCACGGAACAATTGGATGTTTCGGTTCAAGCTCATGGAGATCATTTGAAAAGGCGTTGCGCAACAAAACGGCTTTGTGCGTTTACGTAATTTAAATTGGTCATCGCCGATGAAAACCAGGCAAAGCGTTACGAATGCCATGTGTATTTATCAGTGAATTTTGATGTATCTCGTCACAAGACAGTGAGGTCTTAGATGAACGCTGAAAAGATGAAAAAAGAAAACGACACAAAGGCTGACCAAGCCACAAATCGCACTAAACAGAAAATTGATCAATCGGTTACTGAGCCTTTACGCGCCTATGGCACACTAACAACCGATTATTACGAAAAACTATTCTCAACCCAGTTCGATACTGTTCGCGCGCTTGCAGATAGTAGCTTGGCCCAATCCCGCTCTTGGCTTGACGTGCGGGATGCCGAAAGCTTTCAAAAAGTCGCTGAAGACCAGCAACAAGCCTTTCGGGAAATAAGCGAGCGGCTGAAGGACGATACCGATAAAATTCGCTCGCTAAGCCAGGAATTTCTGCAAGAAAGCAAACAGTTAGCAATGGACAACATGCAGGTCAACCGTAAACACCTGGAAGACAATATGCAGCAGGGTAAGAAGCAGGTTGAGGACAGCATGCAAAAGAGTAAAGACCAGGCAGAAAAGAGTCAGCAGCACTAATACCAGCAATAAATCTACTAGCAAGTCCAAGTAACGTTGCCAATATCACTGCCAGCTTTATATAACTAGACCGTTGCCCCAGGGAAACGGTCTTTTTGTTGCGCGCCAGTCATGGCAAAAGCACCTTGACGGGCACTGTTTATGAGCGTGGTGACTCAGGGTGACTTTGGTGTGAACGTTACTTAAGAACCCTGATAGCAGTAACCACATCCGGAGAGGAAGATAGTTAAGGCAGAAGGCAATAGTGTCTCGAGGATCGATCATCATATAGGTTCTGGCGCTAATGATGTAACGCACAGGGACAGTCACAGAAGTTCTCCAGGGCAGGTGCGCCGATTCTACCCCCTCTGGCCGAAGATCGAGAAAAATTAGAACAGTCGGCCTACGAAGAAAAAGTGACGCCACGATCCTTGCAGCGCACAACGCAACATCCTTGTTTAGGCATTTCCTTTGCCACGCTTATTCTTAGGATGACCCTTATGACACGTATTCTCTGTGCGCTAGCGAACTCGGCACAAAAAATCGCTAGCTAACCGGCATCATTTACTTGATCTTTATCATTTAAATCCTAGTTCAATTTGCTCACTGAAGGCCTTCCAGGCAGAAAACCCCATAGCGACTAAAGTCGCATGTTCGCTTACGCACAGAGAAATCTCTGCCTGTCGAATAACATGACGCTTAATGTGTGGTGGAGGAACAGCCCATTGATGGGAGTCACGCCATGCCTCAGGAGATAAGTTGATGTTCAATCTTATGGATCCCAGTGGGTATATGGGCGGAATCAACAGCCATAAAGACCGTCTGGTAGACCTGAAAAAATTTGGGTCAAACCCTGGTGCCTTAAAGGCCAAGACCTACATACCAGAAGATTTGCCCTCAGACGCTCCACTCGTCGTCGTTTTGCATGGCAGCGATCAGACAGCAAACGAATATAATACGGGTGCCGGTTGGTCTGATATTGCTGACCTATACGGCGTTGCTTTGCTTTTCCCCGAGCAGCAGCGCATGAACAATTTGATGCTCAGTTTTAATTGGTTCGAACCTGCCGACTGCCATCGCGGCGCTGGCGAGCCACTCTCCATTCTAAATATGATTGAAAAAGTCGCCAGCGATCATGGCATTGACCGCCAGCGTATCTTCATCACAGGGTTGTCATCCGGCGGTGCCATGACAGCCGTCATGCTTGCGACTTACCCGGAAATCTTTGCTGGTGGTGCCATTATCGCCGGGTTGCCTTACGGCAGTGCCGACACACTCCCAGCGGCCTTACTGCGAATGAAAGGGCTCGGATCCCCGACAGCGCAACAGCTTGAAACACGGCTACGGGATGCTTCGGAGCACGAAGGCCCTTGGCCAACACTTTCTGTCTGGCACGGAAGCGGTGACCATACGGTAAATTCCTCGAACGCCAAAGCGATTCTCAGACAGTGGCGAGCGCTTCATGACCTTAACCAAACGCCATCCAGCATACACACCGTGAGTGGCTATCCACGCAGAGCCTGGAGTGATGACGAGGGTCGAGAACTCATTGAAGAATTCAGCATTACCGGGATGGACCACGGCACACCGTTGAAGACGCATGGTAAAAACAGTTTCGGTTCGAGCGGCGACTACATGCTTGAGGTGAATATCTCTTCCACACACCACATTGCTGACTTCTGGGGATTGAGTGCAGCATGATGCCCGCGATGGGCTAAGCATACGTTCAGCCATACCACGCCGATCCAGAATCAGAACTTCTTCAAAGAAGTGGGTGTATTTTTGAAGTCTGCGTCGTTTTAGAGCCCAACGTGGATATACGATCCAAACTGCCAGCCCTTCCAGCCCTTGAGGAGGAGGTGGCATCGCTTCATGGCCCAGCATTCCGAATTGGCCCAACGATTCAGCGCGGTGATCAGAAAACACCAGCCTTCAATTCCTGGCAATGAACACGGTAAGCTTGGCGGCGACACCGCCGCTGAGTAACGACCTCAATGACAACATCCCACTGGATACTCGGCCCTGGCGCCATTGGCCGCCTGTTGGCCCATTCGCTCTCGCCTATAGCCGCCGTCACGCTGATTGGTCGTCGGGCGCTGACTGAGCAACAATGGCTTGCCACACCGGAAGGCGAGCAACGGTCGCAGCTCCTTAATACGTTTACGGTGGCCCAACTGGCTTCTGAAAAGCATGCGCCACCTGCCTTTGTGCATATCACCACCAAAGCCATGGCGGCTGAAGCGGCGCTTGAGGGCATCGCAAGCGTGATCCCCCCTTCTACCCCGCTGGTACTTTGGCAGAACGGCTACCTGGCCCAGCCTCGTATTACTCAGGCGTGGACCGGGCCGGTGCTATGCGCGACGACCACGGAAGGCGCGTATGTAACCGACGATAACGGTGTGGTACATGCGGGGCGCGGAGCGACGTTTATTGGGGATTTACATCATCAGCATGGCGCCCTTTCACAGTCACTTGCCGAAACGTTAACGCAGGCCGGGCTTGCCACCACGGCAGTGGCGGATATTCGTCAGCGGCTATGGCAAAAGCTTGCGATAAATGCGGCGATCAACCCGCTGGTGGCGCTGCATGGGGTGCGCAACGGTGAATTGAGCAGCCAGGCGTATTCAGGCCGGGTACAGGAGGTGGTGAAAGAAGTGGCAGCGATCATGCAGGCGGAAGGCATTAAGCCGCCAAAGGGTAGGCAAGACGAAGCCGCATGGTTAGTGCTGGTTTGGCAGGTGGTGAAGAACACCGCCCATAACAAGGCGTCGATGCTTCAGGACATCGAAGCCAAGCGCCCCACCGAGCGCGGGGCGATCTTGCGGCCATTGATTGAGAGCGCCCAGCGCCATAGCTTGCCGTATGGCGTTCTACAGGCGCTGGATACCGATATAGCGACGCTTGAGAACCGCTACGCTCCTAGGCATTAAGCCCCAGCACCGGATACAGCGAGGCAATGAGCAGCATGGCCATGGCGATATTGAACACCCGGTAGCGCCGGGGGCTGGTCAACCATTGGCGCACCACCAGGCCCAACCACGCCCATATCGAAATCGCGGGGAAACTCACCATGGCAAACACACTCGCCACCAGCACGACCGATAGAAACGTATGGTCCGGTGCGTAGAGCGTGATTGCCGAAAGGCACATTGCCCAAGCTTTGGGATTCACCCACTGAAAGGCAGCAGCCTGCAAAAACGTCATGGGCGTGCCATTTTCATCGCTGGCTTTCAGTGGCGCGGCGTTGGCCACTTTCCACGCCAGCCAAAGCAGATAGGTAATGGAAACGGCTTGTAACAACGTATTGAGTACCGGGTACGTGTCAAAAAGCGTCATCAACCCGCCGCCTACGACCATTACCATCACGCTCACTCCGACCATGATGCCCAGCATATGCGGCAGGGTTCTTTTGAAACCGAAGTTTGCGCCCGACGCCATCAGCATCAGGTTATTGGGTCCGGGGGTTACCGTGGTCACAAAGGCGAAGGCCATCAAGCCCGCCAGGATGGATGCGTTCATCGGCGCTATCTCCATGCAATGGGTATAGCGTAGAATTTTACGTCCGGATGAGCGCAATGATGCGCCTAATATCAATGCTTAACGCCAAATAACGCAATAAATCATGAAAATAGACGCTATAGACCAAAGAATATTGCAAGCACTAAAGCGCGACGCCAAGGTCAGCAATGTTCAACTTGCCCAACGCGTTGATCTATCGCCCTCGGCATGCCTGCGTCGCGTCCAGGAGCTGGAGAAAAGCGGCGTGATCCGCGGCTACCGCGTGGTGACCGACCCAGAGCTTATGGGCCGTGGTTTTGCCGCTTACGTGACGGTAGGGTTATCGCTGCACACCAAGGCAGCCCAGGAGGGTTTTGAGCGCGCGATGCTGGTCGCCAAGGAAGTGGTGGAATGCCATAACATTGCCGGTCCGTTCGAATACCTACTGCGCGTCGAAACGCAAGACTTGGCGAGCTATAAGCGCTTTCATACAGAGATACTGGGCACCCAGACACACGTCAGCGCCATCTCTACCCATATTGTCATGGGGTCGCCCAAAGACGAGCGGGCATAGCCGCGCTCCCCGGCTCACGCCACCGGAATCATCACCACCTTGCGGAAGCTGGGCAATTCAGTGAGTGCTTGATACCACTTTTCCAGGTGTGGGCGTGGCTGCCAGCTAAGCCCGCAGTTGAGTAGGTTATACACCGATGGCGCGATGGCTATATCGCCCAGGCCACACGCCTCGCCGGAGAACCAGGGCTGTGTGGCAAGCGCGTCGTCCATCATGCCGAACAACCCTTCGCAGCCCTGCATAGCCGTCTCGATGGCGGCGTGGTCGCGCTGCTCGGGTGGGGTTCTGACATACCCTGCCAGAATGGCGCGATGCAGGGGCGACAACGCGCCGTTGGACCAGTCCATCCACTTCTCGGCCTGGGCGCGCTTAGCGGGCTCTTCAATCCAGAGCTTGCCCTGGCCATACTGGGCCGCCAGGTAGCGGATGATGGTGTTGGACTCCCATAGCAGGCTATCGGTGGCCTCGTCGCACAGCAGCGGCACCAGCCCGTTGGGGTTCATCGCCAAGTACTCTGGGGTCTTGTTGACCCCATGCTGGAGCCCGGCCTGGATCTGCTCATACGGCAAGGCCAGTTCGTCCAGCACCCAGCGCACTTTCTTGACGTTGGTGGAGTTATCGCGGCCCCAGAGTGTGATCATGGCAATTCCTTTAGGCGTTAGACTCGTTGTCCTGATAAAAGCGCATCAGGCTAGAAAAGTCGAGCTTGCCGTTGCCGTTGGCCTTGTGGAAGGTGAACAGCGAGCGGGCAGCGGAGCCCATGGGCACCGGCGCGGCGCTTAGCTGGCTGACATCCATGGCAAGCCCCAAATCTTTGATCATCAAATCGACCTGGAAACCGCCTTGATAGTCTTTCGACGCAGGCGCATTTTCCATTACCCCTGGGTAGGGGTTATACACATTCAGCGCCCAGTTGCCGCCGGAGCTTTGCTTCATGATTTCTGACAGCACCGCCGGGTCCAGGCCATTCTTGACGCCCATGTTGATGGCTTCACAGGTGCCCGCCATGAGAATCGACAGCAGCATGTTGTTGCACACCTTGGCGATCTGCCCGGCCCCGTGGTCGCCCGCGTGGAAGATGTTCTTGCCCATGGCGTCCAGCACCGGTTTGGCCTGTTCGAACTGGGCATCCGAGCCGCCGACAATAAACGTCAGCGTGCCCGCCTGGGCGCCGCCCACCCCACCGGACACCGGCGCATCAACAAAGCCAATGCCCTTTTCGGCGCCGATGGCGGCAACGCTGCGGGCGGTGTCGGCATCGATGGTCGAACAGTCGATCACCAGCGCGCTTGATTTCATGACGTTGAACAACGGCGCATCGCCTTCCGCGTACAGGCCCATCACGTGCTTGCCGGCGGGCAGCATGGAGATCACCACGTCGGCGTCTTTCACCGCGTCCTGGGCGGAGCTTGCCACCTCACAGCCCTGGGATTGTGCGGTGGCAAGCGCGCTTGATGAAAGATCGAAGGCGCGCACCTGAAAGCCTGCCTTGACCAGATTGGCGGCCATCGGGCCACCCATATTGCCCAAGCCAATAAATGCAACGGTTATCATGGCGATTGTCCTTGTTGTTGATAGCTATAGGGTCGTTGTACTTAACTCAGGTTGGCGAGCGGGTTATTCGCCCAGGGCGGCGTCAGCAGCTCCTCGATGAACGAATCCTCGACGGCGGCCACATCGGGATACGTCCAGTCGGGCTTGCCGTCCTTGTCTACTAGCAGCGCGCGCACACCTTCGGGGAACTCGCGGTGGCGGCAGCACTGAACCGAGAGTGCCAGCTCCGCCTGGAACACTTCGGCAAGCGACATATATTTGGCGCGCTTGAGCTGCTCGTCGATCAGCTTGATGGACACCGGGCTACCGTGCGCCAGTGTCTTTTGCGCTTTGGCGAACCATTTATCGTCAGTGTTCACCGCACTGATGGCCGCGACAATTTGCTCGACGGTGTCGTGGTCCATCAGTTCACGGATCAGCGGCGAGAATTTATACACCGGCGCCTCGAGCTCTTCAAATACCGACTGCGAGGCCTGCTCCAGCTCGCGCAGAATGCGATTAACCACCCCGTGGGCGTCGGTCTTCGCGCCCTCACCCCATGTGGCCTTGGTCAGCGCTTTCGCCATGGCATCGCGCTGGTGGCTGGCAATCGCCCGGTCGGCAAGGCCGAGGTGGACGGCATCCGGCGCGTTGATCTGGCTGCCGGTCATGGCTAGAAAGCGCCCGGTTCCGTTGGGCAGGCGGTTGAGAAACCAACTGGCCCCCACGTCCGGGTAAAGCCCGATGGTGACCTCAGGCATCGCCAAACGCGACGTTTCAGTTACCACGCGGTGGCTGCTCGCACTCAGCAGGCCCATACCGCCGCCCATGACAATGCCGTTCCCCCAGCAGATCACCGGTTTGGGGTAGGTATGCAGCGCGTAATCCAATCGGTACTCGTTGTCGAAAAAGCGTTCAGGGAAATCCGGGTCGCCCTCGCCCTTGATCGCCTTGTAGAGGTTAACCACGTCACCGCCGGCGCAGAAAGCCTTTTCACCGGCGCTGTCCAGCAGCACGGCCACCACGCGTTCGTCGCTTCGCCATTCGGCCAGGCGCGGCAGTATTTCCTCAATCATGTCCAGCGTCAGCGCGTTGAGCGAGCGCTCGGCATTGAGGGTAATTTCCGCAATGACGTGACCGTCTTGGGTGGGGTGTTCGGCAAACAGTACGCTACTCATCTCACCATCCTTATTCGGGGCAATCACTACAACGATTTGATCAACGACCGGCATTCCGTGCTTACAGCTCGGCGGCGCCTTCCGCCAACACGCGGCGTGAAATGATCAGCCGCATGATCTCATTGGTCCCCTCAAGAATACGGTGCACGCGGGTATCACGAACAAAGCGTTCCATTGGGTACTCCTTGATATAGCCGTTTCCGCCGTATAGCTGAAGCGCTTCGTCGCACACCTTGAAGCCTACATCGGTGGCAAAGCGTTTGGCCATGGCGCAGTACGCAATCGCATCGGCGTCCCCGGCATCCAGCTTGGTGGCGGCCAGGCGCACAAGCTGACGCGCGGCGACCAGCTCGGTCACCATGTCAGCCAGACGAAACTGGAGCGCCTGGAAATCTGCCAGGCGTTTGCCGAACTGCTTGCGTTCGAGCATGTAGGCCCGCGCCTCGTTGATGGCCTGCTGGGCGGTACCGATGGAGCAAGTGGCGATGTTGATCCGCCCGCCATCCAGGCCTTTCATGGCAATCTTGAAGCCGTCACCCTCGTTACCGAGCATCTGCTGCGCGGGCACCCGCACGTCTTCAAAAGTAATCATCCGGGTCGGCTGGCTGTTCCAGCCCATCTTGTCTTCCTTGCGCCCGTAGCTGATGCCCTCTGCGTTGGCATCCACCGCAAAAGCGGACACCCCGGCCGCGCCCTCGCCGCCGGTGCGCGCCATCACCACCAGCACATCGGTGCTGCCCGCACCGGAAATGAACATCTTGCTGCCGTTGAGCAGAAAATCATCGCCGTCGCGTCTGGCAGTGGTTTTCAGCGATGCGGCATCCGAGCCCGAGTTGGGTTCGGTCAAACAGTACGAGCCCAGAAGCTCGCCGGTGGCCAGCTTTTCGCCCCACTGTTCAATCACTTCTGGCGTGCCGAAATCGGCCACCATCCAGGTCACCATGTTATGGATGGTCAGGTATGCCGTGGTCGAGGTACAGCCCATCGACAGCTGCTCGAAGATGATGCTGGCATCCAGCCGCGAAAGACCCAGTCCGCCGACGCTTTCAGGGGCATAAAGCGAGCAGAACCCCAGCTCGCCGGCTTTGCGGATCACCTCGACAGGAAAAAAGGCGTCCCGATCCCACTCGGCGGCGTGGGGGGCCAGTTCCTTCTGGGCAAAGGCGCGGGCCATATCGGCGAACGCAACCTGATCTTCACTGAGTTCGAAATTCATGGCGACTCTCCGGGAACGCGCTAAGGCACTGTCTGCTGTCATTTAGTTGACGTTTACGTTAACTTATATTTTACTTTTACCACAAGCAATCACTTGCTCCCTAGACCTTTGGCGGAAGCTGCTGTGGATTCGTCACGCATGCAGTAACTGGCACCGTCCATGATGCCTGATTAACGTCAACGTAAGCTTGTTTCCACCTCAGCGGCCGTGTTCCATAGCGGTATATGTCTGGAATAACGCCCTTTTGAGAGAATACCGATCATGAGCAAAACCTACTCGATCAGTGAACTGGCCAACGAGTTTGATTTAACCACCCGCAGCATCCGCTTTTACGAGGACCAGGAACTGCTGCACCCGACGCGGCGCGGACAAACCCGTGTCTACAGCAGCAAGGACCGGGTGCGCCTGAAGCTAACCATTCGTGGCAAGCGGCTGGGGTTTTCACTGGCCGAAATCCGCGAGCTGTTCGAGCTCTGGGATGAGACCCGCAGCGGCAGTAAAAAGCAGCTGCGTTTGATGCTCAGCAAGATTGCCGAACGCCGAGCAGCCCTCGACCAGCAGATGAAAGACATCACCATGGTCCAGCTCGAGCTTGAAAGCGCCGAAATCCGCTGCCGCCAGGCGCTGGAAGAGCTAAATGAAAAACAGCGTGAAGAAGAGCAGTCGGCACCTTCCGACGCAACATCGCCTTCCTCCGCCACCGTGGACTGAGCCGGTCGCCTGCCTCATACCCCAGCACACGCTCGCTAAAACCACGTTCGCCAAAACAATGCACAACAGGTGATTGACCATGTTTTCACGCTACTCAGAACTCAACTATGGCCTTGATGACGAACTGAACATGCTGCGCGAGCAGGTCAACGCTTTTGCGGCTAGCGAGATTGCGCCCCGCGCCGCCGAGATCGACCAGGCCAACGAGTTCCCCAACGACTTATGGAAGAAGTTCGGCGATATGGGACTGCTGGGAATTACCGTTCCCGATGAAGACGGCGGCAGCGGCATGGGGTACCTGGCCCACTGTATTGCCATGGAAGAGATTTCCCGGGCCAGTGCGTCTGTGGCGCTCTCCTACGGCGCCCACTCCAACCTGTGCGTCAACCAGATCAAAATTAACGCCTCTGCAGAGCAAAAAGCCAAATACCTGCCCAAGTTAATCAGCGGCGACCACGTGGGGGCACTTGCCATGTCCGAACCCGGCGCCGGCTCGGATGTAGTCTCCATGCAGCTGCGTGCCAAGCGAGATGGCGATCATTACATTCTCAACGGCAACAAGATGTGGATCACCAACGGCCCGGATGCCGACGTGCTGGTGGTCTACGCCAAGACCGACCCGGACGCCGGCTCCAAAGGCATCACCGCCTTTATTATCGAAAAGGGTATGCCCGGTTTCTCTACCGCCCAGAAGCTCGACAAGCTGGGCATGCGCGGCTCCAACACCTGTGAGCTGGTGTTCCAGGACTGCAAGGTGCCCGCCGAGAATATCCTCGGCGCTGAGGGCAAAGGCGTTCACGTGCTGATGAGCGGCCTGGATTTTGAGCGCACCGTGCTCGCAGCCGGCCCCATCGGCATCATGCAGGCCGCCATGGATGTGGTGCTCCCCTATATCCACGAGCGCAAGCAGTTCAACCAGTCGATCGGCGAGTTCCAACTGGTGCAGGGCAAAGTGGCGGACATGTACACCACCCTGAACGCCTGCCGGGCCTATCTGTATGCCGTGGCGAGCGCTTGCGACCGCGGCCAGACCTCCCGCAAAGACGCTGCCGGGGTGATTCTCTACTGCGCGGAAAAAGCCACCCAGGTAGCGCTGGATGCGATTCAGCTACTCGGCGGCAACGGCTATATCAACGAGTACCCCACCGGGCGGCTGCTGCGCGACGCCAAGCTTTACGAGATCGGCGCGGGCACCAGCGAGATCCGGCGGATGCTGATCGGCCGCGAACTCTTCAACGAAAGCCTTTAATAAACGTTAGTAGGGTCGCCCCATGAGTACTATTTCCACTCAGATCAACCCGCGTAGCGATGTGTTTCAAGCCAACGAAGCCTCAATGCTCGGTGAAGTCAACAAACTGCGTGAACTAACCGCGGCCATCTCCCAGGGCGGCGGCGCCAAGTCCCGCGAACGTCACGAAAGTCGCGGCAAGCTGTTCGTGCGCGACCGCATCGATCATCTGATTGACGAGGGTTCGCCGTTTCTGGAGTTGTCCGCGCTGGCCGCCCATCAGCTATATGAAAGCGACGTGCCCGCCGCCGGGGTTGTCACCGGCATTGGCCGCGTTTCCGGCGTCGAGTGTGTGATTGTCGCCAACGATGCCACGGTGAAAGGTGGCACCTACTTCCCGATGACCGTCAAGAAGCACCTGCGCGCACAGGAAGTTGCCCGCAAGCATCGCCTGCCGTGTATCTACCTGGTTGATTCCGGCGGCGCCTTCCTGCCCCGCCAGGATGAAGTCTTCCCCGACCGCGACCACTTCGGGCGCATCTTCTACAACCAGGCAACCCTATCCGCCGAGGGCATCCCGCAAATTGCCGTGGTGATGGGCTCGTGCACCGCAGGCGGCGCCTACGTGCCGGCCATGGCCGATGAGTCGATCATCGTCAAAGAACAGGGCACGATTTTCCTCGGCGGCCCGCCTTTAGTAAAAGCCGCCACCGGCGAGAGCATCAGCGCTGAAGACCTGGGCGGTGCCGACGTGCATGCCAAGGTCAGCGGCGTGGCCGATCACTACGCCGAAAACGACGCCCACGCGCTGCAGCTGGCCCGTGCCTGTGTCTCGCGGCTCAACTGGCAGAAGCGCGGCCAGCTCGCCATGCAGGCACCCAAGCCCCCCAAGCTAGATCCTTCCGAGCTGTATGGCATTGTCGGCACCGACCTTAAAAAGCCCTATGACGTGCGCGAAGTCATTGGCCGCATCGTCGATGACTCCGATTTCGATGAATTCAAGCGCTACTACGGCGAAACGCTGGTCACCGGCTTTGCCCATATTCACGGCTACCCGGTGGGCATCGTGGCCAACAACGGCGTGCTATTTTCAGAGAGCGCGGTGAAAGGCGCGCACTTTATCGAGCTTTGCGCCCAGCGCAAGATCCCGCTGGTGTTCCTGCAAAACATTACCGGCTTTATGGTCGGCTCCAAATACGAGCACGAAGGCATCGCCAAGCACGGCGCCAAGCTGGTCACTGCCGTGGCCTGCGCCAAAGTGCCCAAGTACACCGTGCTGATTGGCGGTAGCTTCGGCGCGGGCAACTACGGCATGTGTGGCCGTGCCTATGATCCCAACCTGCTATTCATGTGGCCCAACGCGCGCATTTCGGTGATGGGCGGCGAACAGGCCGCGGGCGTGCTTTCCCAGGTGAAACGCGAGCAGTACGAGCGCGAAGGCCGCGAGTGGACGCCGGAGGAAGAGGAAGCCTTCAAGCAACCCACCCGCGAACAGTACGAGCACCAGGGCCACCCCTACTACGCCAGCGCCCGCCTGTGGGACGACGGCGTGATTGACCCGTTGCAAACCCGCGATTTACTGGGGCTTTCACTGGCTGCCGCGATGAATGCTGAAGTCGAAGAGACACGCTTTGGCGTGTTCCGGATGTGATCCCTTGCTGCGCAAGGGAGCTGGAAGCTTGAAGCGGTAAGCTGGAAGTCTCCTCCTCACGCTGCAGCGACAGGGCATCAGGTTTCTTACAACTTTCAGGCGCGAAGCGCCGCTCTTCAAGCTTCCAGCTTTGCTAACGAGGTCCAAGATGTCACATAACACCACCTACTCAAGACTCGAAATAGACGAGCGTGGCGTCGCCTGGCTAACCCTGAACCGCCCCGAGGTGCATAACGCCTTTGACGACCGCCTGATTGCCGAGCTCAACGCTCACTTGGGCCGGCTGCATTCGCTTGCGGACACGGGCGACCTGCGCGTGGTGGTACTGGGTTCCGAGGGCAAGAGCTTCTCGGCGGGTGCGGACCTGAACTGGATGAAGCACATGGTCGATTACGACCTTGACGATAACCTCGCCGATTCGCGCAAGCTCGCCGCGCTGATGCACGGCCTGGACACACTGCCCTGCCCCACGCTGTGCCGCGTGCAGGGCGCTGCTTTCGGCGGCGCGGTGGGTCTTGCCGCCTGCTGCGACGTGGTCGTGGCCTCCGAAAAAGCCAGGTTCTGCCTCTCCGAGGTCAAGATAGGCCTGTCGCCCGCGGTGATCAGCCCCTACGTTCAGCGTGCCCTTGGCGAGCGTCAGATGCGCCGCTTTGCGTTGACCGCCGAGGTGATGGACGCCCCTACGGCGCTTGAGCTTGGCCTGGCCCATCAGTTGGTGGAACACGACGCGCTGGATAGCGCAGTGGACGCCATGCTGGCCACGCTGCTGGCGGGTTCGCCCCAGGCCCAGCGCGCCACCAAGGCGCTGATGGCCACGGTGGCCCAGGCAACCGATGCGGACGCCACCCGCGAGCATACCTGCCAGGTCATCGCCCGGCTGCGGGTCAGCCCGGAAGGCCAGGAGGGTCTGGCGAGTTTCCTGGATAAGCGCCGCCCAAACTGGGCCGAACCCAATAACACACCCCACGCGTCGGAGCGTCGCTCATGAGTCATTCGCCCCCTATTGATAAGAACGCCCTCCCCGCGCGCACGACGCCCTTTGATACGTTGCTGATTGCCAATCGGGGCGAGATTGCCTGCCGCGTGATGCGCACCGCGCGCCGCATGGGACTTAAAACCGTCGCTATCTATTCCGACGCCGATGCCAGCGCCCGCCACGTGCGTGAAGCCGACGAAGCCATTCGCGTGGGCCCTGCCCCCGCGCGGGAAAGCTATCTTGACGTCGAGGCGGTCATTGAGGCCGCCAGGCGCACCGGCAGCGGCGCCATCCACCCCGGCTACGGTTTTCTTTCCGAGAACGGCGACTTCGTCAAAGCCCTTGAAAAAGCGGGTATTACCTTTGTCGGCCCGCCCGCCTCGGCGATCGCCGCCATGGGCGATAAATCCGCCGCCAAAGCGCGTATGGCCGAGGCGGGTGTACCGCTGGTGCCCGGCTACCACGGCGACGACCAGAATGATGCTCTGCTGCGCGATGAGGCCGACAGGATAGGCTACCCGGTGATGCTCAAAGCCAGCGCCGGCGGTGGCGGCAAGGGGATGCGCGTCGTCGAGTCGGGGGATGGCTTCCAGGCTGCCCTGGACGGCTGCCGACGCGAGTCCAGGGCCGCCTTCGGCGACGATCGCATGCTGATCGAGAAATATCTGGTCAAGCCCCGCCATGTGGAAGTCCAGGTGTTCTGCGACCGCTACGGTAACGGCGTTTACCTGTTCGAACGCGACTGCAGCGTGCAGCGCCGCCACCAGAAAGTCATCGAAGAAGCCCCCGCTCCCGGCATGACGGCCGAGCTGCGCAGCGCCATGGGCGACGCTGCGGTGCGCGCCGCCCAGGAAATCGGCTATGTGGGCGCGGGTACCGTCGAGTTTCTACTGGATGCGGACGGGTCGTTCTTCTTTATGGAAATGAACACCCGCCTACAGGTGGAGCACCCGGTCACCGAGATGATCACCGGCCAGGATCTGGTCGAGTGGCAGTTACGCGTGGCTATGGGCGAACCGCTCCCCTGCACCCAAGACGCACTGACCATCACCGGGCATAGCTTTGAAGCGCGTATTTACGCCGAAGACCCGGATCAGGATTTTTTACCGGCTACCGGCCTGCTCACCCGCTTTGCGCTGGATTTAGCCGGTGCGGGCTTGAGCGCTGATCAGGTACGCCTGGACAGCGGCGTGGAGAGCGGCGATACGGTGTCGATGCACTACGACCCCATGCTCGCCAAACTGATCGTACACGGCGTTGACCGCAACGCCGCCCTGGCGACGCTTAATCGCGCCCTGGCAGCACTCGACGTTCAGGGCGTAGTGACCAACCGCGCCTTTCTGATGCGTCTGGCGACCCATCCTGGTTTCAAGAACGTGGAGCTGGATACGCGCTTTATCGAGCGCAACGAGGCCACGCTGTTTGCGCCACCCACCTATAGCCGAGAAGCCTACGCCAGCGCGGCGCTGATCGGCCTGCACCAGCTTGCCCAGGAATGCGAGAGCGACTCGCCCTGGGACCGCCACGACGGCTTTCGCCTCAATGCGCCCCACACCATACGCATCGCGCTGTGCGACCCGGCAAGTGCCCAGACGCCGGATAGCGATAAAGCGGTGGTCATCGTCGAAGGCAAGCGCAACGCCGGAGAATCACTTTGGAATCTGACAATCAATGATGAAACCCTGACCGCCAGTCTGCAGCCGCTCAGCGGCGACGCCGTCGCGATAACGCTGGACGGCCACCGTCGCCGCCTGCAGGCACGCCGCGATGGGCACGTGGTGGTCATAGCCGACCCGAGTGGTGAAACACGCCTGTTTTGGCGGCGCATCGACGCCATCGACCACGGCCACCACGAGGCCGAATCGAACCTCACCGCGCCGATGCACGGCACCGTGGTCGCGCTGCTCGTGGAACCAGGCGCCAGCGTCGAGAAAGGCATGCCACTGATGGTCATGGAAGCCATGAAAATGGAGCACACCATGACCGCGCCGGCCGATGGTAGCGTGGCATCGTTCCACTTCCAGCCAGGCGATACCGTCGGCCAGGGCGACGTGCTGCTCGACTTTGCCCCCAGCGAATAGGAGCTACCCATGGCGCTGCCGACGTCCGTCAAACTGTTTGAAATGGCCCCCCGGGACGGCTTGCAGAACGAGCCGGGGGAGATCGTGCCCACCGCGACCAAGATTGCGCTAATTGAGCGGCTCGCCAACACGGGGCTCGCACACATCGAAGCCGTCAGCTTTGTCTCCCCAAAGTGGGTGCCGCAAATGGGCGATGCTGCCGAGGTGATGACCGGCATCCACCGTCGGCCGGGCGTGGTCTATTCGGCATTGACGCCTAACCTTAAGGGCCTGGAGAACGCGCTTTCGGCGGGCGTTGAGGAAGTCGCGGTGTTCGGCGCGGCGTCTGAGACGTTTTCGCAAAAGAACATCAACTGCTCCATCGCCGAGTCTCTGGCACGCTTTGAACCGGTACTGGAACGCGCCAACGACGCTGGCGTGCGGGTGCGTGGCTACGTTTCCTGCGTGCTGGGCTGCCCTTACGAAGGCGAGATTGCGCCTCAAAAAGTGGCCGAGGTAGCCAAAGCGCTGTATGCGATGGGCTGCTACGAAATATCGCTGGGCGACACCATTGGCGTGGGTACCCCGCTGGCCGCCAAACGCATGATCGAGGCGACCCGTCAGCAGGTGCCCATCGAGTTTCTGGCCGCCCATTTCCACGATACCTACGGCATGGCGATGGCGAATCTCTATGCCGTGCTGGAAGAAGGCGTCAGCGTGATCGATGCCGCCACCGCCGGGCTCGGCGGCTGCCCGTATGCCCAGGGCGCCTCGGGCAATGTGGCCACCGAAGACGTGCTTTATCTGCTGGCGGGGCTGGGCATCGATACCGGCGTTGACCTGCAGGCAGTGATTGATACCGGCTACTGGATTACCGGCGAACTGGGCCGCAAACCCAGCTCCAAAGTCGCCCTGGCTAAAGGCCGCGTAAGCTTCTAACCAATAACAACCCGACGCCGCCTATTCGCTCGAACAAGACAATAATATGTGGAGAGATACCATGGCATCACCTGCACCTAGCCTTCCAAGCTACACCAGCAGCACCGCCGACAAACCCCTGCTGGGCATGACGATTGGTGATAAATTCGACCAGATCGCCGCGCAATACCCCGATAACGACGCGCTGATCGTGCTACACCAGAACATCCACTGGCGCTACCGGAAACTTCAGGAAGAGGTTAACCGCTGCGCCCGCGCGCTACTCGCCATCGGCGTCAAGCCAGGCGACCGGGTGGGCATCTGGGCGCCCAACTGCAGCGAGTGGACGGTAACGCAATTCGCCACCGCTAAAATCGGCGCGATTCTGGTCAACATCAATCCATCCTACCGTAGTCACGAACTGGAATATGCGCTCAACCAGTCCGGCGCACGCTTCCTGGTCACCGCCGATAGCTTCAAAACGTCGGACTATCGCGGCATGCTGTATGAACTGGCCCCTGAATTGAAAACCAGTGCCGGGGGCAGGCTGAAATCACAAAAACTGCCCGACCTCGAGTGTGTGATCAACCTGAGCGCCGACAAGCACAACGGCATGTGGCGCTGGGCTGATCTGATGGACGAAGCGAATCAGGTCAGCCAGACCGACGTCGACGACCTCCAGGCCACGCTGCAGTTCGATGACCCGATCAATATTCAGTACACCTCGGGCACCACCGGCTTCCCCAAAGGCGCCACGCTTTCCCACCACAACATTCTCAACAACGGCTTCTTTGTCGCCGAAAGCATGGGCTTTACCAGTGAAGACCGCCTGGTGATTCCGGTGCCGTTGTATCACTGTTTCGGCATGGTCATGGGCAACCTGGGCTGCATGACCCACGGCGCGGCGATGATCTACCCAGACGAGGGCTTTGACCCCGGCAAGGTGCTCGAGGCGGTGCAGGCGCAGAAAGCCACCGCGCTGTTCGGCGTGCCCACCATGTTTATCGCCGAACTGGACCATCCCGACTTCCCGAGCAGGGACCTATCGTCGCTGCGCACCGGCATCATGGCGGGATCGATCTGCCCCGCCGAAATCATGAAGCAGGTCATCAGCAAGATGAACATGAAAGGCGTGCAGATCGCCTACGGCATGACCGAAACCAGCCCGGTGTCCACTCAAACTGGCGCCAACGACAGCATTGAAAAGCGCGTATCCACCGTCGGCCGCACCCAACCGCACCTGGAAAACAAAATCGTCGACCCCGGCAACGGTGGCATTCTGCCCCGCGGTGAAATTGGCGAGCTGTGCACCCGCGGTTACAGCATCATGCTGAAGTACTGGAACAACGACAAAGCCACCGCCGAGTCCATCGACGAGGCGGGCTGGATGCATACCGGCGACCTGGCTACCATGGACGACGAGGGCTATATCCAGATCGTCGGCCGGATCAAGGACATGGTGATTCGCGGTGGTGAAAACGTCTATCCTCGGGAGATTGAGGAATTTCTCTACGCCCACCCGGCCATTTCGGAAGTCCAGGTCACCGGCGTACCCGACAGGAAGTACGGTGAAGAGCTGATCGCCTGGGTCAAACTCAACGGCACCGACCACGAGGTTAGCGGCGAGGACCTGCGCGAGTACTGCAAGGGCAAGATCACCCACTTCAAGATTCCGCGCTACTTCAAATTCGTCGATGAATTCCCGATGACCGTCACCGGCAAAATCCAGAAGTTCAAGATGCGCGAAATCTCCATCGAGGAGCTGGGACTGGACGACCAGTTGAATGGTCCCGGCAATTAAATTGGCGCAAACCAGGGCCAATTGCTACTCTGAAAAGATATGCCTTTGACCTTTGCTTGACGCCTCCAGGTACACAAGAATGCCAATGAAACGCTTGGCGAGCACCTTACTCTGCTGTGCAGTCCCATATGCCAGCACCTTTGCTGACGAGTCCGCCCCTCCCCTGGCCTACACTTCGCCGCAAGGCGAGCTATTGCAGTTGGAAAACGGCGTCGTCCTTGAGGGCAGCGACCTTGCCAGCATCGACAGCTACACCAGCGGTTTCCGCCTATCGGCGGGCTTCAGTCCCTGGCAGCTTCCCCAAGTGGACATTGGCGCTGAACTGGCCTACCGCGAAAGCGAAGAAGTGCCCATTTCGTCGAGCATTAACCCGCTTATCATGGATACCCTAAGCCTGGGCGGCGCCCTGGTCGCCGGCCTGCGAATGGGGGCGTTCAGCATCTACGCCAAGTCGGGGCTTACCGAATGGCGCGGTGAAAGCTATCGCCCCGCGCAGGAAATCGACGACGGCGGCACCGCCATGCTCCAGGGCTTTGGCGCCACCCTCACCATTGATCGCCTCGTCAGTCGCCTCGAGTACGAACGTATCGACACCCCCACTCTCGACCACCTCAATACCCTCAGCGCCTCGCTACACCTGCCGTTTTAAATTTCCACTATCCCAGCGCTTATGATTGCATTGCAAGCAGTCACGGCCTCAATATTATACCGTCTTGGCATTGATCAATGTGTTTTGTCGGCCCAAGGCTGCAAACGCTCTAGCTGAACCACTAGTGACGCGAGCTATCGTCAATAATTCAACAAAGGAACGTTAACGCTATGTCGATTGAGCTTTGGTTATCATTTGTGCTGGCGTCTTTTTTGGTCATCGCATCACCAGGCCCCGCCGTTGCGCTATTGGTAATGACCGGCATCAATCAAGGTCGCAGAGCTGCTCTGGCGATGTTGCCGGGCTTTTTCTTGGGTGACCTGGTGGCGATGTCACTTTCGTTTGCAGGCGTAGGCGCGCTGCTGATGGCATCGGCGGAGCTATTCGCCATGCTTAAATGGCTAGGGGTTCTCTATCTGCTGTATCTGGGCATTAAGATGTGGCGTGAATCCGGCCAGTTGAACGACTTGGAAACTTCGGGAGCTAACGTCAAGCAAGGCACCGCGAAAGCATTTTGGGTAACTCTCCTGAACCCCAAAAGCATTCTGTTTTTCATGGCATTCATGCCGCAGTTTATTAGCCAAACCCAACCCTTAGCTCCACAGTTGGCGATTTTGTTTACTACGTTTCTTGTGATGGGCGTTATCTCGGATCTAGGCTATACACTGTTGTCGACGACTAGCCGACAGCTAATGACCGCCAAGTTTCGCCGCCTGCTACACCGCTGTGGTGCCGGCAGCTTGATTGGCGCCGGGTTATTTATGACCGTTATGCGGCGTCCGGCTGGGTAATGGCGGATCAATATTTGCGTTTTTCAACATCGACCAGTGAGCAAAGCCTTCCACTCACTGCCCCCACAACATGCGAATAGGGACGGCAAAGCAACCGGGCACATTGAGCTTTATACAGTGGTGCCCTGTGTATATCAGCATGCCGCCCTGAAACTGCTCGCCTGCTTGATCAGCGAGGCGGGCGAGCCCTGCAGCATCCCTTGCCTGAACGGTAGCAGACCGCTTGACCTCGACTCCCCAGATCGCCTGACCACGCTCGATGACAAGATCTACCTCAACCTGATCTTTGTCGCGGTAGTGAGAAAAGCGCAACTCAGGCTCGGTCCAAGAGGCTTGGGCCATGAGCTGCTCAACCACATGGGTTTCCATCAGGGCTCCGAACCGTTCTGCTTCCATAAACCACTGATCTGTTGATAACCGCCCTAACGTAGCCGCAAGCCCAGTATCGACCAAGTGTAGCTTAGGGCTCTTGATAAGCCGCTTAGCTTGATTGCGATGCCAAGCGGGTAGCTGACGAATAAGGAAGAGGCGCTCTAAAATACTAAGGTATTTGGTAACCGTGCCACGCTCCATCCCTAGCTCTTTGCTCAAATTGCTTACATTGAGCAGACCTGCGGTTCGATAAGCCAGCAGCTCCATCAGCCGTAGCATGCCATCCTCATCTTGAATAGCGGCGATATCCTTTACATCCCGCTGGATAATGGCATTGAGATATTGGCGATACCATTGACGAGCCCGATTGGGCGCTCGACGGCTGGGCTCGGGGTAGCCGCCCTGACAGATAACATCTGACGTAGTGGGCTGCAGCCTTTGGTCTGGCACTATCTTGGCGGCTAGCTGCCCTTTGATCAGTTTGGCCAGCAAGGTGGATTCACTAACTCGCTTCTCCTGCTCAGTTAGCGGATGCAGGTAAATAACCTCCATACGGCCCGCTAGAGAATCCTGCGCCCTGGGGAGCAGTAGCAAATTGGCAGAGCCCGTCAGCAGAAAACGTCCCGGCTGGCGATTGCGATCCACCACCGATTTGATCGCCAACAGCAGATCGGGGACGCGTTGTACTTCGTCCAGTGTAGTGTACTCGGGCAGGCTCTCGATAAAGCCCACCGGATCCTGCTGCGCTGCCGCCATCAGGGTCGGGTCATCCAGATTCAGATACGTTCGGTTGGGATCTATGCGCTGCGCGAGTGTCGTTTTACCCACCTGTCTAGGCCCTAGTAAGCAGACTACTGGCGTATCTGCGAGCGACTCTTCCACTCGATCACTGATCAGTCGGGGCAGATAGGAGGTATCCATAGCTTGCCTCTAGTAGCGTCCAATTGTGGGTTATTATAGCGTCCAATTGTGGGTTATTGTAGCGTCCAATTGCGCATTACCATCTCGTCTAATTGAAGGTTTCATCAGCGTCCAGTTGCAGGCTGATAGACTTAACCATGGACTACTATAACGATGAACATGGGCTCCACGTCACCGCAATCAAGCGCTTACCTCTATATATTGAGGAATAGAAGGCATTGCAGCCGTGGTCACAAGCGGCAAAATGGACCTATGGCTAACCGACGATTTTGTGGTTTTCTCAGTCCAAGTAGAGCTTATTTATGCCACACCCGATGAAGAGAGAGGACTTTCCGGTCTCCAACGTCAGGCACTTTCTTGAGCCGGGACCTGTTGTGCTGGTGTCATCGCAATGGCAGCAGCAAACCAACATCATGACCCTGGGATGGCACATGGTCATGGCGTTTTCCCCTTCGCTTATCGGCTGCGTGATTGATGCCGTGAACCACTCTAACGCCTCTATTTTAGAAACTCAGCAGATAACCTCTTTAATTCATTGTTGATCCTCTTTAGGCGCGGTCCAGATCGGCGCATCCTCAGGCTGTGGCTCGGGCCAGTCCTGCTGCATGGCGATGTTCAGCGCTTCTTCCAGTTTCATGAACAGCTCGCTATAGCGAGGGCCGAAAGCATTCCCTCCCTCAATGTTCTTCCATGTCTCAAACAACTCGTCTTCGTGTGCATCCTCATTTTGCACAAACGCCCAGGTCATTTGCTTAGCCCGCATGGGGTGTACGCCCATCGCCGTCAGCGCATGGCCGCCTAGCTCCAACGCGGAATGGTAGGTTTCGCTGACAACGTCATCAGCGCCTGCATCACGCAGCTGATAGCCATGCCCGCGGTCGAACGCCCGGGCTAGCACCCATACGTTGGGATAGTAATGTTTGACGTGTTTCACCACTGCCAACGCCCGCTCTCGATCGTCAATGGCCACGACCAGCAAGCGCGCCTGTTCGATACCGGCGGTTTCCAACAGGTCTGAACGGGTGGCATCGCCGAAATAGCTTTTGATGTGGATTCGCCGCAGGTTCTCGATTTGCTCGAGCTCATGGTCGAGCGCGACGATGGGCATGTTGTTGGCCCGCAGCAGGCGGCAGATAATCTGCCCGAAGCGCCCCACGCCCGCGACGATCACCGGCGCCTGTTCGTCGATGGTATCCGCCTCGCGCCCGTCGTTTTTGACCCGGCGATAGCGCGGCAGCACCAGGCGGTCGTAGGCGATGAACAGCAGCGGCGTCAGGAACATCGACAGTGCGATGACCAGCGACAGCACCCGGGAAATCTCGACGGGAATCACGCTGCTCTGCACGCTGTAGGTCAACAGCACAAACCCGAACTCACCGGCCTGGGCCAGGCTCAGGGTGAACAGCCAGCCGTTGCTGCCATGCACTCGAAACAGCAACGCCAAGCCGAGCAGAATGGCCGCCTTGACGGCAATCACCAGGACGCCAAGGGCCAGCACCGTGCCCCACTGCGAGGCCAGCACCTGAAAGTCGATCCCCGCGCCGACGGTGATAAAGAACAGGCCCAGCAGAAGCCCCTTGAACGGTTCGATATTGGCTTCGATTTCATGCTTGAACTCGCTGTTGGCCAGCACGATGCCGGCCAGAAACGCGCCCAGCGCCGGGGAAAGGTTCACCAGGCTCATGAGGGCGGCGATACCGATGACTAGCATCAGCGCCGTGGCCGTGAATACCTCGCGCAACCCCGAGCCCACCACATAGCGAAACAGTTTCGGGCTGAGGTAGTAGCCGCCGGCAATCACGCTGCCGATCGCCGCGACCACCACCAGGGCGTGCGCCCAACCGGGCAAGTGCGCCACCAGGCTGATGCTCGCGTGACTCGCTTGATCGCCACCGGCCCCCATCAACTCGGGTAGCGCCAGCAGGGGAATCAACGCCAGCATGGGAATGACCGCGATATCCTGGAACAGCAACACGGAGAAGGCGCTCCGGCCGCCCTCGGTTTTTTCCAGGCCTTTTTCACTCAGGGTTTGCAGCACAATCGCCGTCGAGGAGAGTGCGAACAGCAAGCCGATAGCCAGCGACGTTTGCCAGGCAAGCCCCAGCCACCAGGCAATGGCGGTTCCTGCGGCGGTGGTCAGAGCCACCTGCAACCCGCCCAGGCCGATCAGCCGCACGCGCATCGCCCACAGGCCTTTCGGGTCGAGCTCCATACCGACAAGGAACAGCATCATTACCACACCAAATTCGGCAAAGTGCTGGATCGTGGTGGTTTCCTGGCCCACCAGACCGAGTATTGGGCCAATGACCACGCCGGCCATCAGGTAGCCGAGCACCGAGCCAAGCCCGTAGCGTTTTGCCAGAGGGACGGCAATCACCGCTGCCACAAGATATATAAACGCCTGGATAAAGTACGCGGTCATCGGGGCTCCCTATATTTTGTCAAACGGCTTGACTTCACGGCACAATCATATAGCGTACTAGTACGCTAGTACATTGCTTATTACCCGGTGGCCAACGGTGCCTTCACGACATGCACACAAACGATGATTACCAGGCGGAGCTGGTTCGCCATTTGCTTGCCATCGACTCTCCAGAGGCAATGGATCAGGCGCTGGCCAGCCTGCTGACCCCGGCAGAGTATCAAGAAATCAGCAAGCGCCTGCAGATTTTCAAGCTGCTGCGCGAGGGTGTACCCCACCGCCAAATTGCTGAAACCCTGGGCGTGGGGATTGCCACGGTGTCGCGTGGCTCTCGGGCCCTCACCACGTTACCTTCTTCATGGACCGACCACCTATGACAACTGCCGAAACGCACGCGACTAAAGGCCCGCAACCTTTTACGCTGCCGCGCAAGCCTCACTACGTGACCCTGGCGGCGGACTGCGATTTTTTTGCCCTGTTTCAAAAAATCGAGCGGCAATTCGATACTTGCTACATGCTGGAGTCGCTGGGCGAGGACAGCCACATGGCGCGTCACTCGATCATCGGCTTTGACCCCGAGTATACGCTCTACGCCAATGGCCGGACGCTGACGATCGAAGACCGCGACGGCCATGCTAATCACTACCCGAGCGATAACCCTTACGAGCTGCTGCGCAGCCTGATACCCCAGAATATTATTTCGCGTAAATATGCCGGGGGGTTAAGCGGTTACCTCGGTTACGACGCCATGCAGTATTTCGAACCCTCGCTGACGCTAAAGGCTAGCGATGACTTCGATACGTTTAGGTTCGGGCTCTATAAAGACGGCTTGATCCTCGACAAAATGACCGGTGAGGTCATCTATTTTTATTATGAAAACAGTCGCTACGACTTCCTGCAGACGCTGATCGACACCGACGACACGCCACCCGGCCCCCTGAAAATCAAGGCGCTCGGCGACACCATGGGCCAGGCTGAACACGCCGACGCGGTGGCCAAGGTGAAACAGGACATCATCGACGGCAAGGTGTTTCAGTGCGAGGTGGGCTTCAAGAAGCGCTTCCAGATCCAGGGCGACACCCTGGCGCTTTACGACCAGCTTCGCACCATTAACCCCTCTCCGCAGATGTACTACGTCAAGTTTGGCGAGCAGAAGCTGATCGGCGCCAGCCCCGAGCTGCTGTTCCGCCTGCGTCAGGGCGAAATGGAGACCTTCCCGCTGGCAGGCACCACCACCCGGGGCCAAACGCCTCAGGAAGACACTCAGCTTGCCCGGGCGCTGCTCAACGACCCCAAGGAGATCGCCGAGCACCATATGATCGTCGACCTGCACCGCAACGATATCGGCCGGGTGGCGCAATTTGGCACGGTGAAAGTTCGCAGCCTGATGGATATCAAACGGTTCAGCCACGTGCAGCATATTTCCAGCGAGATCGTCGGCATCATCGCCGAGGGCGAAGATATGTTCAGCGCCCTGGCCAGCAACTTCCCAGCGGGCACCCTCACCGGCGCGCCGAAGATCGAGGCGATGAAGATTATCGACGATTTGGAAAATGACGGGCGCGGCCCCTACGGCGGCGCGGTGGGGCAGTTCTCGTTTAACGGCGACTGCACCTTTGCCATTCCCATCCGTACGGTGTTCGTCAACGGCGAGCGCGCCTACGTGCAAACCTGCGGCGGCAACGTTTTCGACAGCAACGCCGCTGACGAGTATGAAGAGATTCGCCGCAAGTTTGCGGGCACCCGCAAAGCCCTTGCCCCTTTTATGAGTACGGATAAGGACACGGAGAGCCACGCATGAAGGTGCTGATCATCGATAACTACGATTCTTTCACCTATAACCTCTACCAGTTTATTGGTGAGATTCTGACGACCGAGAAAAATCGTCGGGGACTTCCCCATTTCGAGATACTCGTTAAGCGCAACAACCAGATCGATTTTAAGGCCATCGAAGCCATGGCGCCGGATCGCATTATCATCTCGCCTGGCCCCGGCTCACCGGATGACCCGCGTTACTTCGGCGTCTGTGCAGAGGTGATCGAGAAGTTGGGCAAGACCACGCCGCTGCTGGGCGTGTGTCTGGGGATGCAGGGCATCGTCCACGTGTTCGGTGGCAAGGTGGTCAAAGCGCCGCTTCCCATGCACGGCAAGATCAGCCCGATCAACCACAATAACCGCTCCGTGTTCAACGGCGTGCCCGACCAGCTCGAAGTCATGCGTTACCACTCGCTGATTGCCGATGCGGACTCGCTACCCGAATGCCTGGAAGTGACCGCCACGGTGGGCGCCCTGGCGGCTGACAATTTCGAACAGCGCAGCCGCTGGCAGGCGCTCGGCGAATTTGAGCTGATGGGGGTAAAGCACCGTGACTATCCGATTCACGGCATCCAGTTTCACCCGGAATCCTTTGCGACAGAGGGCGGCAAGGAGCTGATTGGCAACTTTTTGTTTGCCTATGACGCCTGACGTTAGGCTTTGTATGAAAAGTCGGCGAGCGAAGGCCAGGCAAGGCAAGGCAAGGCAAGGCAAGGCAAGGCAAGGCAAGGCAAGGCAAAAATCGGCGAAAATACGGAGTTTACATAGTGTAAATGAGTAATTTGAGCCGATTTTTAACGCCGCATGGTCGAGCGCAGCCAGTTTTCAGGCAGAGCCTAGCGCCATTACTTACGGCGCGAAGAAGTTTTCCCTTTCATAGGCTTGTGTTTGCCAGCAACGCCTTTGGCAGGCTTTCCTCGCCCGCCCGCCTTCCGGCCGGAGGGCACCCCACTCGACTTACCCTTGAGCGCTGGTTTACCGCCAGCGCTTTTGGCCTTGGGCTGCCCTGATCCGGTGGCCCTGCGTTTTCCCGGCGCTTTTTCACTTGGTTTATCGCCACGCTTGCCTGGCGCCGCAGCGGTACTTTTACGTGCTTTTTTCTGACCGCCCGAGCGCTTTGAGGTCGCTGGCGGCGAGGGCTTGGCCTCTGAAGCAGCGGTTAACGCCTCGATCCTTGCCATCTCTTTCGGGGTCAAGTCTCGCCAGTCGCCCAGCGCCAGCCCCTTGAGCGACACGTTCATGATCCGCGTGCGGATCAACTGGGTGACCTCGTAGCCAAAGTACTCACACATCCGCCGGATCTGGCGGTTCAACCCCTGCACCAGCGTGATGGAGAACTCGAACGTGGACAGCTTCTCAACGTGGCATTTCTTGGTGACCTGACCAAGAATCGGTACGCCGTTTTGCATGCCGTCGATAAACTCCTCGGTGATCGGCTTGTTGACCGTCACCCGATACTCTTTCTCGTGCTGGTTGTTAGCACGCAGGATCTTGTTGACCAGATCGCCGTTATTGGTCAGCAAGATCAGCCCCTGGGAGTCTTTATCCAGGCGGCCGATCGGAAAAATACGCGTGCCGTGTTTGACGAAATCAACGATGTTGTCTTTTTCACTCGACTCGGTCGTGCTGACAATGCCCACCGGCTTATTGAGCGCAATCAGGACGAGGTCCTCCTCTTCCTGGGGCTCAATATCCTGGCCGTTCACCTTGACCCGATCACCCGGCACCACCTGATCACCGGTGGTCGCCCGGCGGCCGTTGATCCAGACATTGCCCTGCTCGACAAAGCGGTCGGCCTCTCTGCGCGAGCAGAGTCCGCTTTCGCTGATGTATTTGTTGATGCGAGTAGATTTTCGTAACGACATAAAGCGCCATCGACAAAAGTGAAATTAGGTAACCGCTTAAAAAGACGTGCCCGGCTGCTTGAGAAACTCGACTTCTTCCCGGGTGGACGCCCGCCCCAGCACGGCATTGCGGTGCGGGTAGCGCCCAAAGCGGTCAATGATGGCTTTGTGGCGAGCTTCAAAGTCCCGGTTTCTCTCTAAGCCCGGCTGGTCAAACAGCTGCATCGCCAGCGCATGAATGGCGGCTGACTCGCTGTGCATATAGGGCATATACAGGAAACTGCGCTCGACGGGGGTCAAGTCGCCATCGGCACCGGCAGCCACCGCTTCCTGGGCGAGCGCCAGTGCCAGCGCATCGTTGGCGAAGGCACGGGCATCGTCGCGGTAAATGTTACGCGAGAACTGATCCAGCACAATGATTTCAGCCAAGCGGCCGTGCGCCGTCTGGCGCCATGCGTAGCACTCGCACTGCCCGGCCTGGGCATGCAGGCTTTCAAACCGTGCCGCGATCGCACGGTCCAGCTCAGGGTCTTTTTTGAACCACTGGGCAGGCGTCAAGGTTTCAAACCAGAAATCGAGTACCGCTTGAGCCTCTGTCGGCATTGACGCCTCCTTTGCTTTCATGGGGATGCCTAGCCAGTATTACGCAGGCCCGCGGCGATCCCTGCCATGGTGACCATCAGCGCACGGGAAAGGTCGGCGCTGATCGCGCCATCGGCATCCCGGTTACGCTGCAGGAGCTCTGCCTGCAGGCCATGCAGCGGGTCGATGTAGGGGTTGCGCACATCGATCGCCTGGCGGATCAGCGGCGTGTTTTCCAGCAGCGCGTCCTGCTGAAGAATATCCAGCACGGCCTCTTCCAACCGTGCAAAGCGTTCGCGCAGTTGCTTGCCCAATGCCTTGAGCGACGGCTCGTCCACCAGACGGTGCTCGTAGTAGGCCGAAATCGCCACGTCGGCCTTGGCCAGCAGCATCTCCAGCATGTCCAGGTAAGTACCAAAGAACGGCCACTCATTGCGCATTTCCTGCAGCACCTCGCGACCGCCAGGCTGCTCGAGACGCCGCGAGAACGCTTCGCCGCTGCCCAGCCACGCCGGCAGCATCAGGCGAATCTGCGTCCAAGCAAATATCCAGGGAATGGCGCGCAGGGTTTCCACCCCGCCGTCCTGACGGCGCTTGGTGGGCCGCGACCCCAGCGGCAGCCTGCCCAGAGCGCCTTCCGGGGTGACCGCACGGAAATACGGCACAAAGTCCGGATCCTCGCGCACCACCCCAACATAGGCAGCGTGAGCGACCTTGGCGAGTTGATCCATCTCATCGCGCCAGTGGGGCTCCGGGGCCCTGGGCGGCAGCAAGGTGGCTTCGAGCACCGCACAGGCGTAAATTTCCATCGAGCGCAGGGCGATATCCGGCTGGCCGAACTTGAAGCGAATCATCTCGCCCTGTTCGGTCACCCGAAGGCTGCCGTTCACCGATCCCGGCGGCTGGGAGAGAATCGCCGCGTGGGCGGGGCCGCCGCCACGCCCGACCGTGCCGCCGCGGCCGTGGAACAGGGTCAAATCGACGCCGTGGCGCTCGCAGACGTTAACCAGAGACTCCTGTGCCCGGTACTGCGCCCAGGCCGCGGCCAGCTGGCCGGCGTCCTTGGCCGAGTCGGAGTAGCCGATCATCACTTCCTGGCCGTTGCGCATCAGCTTGCGATAGCCCGGCAGCGCCAGCAGCTGGTCGATCACGTCACCGGCATGGTCGAGGTCGTTGAGAGTTTCAAACAACGGCGCAATGGGCAGCGTCACCTGGCCGCCCGCTTCTTTCATCAGCAGCGCCACGGTGAGCACATCGGAGGGCTCGGCCGCCATGGAAATGATGTAGGTGCCCAGGGCTTCGGCGTGTTCCTTGGCGATGACCTTGAAGGTATCCAGCACCTCGCGGGTTTCCGCCGAGCATTCCCAGCGGCGTGGAATCAGCGGACGCCGCGAGTCGAGCTCGGCGAGCAGAAAGTCCTGACGCTGCTTTTCATCCCACTCGCGATAGTGGCCCAGGTTCAGCGTAGCGGTCAGTTCCTCCATCACCTGGGCGTGGCGGCTGGCCTCCTGACGCAGGTCGAGTTTGGTCAGCGTGACGCCAAAAACCGCGACCCGGCGCAGCGTATCGAGCAGCGCGCCGTTGGCGATGGTGTCCAGCCCCACGTCGCATAGCGATCGGTAGCAGGCCAGCAGAGGCGCATACAGCTGGTCGCGGGTTTCGATGATCGGCCCGCCGTCAAAGTTGCGCCCATCCAGCTCGGCCTTGGCCCAATCGCGGGTTGTCTCCATCTTCGCCAGCAGGCGTTTCAGCACCTCGCGGTAAGGCTCGGCCACATCACCCGCCTCAGCCTTGAGGGCGCTGTTGGCCTTCCACATGGAAAGCTCGGTCTTGAGCTGCTCAAGGTCGCGCAGATAAAGATCCGCCGCCATCCAGCGGCCCAGCAGCAATACTTCCTTGGTCACCCGCGAGGTCACGTTGGGATTGCCGTCGCGGTCGCCGCCCATCCACGAGGCGTAGCGAATCGGCGCGGCGTCCAGCGGCAGACGTTCGCCGGCGGTGTCCAGCAGCAGGTTATCCAGATCGCGGTGAAAGTCGGGCACGGCCTGCCACAGGGAATTTTCGATGACCGCAAAGCCCCACTTGGCCTCGTCCACTGGCGTGGGGCGCTCGTGGCGAATTTCATCGGTATGCCACGCCTGACTGATCAGCTCCTCGAGCCGCCCCTGAGCGCGGGTGCCCCGCTCGGGATAGTCCTCGGAGCCTTCGATGGCCGTCAGGCAATCGTCGATGGCGTCGTATTTCTGGATCAGCGTGCGGCGGATGACCTCGGTGGGATGTGCGGTCAGCACCAGTTCCACGCGCATGTTGGAAAGGGTTTCGACCAGCTTGCGCGGCGAATTACCCGCGGTTTCGGCGCGTTTCAGCAGCTCGCCGAGCACCGGCTGCGAGCCCGGCTTGTAGTCCTCGACGCGACGAAAGCGCGCCCGGTAATGCTGCTCGGCGATATTGGCCAGGTTGAGAAACTGGTTGAACGCCCGAGTGACGGGCAGCAGATCCTGCTCGGGAAGCTTGCGCAAGTACTCGATGAGATTACGCTGCTGGAGCGAATCGCCCTGCCGCCCCTGCTTGGCATGGGCACGAATGGTTTCGATTTTATCGACAAATCCCTGGCCTAAATCATCGGCAATGGTCCGCCCCAGGCTGTCGCCCAGGATACGCACGTTATCGCGCAGCGATTCGTGTAGGTCATGGCTCATGGCGAGGCCTCCTTGCAGGGGTCGCATCAATAGTTAATCAGAAGTGAGTCAGTGTTTTCTCTTCAGCTTTGGCCGACTGCCAGTGGGCTTCCATCTCGTCCAAGGAAGCCTCAGCCAGCGGACGCCCCGCGCCTGCAAGGGCACCCTCGACGTAGCGAAAGCGCCGTTCGAACTTGGCATTGGTGGCGCGCAGACACTGCTCGGGATCGGCCCCGAGGGTGCGCGCCAGATTGGTCACGGCAAACAGCAGGTCGCCGACCTCTTCATGGGCGTGCTGCTGATCGCCGGCGGCGAGGGCTTCTTCCACCTCATCGAGCTCTTCACGTATCTTGGCCAGCACGCCCCGGGAATCGGGCCAGTCAAACCCCACCCGCGCAGCGCGCTTGGAAAGCTTGGCGGCCCGACTGAGGGCCGGCAGGGTGCGCGGCACGTCATCGAGCACCGAGGGCGGCTGGTCGGCGCGCTCGGCGCGTTCCTCGGCCTTCAATGCCTCCCAGCGGTTATTAACCTGCCGGGTCTGCACGTCGTCGGCATTGACGCCCGGCGGCCGGCGCGACGCCAGGGTGCCGTCGGGAAACACATGCGGGTGGCGACGCAGCATCTTGGCGGTGAGCGTGTCGACGATGTCGTGGAAGTCAAAGCGCTGTTCTTCCGCGGCAAACTGGGCGTAGTAGACCACCTGAAACAGCAGGTCGCCCAGTTCGCCGGGCAGCTCGTCGAACGCACGCCGCTCGATGGCGTCGGCCACTTCGTAGGCTTCTTCAAGGGTATGAGGGACGATGCTGTCCCAATCCTGCTTGATGTCCCAGGGGCAGCCCTGCTCGCGGTCGCGGAGCACGCGCATCAGGGTAAGCAGATCGTCCAGCGAGTAGCGCATCAGGCCCCTCCTCCACGGATATTCTTGTCAGGGTCGGTATCGCGCAGACGGCGCACCTCGGTAACGTTGGGCAGCTGCTGAATACGCGAGAACAGCCGACCCAGCGCTTCCAGGCCATCGACTTCCAGAGTGATGCGCAGGCGGGCAATGCCTTCGTCGGTATCGGTCAGCGTATTGACCGCCAGGACGTTGACCTTTTCATTGCCTAGCAAGCCGGTGACATCGCGCAGCAGGCCCGAGCGGTCCCAGGCTTGAATCTCGATGGTTACCGGATAGCGCGTCTGGGCACGCTCGCCCCATTCCACTTCGATGATGCGCTGGGGCTCATCCAGGCGCAATTGCAGAATGTTACTGCAGTCCTGGCGGTGCACGGTGACGCCGCGCCCCTGGGTAATGAAGCCGACAATCGGCTCGCCGGGAACCGGCCGACAGCAGTTGGCCATGCTGGTCTTGAGATTGCCCACCCCGAGCACGGTAATGTCACTTTTGGTCGCCTTGCTGGACTGGCGCTTGGGCTTAGCCAACAGGCGATCGAGCTGTTCCTGGTCGTCGGATTCGCCAAACAGCTGCTGGGCCTGGTTGAGCACCTGGCCGATACGCAGATCGCCGGCGCCCAGCGCCGCGTACATATCGTCTGCCGTCTGATAGTTGACGGCTTTCGCCAGTTTGGGAAGGTCCAGCCCCTCGACGTCAAGGCGGCGCATTTCGCGTTCAAACAGCGCGCGGCCTTCATCGAGGTTCTGATCGCGCGCCTGATACTTGAACCAAGCCTGAATCTTCGCCCGGGCGCGGGAGGTGCGCACGTAACCCAGACTGGGGTTCAGCCAGTCGCGGCTGGGCCCGCCCTTGGTGGCCGTCAGAATCTCGACCTGCTGGCCGGTTTTCAGCTTGTAGGTCAGCGGCACGATGCGGCCGTTGATCTTGGCGCCTCGGCAGCGGTGGCCAATTTCGGTATGCACGCGGTAGGCAAAGTCAATCGGCGTGGCGATACGCGGCAGGTCGATCACATGGCCGTCGGGGGTAAACACGTAGATGCGATCCGGCGCCACATCGCTTGACAGCCCTTCGCGCAGGTCGCCAAAGCCGCCGACTTCGTCCTGCCACTCCAGCACCTGACGCAGCCAGGCGATCTTTTCCTCGTAGCTGCGGCTCTTGGCGTTGGTGTCGTGGCCTTTGTAGCGCCAGTGGGCACAGACACCCAGCTCGGCTTCGTCGTGCATGGCAAAGGTGCGAATCTGGATTTCAAGCACCTTGTTTTCAGGGCCCATCACGGCGGTGTGCAGCGATTGATAGCCGTTCTTCTTGGGGTTGGCGATGTAGTCGTCGAACTCGTTGGGCACGTGATGCCAGCGCGAGTGAATAATGCCCAGCACGGTGTAGCAGTCGGTGACTTCTGGCACCAGAATGCGCACCGCGCGGACGTCGTGAACCTGGGAAAAATCGATCCGCTTACGCTTCATTTTGCGCCAGATCGAATAGATGTGTTTGGCCCGGCCGTCCACGTCGTAGTGGTTGATGTGCTGGGCTTCCATCAGGGCTTTGATCGTTTCCACTACATCGTGAATATAACGGTCGCGGTCCAGGCGTTTCTCGGCCAAAAGCTTGGCAATCGCTTTGTACTCGTCCTCGTGGAGGTAGCGAAAGGAAAGGTCCTCGAGCTCCCACTTGATCTGCCCGATACCCAGCCGGTGCGCCAGCGGCGCGTAGATATCGGCGACTTCCCGGGCCACCTGGAGGCACTTTTCCCTGGGCGCATCCTTGACCTGGCGCAGCGCACAGGTGCGCTCGGCAATCTTGATCAGGGCAACCCGCACGTCGCCGATCATGTTGACCAGCATCTTGCGCAGGTTTTCCTGCTGGTTGTGCTGGCCCATGCCATGGTTGGGCGCCAGGGGATAGCTGATCGCGGCCATCTGCAGGACCCCATCAATCAGGCTGGCCACTTCGTCGCCAAACCGCTTGGTCACCGTTTCCAGGCTCAACAGGCCTTCACGCACCGCACGGTAGAGAACCGCGGCTTCCAGGGTCGACTGATCGAGCTTCAACTCACCCAGAATGTCGGCCATTTCCAGGCCCATGCGAAAGCTCGACCCCGGCGTCAGCCAGACGCGATGCGACCGGGGAGCGTCCAGCTCCAGGGTCTGGGCGAGCTCGCAGGCCTGATGCAAACGCTCAGGCTCCGGAAGGCGCACATCTTCTTGCAGGCGCGTTAACCATTGCTGCAGGTCCACCTTTCCGCTGTCGGTTAGCGGCTGGTCTTCACGCACTTTTACCATGACGATATCTCATCCTTTCGAGGCAGCGGCTTGTGAGTTCGCTGCCGAGGCTAACTGCGTTTACTCACACCCCGTGTGTTCAAACAGCATCAGCGTTTCCATATGGGCAGTGTGCATGAACATATCAGCCACTGCGACTTGCGCAATACGGTAACCCGCATGCACAAGGTGTGCCGCATCACGGGCAAGCGTGGCAGGATCGCAGGAAATATACACCACCCTGGCCACCGGACGGCACGCCAGCTCCTGACAGATCGCTTCTGCACCGCTGCGCGGTGGATCAAGCACCAGCGCGTCCCTGTCGCCTTCGTCGCGCAGCAGCGTGGCAACGGTCGTGGGATCGCTAAGATCCAGCTGCTGACCGGAGACGCTCAACTGATTGCGTTCGGCGTTACTGGCCAGCCTTGCCACCATGGCGGGGCTGCCCTCCACCGCATGAACGTCGGCGCCGGCCGCCGCCAACGGCAGACTGAAGTTACCAATGCCGGCAAATAAATCCATCAGCCGTTGGTCGGGGTAAGGCGTCAACCAGTCAACGACCGTGGGGACCATTTGCTGGTTCACCCCGGCGTTCACCTGTAGGAAGTCGCCCGGGGCAAAGGTTAGCGTCAGGGGCGGACTGCCAGGGATCTCTAGGCGCTCTTCCAGCGGCGGTGGCGCACCATGCCAGTGCAATTCCGGCGACTCCCGCCCTAACCAGGTGCCCAACGCCAGCTCATGCTGCTCGGCAAACGCCTGCCAGCGCTCGGCGTCCGCAGCGTTGGCCTTGAGTTGACGGACCAATACCACCCGTTGGGTGTCCGTCGCCAGCAGCTCGATATGCCCGACATGGCGCGGCGCCTCCAGGGCGTTGAGCAAGCCGCGTAACGGGGTAATCAGTGCCTGCAGCGGTTCCACCAGCACCAGACAGCTTTCGATATCGACCAGCCGATGGGAATGGGCAGCGCGAAAACCTAGCCGCGGGTGGCCGTCGCCATCAACCTTGACGCCCAGGCGGGCCCGCCGCCGGTAGCCCTGCGCCTCACCGTACAGCGATGCCATCGCGCCGAGGGTGATGCCCTGACGGGCAAACAGGTCGCGCACCACATTCTCTTTATGCGCCCGCTGGGAAGCCACGGCCAGGTGCTGTAAATCGCAGCCGCCACAGTGGCTGAAATGCGGGCACGGCGGTGAGACGCGCTCCGCCGAGGGGCTAAGCACCTGCTTCACATGCGCTTCGTCATAGCGCTTGCGGGTCAGGTGAACGGCCACCTCCACGCGTTCGCCGGGAAGCGCCTGATCAATAAAGACCGTCTTGCCATTGGCGGTATGCGCCACCCCACGCCCGTCATGGGCCAGCCGTTCAACGACCAGGGCGGAGGCGTCCTGGGTCGACGGGGGCGATGGCTTGGCGGCTTGCTGACGGGCCAGCCCGGAATGCCCTGAGGCAGGCCGAGGGGGCCGGCGTTTTCCCAACATGGCCATCTATACCTCCGGGGCAAACAGGCCCGTGGAAAGGTAACGATCTCCGCGATCGCAGACGATAAACACGATGACCGCATTCTCGGTTTCTTCGGCAATCCGCAGCGCGCCGGCCAGGCTGCCCCCCGACGACACCCCGGCAAAGATGCCTTCCTCACGTGCTAAGCGACGCATATGTTCCTCGGCTTCGTGCTGGGCGATATCCAGCGTTCTATCCACGCGCGGCGCTTCGAAAATCGCCGGCAGATATTCCTTCGGCCAACGGCGGATGCCGGGAATGCTCGCCCCATCGGCGGGCTGCAGGCCGACAATCTGGATCGCCGGGTTCTGTTCTTTCAGGTAGCGCGACACTCCCATGATGGTCCCGGTGGTGCCCATGGAGCTGACAAAGTGGGTCACTTCTCCGCCGGTTTGCCGCCATACTTCGGGGCCGGTGGTGCGGTAGTGAGCCAGAGGGTTATCCGGGTTGGCAAACTGATTGAGCGGTTTGCCTTCGCCACGGGCAATCATGCCTTCGGCGATATCGCGGGCTTCTTCCATGCCGCCTTCTTTGCTCGCCGAGACCAGCTTCGCCCCAAAGGCGGCCATCGCCTGCTTGCGCTCCTCGGACGCGTTCTCCGGCATGATCAGCACCATCTTGTAGCCCTTCATCGCCGCGGCCATGGCCAGGGCAATGCCGGTATTGCCCGACGTGGCTTCGATCAGCGTGTCGCCGGGGGTAATCTCGCCCCGCGCTTCGGCTTCGCTGAGCATTGACAGCGCCGGGCGGTCTTTCACCGAACCCGCCGGGTTATTGCCTTCCAGTTTCGCAAGCAGGGTATTGTTACGCCCGGCACTGATCCGCTTCAGGCGGACTAGAGGCGTATTGCCAACCACCTCTTCTAACGTGGGATAATCCATCGTATCGATTCCTTATCATGACCGTTACCCTGCATTATATCGGTGCTACCGTACACTGGACAGGTAACCCTCTTGAATCAGCAGGCTGCTTTCATGTCTTTGAACACGCGACTTCTTTTTGCGCTGCTTGGTCTTCCCCTCGTGGTGTATGCCTGCATGGCGATACTACTCGTTCTGCAAAACGACCATAAAGCCCAAGAGCTCCTGGAAGAGCGCGTCGTCAGCGCCAGCGAAAACATTGCGCCGAGCATGGCAGAAGCGCTGATGGACACCGATATCGACCAGTTGGAGCGCCACGTCGCGCGGCTACTCGACCAGTCGGGTGTTAGCTCGGTGACCGTGCTTGACGACCAGAACAGCCGCCTGTTGGTGCGTGGACGCACCCACCAGACCTCGCGGCTTTCCTCCCCGCCCGAGACCACACAGCTGGTAACCGACAATAACGTCTGGCGCTTGCAGATGCCCCTCGAACTCCCGGCCGTGGGTAGCGAGACCACCACCCGGGCAGGATGGTTGGACGCCACGATCGACACCAGCTCGCTCAATCTGGCCCGCTACCAGATGATCGCCAGCTTGAGCCTCGGGGGAATGCTGCTTGGGCTATGCCTGTTCCTGATTGCCTTTGCCATCAGCCGCTATGCCACCCGCCCCATCGAATACGCCAGCCACGCCCTCTATCGCCTGTCACGCGGCGACTATGAGCAGACGATCACGTCCCACAACACCGCTGAGCTCAATCAGCTTGCCAAGCAGATCAAGGCGCTGGCGGCGCACCTTCAGCAGTCTCAATACGATATGCAGTCGCAGATCGAGCAGGCAACCAGCGAACTGCAGGAGTCCATGGAGACGATCGAAGAGCAGAATATCAAGCTCGACCTGGCCCACCGCAGCGCCGTGCGCGCTAACACCGTCAAATCCGAGTTCCTGGCCAACATGAGCCACGAAATCCGCACACCGCTCAACGGCATCATCGGTTTTTGCCGCCTGCTGGGCCGCTCTTCCCTTGACGACCGCCAGCGCGACTGGCTCCAGCACGTTCACCGCGCCTGCGATAACCTGCTCATGCTGGTCAACGACGTCCTCGATTTTTCCAAGCTCGAAGCCAACCGGTTGACGCTGGAAGAGGCCGACATCGACGTCGTGACCCTGGTAGACGAAATCCTCGGCCTGCATGCCCCCGAAGCCCAGCGCAAGCATCTTCACCTGGTCGCCATGGTGTACGACGACGTGCCCACCCCGCTGTGCGGCGACCCCTTGAGGCTGCACCAGGTACTCAATAACCTGATCAGCAACGCCCTGAAGTTTACCCAGCAGGGCGACGTGGTCGTGCGGGTGATGCTCGAGCACTTTGCGGGCAAGCACGTCGTGCTGAACATCAGCGTCAGCGATACGGGCATCGGTCTGAGCGAGGAGCACCAACAGCAGCTGTTCAGCGCCTTTTCCCAGGCCGAACCCAGCCACCCACGCCAGTTCGGCGGCAGCGGCCTTGGCTTGACGATATGTCGACAGCTCATTCATCGCATGGGCGGTGAAATCAGCGTCGAAAGCGAGCTCGACAAAGGCACCACCTTCTCGTTCACCCTGCCGCTGCAGGCGCATCATGCCGACGAACGCAGCTCAGAGCTATTGCTCGATGGCCCGATCATTGGTGTTCATGAGCCCCACACCACCACGCGGCATGTGCTCGAGCACCTGCTGCAACGCTGGGGGGCCATCCCCGTGGGGCTGGCAAGCGACACAGACTGCGATCTGGTGTTGATCAGCCTCGACCGCGATGACCTGCAGGACACGGCGATTGCCGACTGGCAGGCGTTTATTCACGCCGCACAATGCCCGGCGCTGGTGCTCGTCAACGGCTCCAGCTTTGAGCTTCCAAAGCTCGACTTTCCGTTTAAAGGCGAGCTGCTCTGTAAACCATTTACCCGTGCGCAGCTGGTAGCTTCGCTGACCCACCTGCTGGTACCGGTGGGCGAGCCGCGACCGCTGCCAGCCACCAGCGTCGCGCCCCCCGTCGCCAATGAAGATCACCGGCTGCTGGTGGTCGATGACAACACCTCCAATCGTCAGTTGCTCAGTGCCTTGCTCGAAGCACCCGGACGGCATATCACCCTGGCGGAAAGTGGCCAGCGGGCGATCGAGATCGGTCGCGAACACACCTTCGATCTGGTCTTTATGGATATTCGCATGCCTGGGATGGACGGTGTGCAGACCACTCAGGCGCTGCGACGCCTGAGCACCCGCTGGGGCCGCTGCCCAATCGTGGCGGTCACCGCTCACGCCCTCAACAGCGAACGGCAGCGCTGGCTGGCAGAAGGACTCGACGACGTGATCATCAAACCCATCGATGAACATGATCTGAATCAGCTGCTCAGTCGTTTCTTGGGCATCACGCCGACGCAAGCCCCGCCGCCGGTCAAGAAACCCCTGCCGAGTGGCAATTCCGCCACCCTGCCGGCGATCGACCTGACCCTGGGTGCCCGCCTCGCGGGGGGCAAGGAAGACCTTGCGCGCGCGCAGCTGAGACGCTTGATCGATCATCTGCCTGCCACCCGGGACACCATGGACGCCGCTTATCAGCAGCGCGATCTGGAAGCGCTGCTCGACAGCGTCCACGGGCTGAACGGTGCCAGCCGCTACTGCGGCGCACCAGAGTTGGCATTGATCGTCGAAACGCTGGAAACCCGGCTACGCACTAGCGGGCTGGACCACGTGGACACGCTGATTCAGGATCTTTATCAGGCGATGGACAAGCTCATTGCCCAGCGTGGCACGCTTGGTTAGTAGAGATAGACGACTTAACTCTCCAGCACCACAAACGCAATGGCGTAGTCGTCTTCATCGCTTAGCGTGATATGCATGGCGGTAATTCCGGCGGTCGCCGCCTTGTCGGCGGCGGCTCCGGCGAGTTTCAGGTAAGGCTTGCCCAGCGAGTCGTTGAGCACCTGAATATCGCACCACTTAAGGCCTCTGCGTAGCCCCAATCCCAGCGCCTTGACGAAGGCTTCCTTGGCGGCGAACCGCTTGGCAATAAACGCCACCGACTGGCCCTTGTGCTGCCATACCTGATGCTCTTCGGGCCCCAGTATGCGCTGCGCGAAGCGTGGCCCATGGCGGTTCATTGCGCGGGCAAAGCGCTCCACCCGGGCGATATCCGAGCCAATCCCGACGATCACGGCTCAGTGCCCGCAGCAGCCGTCATGAACATGATCGTCATGCTCGTGATCGTGGGCGTCCAGCGCGGCCATGAGCCCCGCTTCCTGCCCCGCAATGATCAGCCGTTTCATTTCGGCAACGGCGTCTTTCAGCCCCACGAAAAGCGCGCGGGCGATGATCGCGTGGCCGATATTCAGCTCGTTGATGCCCGGCAATGCGGCGATGGCCTCGGCGTTATGGTAATGCAGCCCGTGGCCGGCATTGACCACCAGCCCCTGCGATACCGCGTGGGTGGCGGCGGCGGTCAGCCGCTGGTACTCGGCCATGGCGGTCTCGCTACCGGGGGGCGCCTCGGCAAAGGCGCCGGTGTGCAGTTCAATGACTGGCGCACCCGTGCGCTGGGCCGCGTCGATCTGCTCGGCCTCCGGGTCGATGAACAGCGACACCTCGCAGCCGGCTGCGGCAAGGCGCTGGCAGGCACTGGCAATGGCTGCAAAGCCGCCGACCACGTCGAGTCCACCTTCGGTGGTCAGTTCTTCGCGCTTCTCGGGCACCAGGCATACATGGGCGGGGCGAATCTCCTCGGCTAGGGCCAGCATTTCCTCGGTCAGCGCCATTTCCAGGTTCATGCGCGTATTGAGCACCTCGGCGAGCAGCTTTACATCGCGCAGTTGGATATGGCGGCGGTCTTCACGCAGGTGGACGGTAATGCCGTCGGCGCCGGCCTCTTCGGCCAACAGCGCGGCCTGCACGGGATCCGGATAGCGGGTGCCGCGTGCCTGACGCAGCGTGGCAATGTGATCGATGTTGACGCCTAGCAGTATCCGAGGGGGATGCATAATAGCCTCCAGTCAAAACAGGGGTTGCCGCCTAACGTTGGCGGCGTTTGGCAAGGTCGAGCATCAGTTCGCGGGAGCGCAATGCCTTGGTGCCCAGGTGCGGTGCCAGCGCGGCACGCATGACGGCCTTCAAGGCGTTGGCAAGTGTCGGCTCCTGCCAGTCATGGTGATCAATATAGCGCAGGGTGCGACCGTCCAGCCCTTTGGCGGCCGGGATGAACGCCCGGCTGGCGGCATCGAACCGGTACTGGCCCTGGGGGTCGAGCGCGCCGCCGTCGGGGGTGCAGAAGCGTGGCGTGGCGTCCAACGCCTCCAGCAACGACCATTCGTAACGACGCAGGGCCAGTGCGCGCGCGGCAGGAACCGGCAAGGCTTCCAACAAGGCGGTGTAAAAGGCAAAGGCGTAACCGGCGGGAAGCTCAAGGGGCAGCAGCCGCGTGGCAATTTCATTGGCATAAAGTCCGCACAGTAGGCCTTCACCCGCCAGCAGCGCCGTCGCCCCGCGGGACTCCATCAGGGTCAGCCGCTTGAGTTCACGCTCGCCGCGCCAGGTAACCAGCAGCGGCGTAAACGGCTGCAGACGCTGACGCGATTTGGAGCTCGGCCGCTGGCCACCTTGAGCCACGGCGCGTATCCGGCCGTGATCCAGCGTCAAAAGGTCTACCAGCGCACTGGTTTCGCGGTATGGCCTGCGGTGCAGCAGGAAAGCAGGCTCCGCCGACATGCCGACACTCAATCGAGGTCGTAGCCCAGGCTTTTCAGGGCACGCTCGTCGTCGGACCAGCCACGCTTCACCTTGACCCACAGGTTGAGCATGACTTTGGTGCCCAGCGCCCGTTCCATGTCCAGCCGGGCTTCACGGCCAATATTCTTGATGCGCTCGCCGTTCTCACCGATCAGGATGACTTTCTGGCCCTGACGCTCGACCAGAATCAGCGCGCTGATATGCGTGACCCGCTCGGTTTCACGAAATTCTTCGATTTCGACGGTCATCTGATAGGGCAGCTCGTCGCCCAACTGGCGCATGACTTTTTCACGTACCAGTTCGGCGGCCATGAAACGCAGGCTTCTGTCGGTAATCTGGTCCTCCGGGAAGAAGTGCACACTCTCAGGCAGGTGTTTGGCCACCTCCTCTTCCAGCGTATCCACCTGGGTGCCGTGCTTGGCCGAAATCGGCACGATCGCGGCAAATTCACGGCGCGCGCCTACATCGGCCAGCCAGGGCAGCAGATCGCCCTTGTCATTCAGCCGGTCCACCTTGTTGACCGCCAGGATGATGGGCGCTTTGACATGTTCGAGTCGTTTGAGCACCGCCTGATCTTCATCGGTCCAGCGGGTGCGATCGATAATGAACACCACGCAGTCGACGTCGCGCAATGCCTGGGTTGCCGCCTGGTTCATGAACCGGTTGATCGCTTTATTGCGATCCTTGGACATGATGTGCATGCCGGGGGTGTCGACATAGATGAACTGGGCGTCGCCTTCGGTCTTGATCCCCATGACCTGGTGGCGCGTGGTTTGCGGCCGCCGAGAGGTGATCGAGATCTTTTGCCCCAGGATACGGTTCATCAGGGTGGATTTGCCGACGTTAGGTCGGCCGACAATCGCAACGAATCCACAGGTTTGGCTCATGCATTGTCTCCAGGACGTTTTTCAAGATAAGCGAGCGCTTCTTCGGCCGCCTGCTGTTCTGCGTGGCGGCGGCTCGGGCCTTTGCCTGTGGTGTGTTCACTTAACAGGTCGATATAGCACTCCACGGTGAACGTCTGTGCATGGGCTTCCCCCTTGACGCTCACCACCTCATAGCGCGGCAGTGCCGCCTGGCGGGACTGGAGGAACTCCTGCAGCCGCGTCTTGGGGTCTTTTTGGGTATCCTGAAGCGAGATGTTGGACAGCCGTTCAGCGTACCAGGCCAGCACGCGCTCGCGCACCGCATCCATGCCCGCATCCAGATAGATGGCGCCGATCACCGCCTCGACGGCATCCGCCAGAATCGATTCCCGGCGGTGTCCGCCGCTTTTCATTTCGCCTGAGCCTAACCGAAGGCACTCGCCAAACGTCATTTCCCTGGCCAGTTCCGCCAGCGTCTGGCCTTTGACCAGTCGCGCGCGCAGCCGAGAAAGCTGCCCTTCCCGCGCCTGGGGAAAGCGCTCATAAAGGGCTTCGGCAATGACGAAGTTGACGATGGAATCGCCCAGGAATTCCAGGCGTTCGTTGTTGCGACCGCCGTAGCTGCGGTGGGTCATGGCCAGTTCGATCAGCGTGGCGTCGCCGAACGTATGGCCGATGCGTCGGCAAAAAGCGGTTAACGAAGTACTCACAGGGCCCCTACGTCATTGACGTTGACAAAAAAATAATGGCTAAACATGACGGCCTGCCTCATCACTCAATGCGGCGCACGTCGGTAAAACTTGGCAGCCCGCCGTCCCAGTGCATCCAGACGGCAAAGGCGCGCCCGACGATATTTTCCTCGGGCACAAACCCCCAGTAGCGGCTGTCGTTGGAATGATCGCGGTTATCACCCATGGTGAAGTAGTGGCCTTCGGGCACTTCGACTTCGCGCATCTGCGGACCCGGGTCGCGGGGGTTATTGTAAATATAGTGTTCAACGTCGCCTAACTGCTCCTCAAGCAACAGCTGCTGGGAAGCGGCCTCCTCCATCAACTCCTTGGATACCGGCTCACCGTTGATGTACAGCTGCTTGTCTTCATAGCGGATACGGTCGCCAGGCAACCCGACCACGCGCTTGATGAAGTTGACCGAGGGCTCTTCGGGGAACCGGAACACCATCACATCGCCGCGCTCGGGATCGTCCACCTCAAGAAAACGCGTATTGACGACCGGCAGACGCAGCCCATACGCGAATTTGTTGACCAGGATAAAATCACCGACCTCAAGCGTTGGACGCATCGAGCCAGAGGGGATCTGAAACGGCTCGACGACAAAGCTGCGCACCACCAGTACGACCAGCAGCACCGGGAAGAAAGAGCGCGAGTAATCAACCGGCCACGGCTCTTTAAGGAGCTTTTCACGGGTTGCCTGATCGAGCCCTTCTTGGGTCTGGGCGTCGGCATGGGCGACCCGCTCGCGGCGCTTGGGACGTAACCAGACCACATCGAGCAAGTAGATAACGCCAGATAGCGCAACGGCAAGTACCAGCAATAATGCAAAATCCATGGGTGGAGGTTTTCCCTAGTCGTTAACCTTGAGTACAGCAAGGAAGGCTTCCTGGGGGATTTCCACCCGACCGACCTGCTTCATGCGTTTCTTACCGGCTTTCTGTTTCTCGAGCAGTTTTTTCTTGCGGCTGACATCACCGCCGTAACATTTCGCGGTCACGTTCTTGCGCAATGCCTTGACGGTGGAGCGCGCCACCACCTGACCGCCGATAGCCGCCTGGATGGCCACATCAAACATCTGCCGGGGGATCAGCTCTTTCATCTTTTCCACCAGCAGTCGACCACGCGAATGAGCGTGATCGCGATGGATGATTACTGCAAGGGCATCCACCTTATCACCGTTAATCATTACGTCCAGACGAACCAGCTTGGCGGCTTCAAAGCGTTCAAAGTTGTATTCGAGCGACGCATAGCCGCGCGAGATAGACTTCAGTCGATCGAAGAAGTCCATCACGACTTCCGACATGGGCAGCTCGTAGGTGAGCTGAATCTGGTTGCCCAGAAACTGCATGTCCAGCTGAGTGCCGCGGCGCTGCTCGCACTCGGCGATCACGTTGCCGACAAAGTCTTGGGGTACCAGGATGCTCGCCCGCACGATGGGTTCACGCATTTCCTCGACGTCGGCCATGTCGGGCAGCTTGGACGGGTTGGACACATAGATGACGTCACCATTTTTCATGGCCAACTCATAGACCACGGTCGGGGCGGTAGTCAGCAGGTCAAGATCGTACTCGCGCTCCAGACGCTCCTGGATGATCTCCATATGGAGCGTGCCCAGAAAGCCCACCCGGAAACCAAAACCCAGCGCATCCGAGTTTTCCGGCTCGTACTCGAGCGAGGCATCGTTGAGCGCCAGCTTTTCCAGGGCATCGCGAAAATCTTCGTAGTCATCGGCGCTGACCGTGAAAATGCCGGCGTACACCTGCGGTTTGACCTTCTTGAAGCCGGGCAGCCTTGGTACATCCGGGGTCTTGGTGTGGGTAATGGTATCGCCCACCGGGGCACCGTGAATGTCTTTGATACCGGCGACGATGAAACCAACTTCGCCCGCGCGCAGGATATCCGTCTGCTTGCGCAGCGGGGTGAAAATACCCACTTCCGTGGTGTTCCAGTCCCGCCCGGTAGAGTTGATGCGAATCTTGTCGCCCTTGCGCAGAGTGCCGTCAAACAGGCGAACCAGTGAGACAACGCCAAGATAGTTATCGAACCACGAGTCGATGATCAGCGCCTGCAAGGGGGCATCGGGATCCCCTTTGGGTGGGGGAATATCACGCACCAGCCGCTCTAATAGCGCATCGATACCGATTCCGCTTTTCGCCGAGACCTGGCAGGCATCGGTGGCATCAATGCCGATAATCTCCTCGACCTCCTGGGCCACCCGATCGGGGTCAGCCTGGGGCAAGTCGATTTTATTGAGCACCGGCAAAACTTCGAGGCCCTGCTCGACGGCGGTGTAGCAGTTGGCCACCGATTGCGCTTCAACGCCCTGGGCGGCATCAACCACCAGCAGCGCCCCTTCGCAAGCGTACAGAGAGCGAGACACTTCGTAAGAAAAATCAACGTGCCCTGGCGTATCGATGAAATTGAGCTGGTAGACCTGCCCGTCCTGCGCGGTGTAATCCAGAGTGACCGACTGGGCCTTGATCGTGATGCCACGCTCACGCTCGATGTCCATGGAATCAAGCACTTGCTCTTTCAATTCACGCTCGGTCAAGCCACCGCAGGTTTGAATCAAGCGGTCTGACAGCGTGGACTTGCCGTGATCAATGTGCGCGATAATCGAGAAATTTCTTATGTGCTTAATCTTGCTTACTTTTTCTTGGGTCATTGGGCGTTTTTAATCCGCTATATGTACGCAACCATGTACGGTAAAAAAATTGCCTTTGGTTACGCAGTAGAAATTTGACGCCATTGTACCGTTACGACGGTCCCGGTGCTATGTGCAAAAAAAGCGGGCAAAAAAACGGCAGCCCGCCAATGGAAGCGGGCTGCCGAGCTAGCCACCGACTAGTCGTTATTCAAAACGCAACGCTACGAACAGTGAGCGGCCATCACGGTAAAGGCGCAAGGGAATCGCACGATCCGTCGGCAGGTCTTCAACTATGCTGTGCAGTTCTTCCGGCGAAGACAGACTGCGGTGATCCAGGCTGACCAGCACATCGCCAGGGCGAAGGCCCGCGCGTGCCGCGACGCTATCGGGCTCGACGTCGCGCACGACCACACCGCCCTGCAGGTTCAGCTGCTCCTGCGTCTCGGGGTCAATTTCAGCCACAGAGGCGCCAAGCCGTACTTGGCTGTCGCTGGACGATGATGACGCGGAAGGCTGTTCTGCATTGGGCCAGCTGCCCAGCTCGACCGCTTCGCTGCGCTCTTCACCGTCACGCATCAGGCGCAGGTCCACTTCGTCGCCGGGCGCCACGCGACCAATCAGGCGCGGCAGACTGCTGGAGCGATCAACGGTTTCGCCGTTGACTTCGAGGATCACGTCGCCGGCTTCAAGCCCGCCTTTGGCCGCCGGCCCTTCAGGGTCCAGATCCGCGATCAGCGCGCCCTGGGCATCTTCCATGCCGAAGGACTCGGCCAGATCACTGGATACCGGCTGGATCATCACGCCCAGCCAGCCCCGGTTGACGTATCCGTCTTCGCGCAGCTGGTCAGCGACATCCATGGCCACATTGATGGGAATCGAGAAGGAAACCCCCATGAAGCCGCCGCTACGCGTAAATATCTGGGAGTTGATACCAACGACTTCGCCATCCAGGTTAAACAGCGGACCACCAGAGTTACCGGGGTTGATCGCCACATCGGTCTGGATAAAGGGCACATAGGCATCGCGGGGCAAGGTGCGATTGATGGCACTGACGATACCCGCGGTCACCGAATGGTCGAAACCGAACGGCGAACCAATCGCGGCGACCCATTCCCCGACCTGGAGGGCATCTGAATCACCCAGTGTCAGGGTGGGCAAGTCCTCGGCTTCGACTTTCAGCAGCGCCACGTCGGTTTGCGGATCGCTACCGATAAGCTCAGCGGTCAATTCACGGCGATCGTTCAAACGCACGAGGATTTCATCGGCGTCATCCACCACATGCGCATTAGTCATCACATAACCGTCTTCACTGATGATGAAACCGGAACCCAGCGACTGACGTTGTTCAGGACGCCCCTGGCCACGAGCTGGAGGCGCGGGGAAGCTATCGCCAAAAAAGTGGCGGAATATCTCGGGGACGTCCTCACCGCCGAAGTTATCAAAGGGCGAAGCACCCCGCTGCACGGTGCGGCTGGTGGAAATGTTGACCACCCCGGGGGCAGCGTCTTCAACGAGCTCGGTGAAATCAGGTAGATTTTGCGCGTGGGCACTGTGTGCCAACGACAGCAGCAAAACGCAGCAGAACCATAACGAAGAGGGAAATATCAAGCGCTTCATGCAAGAGCTCCTAATGAAACCACTATCAAGCCAGGTCAATGCAGCTCACCCGAGCCGCCAGTCAAACTGCATCGGTCAGGCGCGGTCGGAAGTTCTCCGCACGCTGACCTAAGGCATATTTAAGGCCCATCATGCCACTAATCAAGACGCCGAAAAAAAGACTCGGTGCCAGCCACGCGGCCGCTGACAGGCTTCCAATGGCGGACATTGCAAGCGCCAGGAGTAACGGCAAGCCATAGACCATCCACGTCAGCTGTGTCACGGAGGCCCTGGGCATTACCAACGTTACCTCGCTATGCATCGCGGGCATGCTGCCATCTTCACGGCTGGACGGTACATCCACCGCCAACTGCCACGCAGAGCGGCGTGCGAGCAGGCCTGCGCCACAGCCCTGGCCCTTCGCGCATTGCGCGCACCCGGGCGAGGCCGCCACTTCGACGACGACACCGTGTGGGTGATAACCCACCACCTTCGCCCGACGCTCAATCACCCTTTCATCCGTCCCCTGGAACACCGAATTCGTCTCCTTACCAAGGGTTAGTCACGTTGCCAGTCACGCTCAATCCCACTTATGCCCTGACAAAAAAAATGGACGTTGAAACAGAGAACAACTCTTTTCAACATCCATTTGAATTTTATCCTGCGCAAGTTGTTCAGTCGGTTCAGCGCTGGCCCAAGGGTTCCGTCACGCCAGAGGAGCGCATCAGAGGCATCCACTGGTCACTTTGGCTTCCTGCTCCGCCCTGCGTCTGCTGCTCAAGGTAGGACTGCAGCAACCGAAGCTGCTCGACGTCAATATTCATGCCCTGTTTCGCCGAGACGCTCTGCTGACTGGAGGAACCCCCTTCGCTGACGTTCATCAAACCGCTGCCCGATGATTGCCCACTGACACGGAACGGCGTTTGTTCGAACATGGGCGTCTCAGAAGACTGGGCGCCTGACGACTGACCGCTGCTGGCAGACGACGTAGACGCAAGATTCACCGGTTGAACCTGATTGGACGACGAGGGCGCCGAGCTTGATGCCACGTTGCCACCCTGCTCTGCCGTGCCACCGCTGTTACCAAAGAACTGGACGCCGCTAATCACCATGAGTGATACCGCTGCCGCAACACTTGCGCCGCGCGCAAATGACACGTTACTGGATCTGCTGGGCACCGTATCGTTTTCCAATGCTGGGGCAGGCTCGCCCTGCAGACGGGCCATAATGCCAGCAGAAAGATCAACGCTTACATCTACGTCGCGTTCGCGCCGCATCATGCTGCGAGCCAAATGGTAACGTCGCCACGTATCCGCGGCATCGTCATCGTTTGGCAGTGCCTTCAACACTCGGCGCAATTCTAGCTCATCACTTTCGCTATCCATTAATACCGAAAGTGATTCCCGTGTGTTTTGACTCATACTTCACACCCTCACACTGTTGAGAAGAAGCGCTGATGTCCATCGCGAATAATGCTTTCACGCTGGCATTCACCGGCAGCTCCACAGGCCAAGCCCAGGCGGACCACTTCGCCACGGTGCAAACAACACCTTTGGTTGTTTTACTGTTCGCTGTGTCGTCAAGCCAAAGGGCCTGTCAAGACAGCGTCAAAGTAAAACCACAATAAGGAAACTTTTTAAGCTTTCCATTTCAATGTAATGGCTTTGACGGTGATGCCACCAAACAGTTCAAGGTGATCCGCAGTTTTTCGCCATTACGTTTCAACGCACCCACATTGACCACTAATCTTCCCGGCTGTTCCGTGACGTAGTCACCAGAGGACGAATATGTTCGTCCACGGCTTCACGAGCGCGGAAAATCCGCGAGCGCACCGTACCCACAGGGCACTGCATGACCTGGGCAATGTCTTCATACGCCAACCCGTCCAGCTCGCGCAGCGTAATCGCGGTGCGCAGATCATCGGGCAGCTTTTCGATCGCCTCGTAGACAGCGGCTTCCAGTTGATCCCGCGCAATCGCCGCTTCGGGCGATTCCGCATCGGCCAGCCGGCCGCTCTGGTCAACGATTTCGGCATCGACAATATCCAGATCGCTGCCCGGCGGGCGGCGGCCACGGGACACCAGGTGATTTTTGGCGGTGTTGATGGCGATTCGGTACATCCAGGTGTAAAAAGCACTTTCGGAGCGGAACTTGCCCAGCGCCCGATAGGCCTTGATGAAGGCCTCCTGCGCCACGTCATGGACCTCGGAGTGGTCATGGACATAGCGGCCAATCAAGCCGATGATTTTGTGCTGGTATTTCTTCACCAGCAGATCAAATGCGCGTGTATCGCCTTTTTGGGCACGCTCAACGAGCTGTTGATCTGTTTCACGAGTGCCCATTCACACGCTCCCCCTCACCCGGGCAGTGATCGCCGAGCGCAACTCTTCCTTTAAGCCCGATACACTGGGCATTAACAGCAAGCAACATAGCGTTCCTTGGGCATTGGTTAATCATACGAATAACATAAAAACGGCACTGTAACGTGATCGACCGCTGTTGGCTAAGTGTTACGCGTTCTGCACGGCGCATCAAGCGTTTACCGCCTTGCACAAACCCAGCGGCTGACTTCATTCAGCTTCGTTAAGTTCCACAACAATTGATTTTTAGGGCGCCGACAAGCGATAGTAGGCCTCTTTATTCGCCCAATACGCACGCACAGGTAGCACAATGTCAGATCAGCAGGTCAACAACCTTAACGTCCTTGCCCAGGACGTGCTCACTACCCCTGAAACACTGAAGCAGGATGTGCCGCTTACCGAGGCTGCAGAGCGCACCGTGATCGAGGGCCGCCACACGATCCAGCGCATTCTTGACGGCAGCGATCCACGCTTGCTGATGGTGGTCGGACCATGCTCCATTCACGATGTCGACGCCGCTCTGGATTATGCCAAGCGCCTTCGCGCCCTGGCGGATAAGGTCAGCGACAGCCTTTATATCGTGATGCGGGTGTATTTCGAGAAGCCGCGCACCACCGTGGGCTGGAAAGGCTTGATCAACGATCCGCACATCAACGACTCATTTGAGATCGACGAAGGTCTGCACATCGCGCGCAAGCTGCTGGTCGACCTTGCCGAAATGGGGCTGCCGCTGGCCACTGAAGCCCTCGACCCGATTTCGCCCCAGTACCTGCAGGACTGTATCAGCTGGTCCGCCATCGGCGCGCGTACCACCGAGTCGCAGACCCATCGCGAGATGGCCTCGGGTTTGTCCTCACCGGTCGGCTTCAAGAACGGCACCGACGGCAGCCTGGATGTTGCCATCAACGCGCTGCAATCTGTCGCCAGCCCGCACAATTTTCTGGGCATCAATCAGTCGGGGCAGGTCGCCATTATCCGCACCCGCGGTAACGGCTACGGCCACGTGGTACTGCGCGGCGGTAACGGCAAGCCCAACTACGACAGCGTCAGCGTGGCCCTGGCCGAAAGAGAGCTCAAGAAAGCCAACCTTTCCGCCAACATCATGATCGACTGTTCTCACGCCAACTCCAACAAGGACCCCGCGCTTCAGCCGCTGGTACTGGAAAACGTGACCAACCAGATCCTTGAAGGCAACACATCGATCATCGGCCTGATGGTGGAATCCCACATTGGCTGGGGCAACCAGAAAGTCCCCGCCGACCTCAAAGACCTCCAGTACGGGGTGTCGATCACCGATGCCTGCATCGACTGGGACACCACCGTTGATGCCTTTACCCGCATGAACGAGAAGCTGGCCCCGGTGCTGACAAAGCGCCGCCAGGCCTAGTCCTGCCCGCCCCCACGGAGGCCACCGCCGTGGGGGATTGACGCTTACAAGGCAATCTCTCGCTTGAACGGGGGCAACGCATCCAGCAGCGCCTGACCGTATCGACGAGTGAGCACGCGCCTGTCCAGCAGCGTGATCGTCCCCGTGTCGCTTTCCTTACGAATCAACCGGCCACAGGCCTGCACCAGCTTGATCGAGGCATCCGGCACGCTGATCCGCATGAAGGGATTACCGCCCTGGCTCTCGATCCACTCGGCAAGGGTGGCCCCCACCGGGTCATCGGGCACCGCGAACGGCAACCGGGTAATCACCACGTGGGTGAGATAATCGCCGGGTAAGTCGATCCCTTCGGCAAAGCTTGCCAGACCGAAAATGATACTCCCCTTGCCAGCATCCACCGCCGCCCGGTGACGTTCGATTAGTTCGCGCTTGGGCAAGGCATCCTGTGCCAGCACCCGGGCCCTGACCGACTCATCGAGCACCTTCTCGACCCCCCGCAACTGCGCCCTCGAGGAAAACAGCACCAATGCCGCTTCGCGATGGGCCAATTGGGTCACAAAATCGACGATAGCCTGCTCGTGGGCTTCCCGGTCGCTTGGATCAGTCGCCTCCTTGGGCACGCTCAACACCGCATTGGCGTAGTCGAACGGGCTGGGTAACGCCTGATAGCGGTAGCGATTGGCCAGCCCCGCGCGCTCCTGAAGCCGCTCGAAGCGACCCAGCGCGGTAAGCGTTGCCGAGGTGACCACGGCGCCATGGCAACGCCCCCAGAGATGCTTTGCCAAGGTATGCGCGGCCGACACCGGACTTGCCGAAAACTCGAGCTCCGGCTCCCCGGCCACCCGGCTTAGCGTGATCCAGCGCGCACTGGGCGGTGCGTTGGCCGCATCGCGCTCGCTGAAAGCCTGCCACAGCGCATGGGCCTCGAGCGCGCGGCCGTGCAGCAGCGCCACCAGCGGCAGCCACGCCTCGGCCTGCTCACGATCGAGCCCAGTCTCCTTATCCGGGTCAAGGCTTTCGCGCAGAATATCGCTGATGCTTTCCAGGCTGCGCGACAGCGTGGCGAACATGACCAGCAGCTGTCCAGCCTGCTCACGAAGCGCATCGGGGATCTGGCCCTTTTCAAACCGAGACTGGTGAGTGGCTTCTTCGTCGTCCAGGCCGTTGGCGCGACCGGCCAGCTGGTGGCCCATGCTGAACACATCACCCAACGCCGGCTCCAGGTTATGCATCAGCTCGGGCAGGCCGGCAAGCAACCGGGCAATGGTCGGCTGGATGGCCAGCGCCTGATTCAAGTCGGTCAAACTGCTCTTCAAGGTCTTCAACCAGCGCAGGCAGCCATTCACCGCAAAGCGATGGGCAAAGTGCGACAGCGCCTTGTCCGGCAGATGGTGGCCTTCGTCGAACACAAAAATGCAGTCGGCCGGATCCGGCAGGATGGCGCCGCCACCCAGCGCCAGATCGGCCAGCACCAGATCGTGATTGGCCACGATGATATCGGCATTTTCCAGCTCCCGCCGGGAACGGAAAAACGCACAGGCGCCGAAGTGACCGCAGCGCCGGCCGGTGCACTGACGATGATCGACGGTCAACCGCCGCCAGTGAGCATCGTCAATGGCGTGAGGCCAGTTGTCGCGGTCGCCTTCCCACTCGCCCTGCCCGTAGGCTTCGGCCATGTCACTGGCAATCACGCTGAAGTCGCTGCTTTGCGTCTGCAGGGACTGCTCAAACAGCGACAGCGTGGGATTGGGTTCCGTGCCTTCCAGCGCCTGATCGAGCCGCGCAACGCAGACATAGCGCCCGCGCCCTTTGGCCAGCGCATAGCGAAAGTTCAGCCCGCTGTGGGCCGCCAGGGACGGCAGATCGTGATTGAGCACCTGCTCCTGAAGCGCCACCGTGGCGGTAGAAACGATCAGACGCTTGCCGCGCGCCTTGGCAATCGGCAGCGCGGCAATCAGGTAGGCGAGGGTCTTGCCCGTCCCCGTCCCGGCTTCGAGCACGCAGACATGCTGGTCGCTTACCCGCTTACCGTCATCATCGCTTTCAATATCGCCCAGCGTGCGGGCGATCTCGGCGATCATCAGCCGCTGGCCGTAGCGCGGGGTCAGCTCGAGGCGTTCCACCACGCGACGGTAGGCCTCCTGAATCTCGCTTTTTAAGGCGTTATCCAGCATGCGCGTTACAGCATACCTTCCGGCGGATGTTCGCAGGGCAGTTTGTCGTTGATGTAGCGCTCGATCTCCGGCAGCGAGAAGGCATCTTCCTCACCCACGAAGCTGATGGAGACGCCTTTGGCGCCCGCCCGACCGGTCCGGCCGATACGGTGGACGTAGTCTTCCGGGTCTTCGGGCAGCGTGTAGTTGATCACGTGGCTGACATCTTCGATATGAATGCCACGACCCGCTACATCGGTGGCGACCAGGACCTGGATCTCGCCTTCACGGAAGCTCTCGAGGGTCTTGATGCGCTGGTTCTGCGGCACATCACCGGACAGCATGGCGACACTTACGCCAGCCTTCTTCAGCAGATCGTCAAGCTTGCGCACCAGATCGCGGCGATTACCGAACACCATCACGCGCTCGAAGCTTTCCTGCTCCAGCAGCTTGACCAGCAGGCGCTGCTTGTCATCGTCCGACACCATATAGACCCGCTGATCGATGTCCGCCTGGTTTTCCACGGTGACTTCGATCTCGACGTGGGCCGGGTCCATGGTCCATTGGCTGGCCAGGTTGAGAATGTCGTCGGTGAAGGTCGCCGAGAACAGAAAGGTCTGACGCTCTTCTTTCTTGGGCGTGTAGCGAATGATCCGCTTCACGTCGGGAATAAAGCCCATCGACAACATGCGATCGGCTTCATCGAGCACCAGCACTTCGACTTCGGAAAGGTCAATATCGCGCTTCTGATGGAAATCGAGCAGACGGCCAGGCGTCGCGACCAGCAGGTCGATTTTTTTGCCCAGGCTGTCGCGCTGCTTCTGATAGTCCATCCCGCCAACAACGCTTGCCACGTTGAGGGGGGTGAAACGCGCCAGCGCCTTGGCGTCCTTCTCGATCTGCAGGGCCAGCTCGCGGGTCGGCGCGATGATCAGCGCGCGGGGCGCACCGGCTTTCTGGCCGTCCGGGGTGGGCTCTTCCAGGAAGTAGGCCAGCGCCGAAATCAGGAACGCAGCGGTTTTACCGGTACCGGTCTGCGCCTTGCCGACAATGTCGCCGCCCAACAGGGTGTGACGCAGTGCCTCTGCCTGGATGGGCGTGCAGTATTCGAACCCCTGGGCATGAATAGCGCGCATTAACGGCAGCGGCAGATCAAAGTCATGAAAGCGCCATTTGCCGGCCACGGCAGGCACCTGAAACTGACGAAGATCCCAATTTGACTGACGACGACGCGGTTTCCGACGACGACGTTTAGGCTTGCGGTTCTGGGCCGATGCTGTGGTCTGTTCCGACTCGCTCATAGGCTATGTATCTGTCCATTGCTGTGGATGTTAGGCATCTTGACGTGCGCATTGTACCAGGGCTTGGCAATAAGAGCGCGCCCTGCTGTCGAAGGAGGTCTCTAGGCTGTTAGAATACGTCCCTATATGAACCAAGGAGCGCGATATGACGCGTAAAAAAAAGACCCGTTCGCTGGCGGATAAAGTCACCATCCGTACCGGTCGTCGTAAAGACTACAAGAAGTGGCGCCATGATAACCCTGATCAGGTGACGTCATCACGCCGTTTTGTGGCGAAAAAACAGCAGCAGCGCAAACTTCAGGCGGTGCGCAAACTGGCCCGTCAGCAAAGCGGCCAGGACATCGCCATTCACCCCGAGAAAAACACGGATAACCCCGGAGACCGCTCGTGATGCGTCTTGTGTCCTTTAACATCAATGGCATTCGTGCGCGGCTTCATCAGTTGCAGGCGCTGATCGAGACGCACAAGCCCGATGTCATCGGTCTTCAGGAAACCAAGGTGCAGGACAGCGAGTTTCCCCTCGCCGATGTAGAAGCCATGGGCTATCACGTTTTCTACTTCGGCCAGAAGGGCCACTACGGCGTTGCGCTGCTCTGCAAGCAGAAGCCCGAGGCGGTGTTTTACGGCTTTCCCGACGATGAGGAAGACGCCCAGCGACGTATGATCGGCGTCAGGCTAATGGCCGACGACGGTGAGCCGGTCACGGTATGGAACGGTTATTTCCCCCAGGGGGAAAACGTCACGCATCCCACCAAGTTTCCCCATAAGACCCGCTTTTATCAGCAGCTTGCCCGCCTGCTCGATGGGCAGCATCGCCCTGATGAGCGTGTCGCGGTGATGGGAGACTTTAACATCTCGCCGGAAGATCAGGATATCGGCATCGGCGAAGCCAACCGCAAGCGCTGGCTGCGCGAAGGGAAAACCAGCTTCCAGCCGATTGAACGCGAGTGGCTCTCGGGCATCAAGGCCTGGGGCATGCAGGACAGTTACCGGCTTTGCCACCCGACGAACAACGAGTGGTTCAGCTGGTTCGACTACCGCTCCAAAGGCTTTGACCGCGAACCCAAACGCGGGCTACGTATCGACTATATCCTTGTCACCCAGCCGCTCGCTGACTGTGTCAGTGACGCCGGGATCGACTACGTGCTGCGCGGTATGCAGCGCCCGTCTGACCACGCCCCTACCTGGAGTGACTTCTCGCTCACGCTGGCACCGACTGAATAACCACTGCGGTCAGCACTACAGTGAATGGCGCGGCGACTTCTCGAGTGTCGCCAGCCATTCACCGGCCTGATCATCGCCCAGCGACTGGGCACGCGATAACGCCTGCTCGGCGCGCGCATCCTGCCCCCAGGCAAACGCCAGTTGCCCGTAGCGGCGCCAATCGTTAGCGTCGTCACTCAGCGTTGCCAGCGCCTGCCAGGCAGCCAATGCCTGGGTTCTATCCCGCGCCTGATGCCAGGCGTTCGCCAGCAGTCGCAGCGTCTCCTCGTCGCGCACGATATCGCCCCGGTCAATCCAGCGCTCAAGGTACTCCGCAGCTCTCGCGGGCGTGCCCCCCGCCATGTGCAGCCGCACCAGCTGCCAGCGATCCTCGTCTTCTTCAAGCTTGCCCAGTCGCCAGGCCGTATCCCACAGCCCAGCCGCTATACCGGGCTGGTCGGCGCGTTGCGCAAGCGCGGCGGCCTGACGCCAGTCACTTGCCTCGCTCTGCTGGCTAAGCCCCTGCAACAGCAATTCAAGGGCCTCGTCGGTCTGCTGGTTGTGCTGATAAATCGCCAAGGCAAGCGTGCGCTGGTCGCCATCCATCGAAGAGGTCTGGGCAAGGCTACGCTCGAGCCAGGTGGCCGCTGCTTCCCAGCGCCGGTCGTCGGCCAGCCAGCGCGTCAGTTTCCAGCGGTCTGCGTTTGACGCGCCCTCGGCCTCAAGCCCTTCGGCCAGCAGCTCGCTTGCCTGTCGCGCCTGGCCTGCCGCGCGCCGCAGCGACGCCTCTTCTCTCAGCCAGCGGCTAACCTGGGCTCGCTCATCGCCACCAAGCGCACGCGCCTGGGCCAACCTGTCGGCGGCCTCCCCCGGCTGGCCCTGCCGGGCAAACGCACCGGCGGCAAGCTGCTGATAAAGCGCACTGGCCCAGCGGTCGGCGGCGTTGCCCGACTGCAAACGGTCCGCCTGACGGCTCGCCTGGTCAACCACGCGGGTGTATTTCTGATCGCCCAGTTCGGCCTGCAGGCGATTCAAATCGTCAATGACGTCGCCGGGCAACGCGGGCGCGGCCTGGGCGAGCGCAGGCCACAGGCTAACTAAACAGATGCACCACCATAAACGCATGGTCATACCTCAATAAAAACGTTATTGCAGCTGAAATTCGATGCGCTGGGTCGCATTGCGTAATCGTTCGCTAGGTTCAAACTGCCACTCACCTATCGCTTCGCGGGCGGCATCGTCAAATACCCGGCGCGGCTGGGCGTCGGTAATGCGAATTGAAGACCCATCGACACTGCCATCGCGACGGATGGTGAACGCCACCTCAACATAGCCTTCCATGCCGCGACGCTGGGCACGCGCAGGATAGGTCGGATTGACCCGGTTGGTCGGGGCAGCTTCGCCCACATTCACCGGTTCATCGGACTCAGCCGACTCAGCTTCTGGCGCCGCTTCCCGCTCGGCATCAGAGGGCTCCGCCTCACTTTCTGCCTCCGCCGTTTCAGTCGGCTCTGGCTCTGGCTCTGATTCAGGTTCCGGCTCGGGCTCAGGTTCCGGCTCGGGCTCTGGTTCCGGTTCGGGTTGCGCTTCGGTCATTTCCGGCAGTTCACTGTCCATTTCCACGGGCTCCTCGGGCGGCTCCGGCAGGTCGACCTCCGGCATCGCAATGGTACTGTCGGCCACCGGAGGGGGCTCCGGCGTCGGCATGGGAGCGGACGGCGCCGGCGTTGCCGCCTGATTGGTTTCCGGCGGTGGCGCTTCCTCTTCAGGGGCCTCCTCGGGCGCTTCGACCATGTTCATCGATACCGTTTGTTCCGGCGGCTCCACCTGGTCTTCGGGAGGGGCCACCAATAACGCCAATAACCAGAAAAGCCCGATTGCCAACAGCCCACCACCGACCAGGGAGAGTACTTGGCGAATCATTGACTGCTCCGGTTAGCCGCCACCGCCACCTGCTCTACCCCCGCCTGCTGGAGGCGATCCATTACTTCGATCAACAGCCCCGTGGTGGACTCGCGGTCGGCCTGGATAACCACCGAACCATCCTCGCTGAGCATGCCCGCCACCTCTTCACCCACCCGGTGGGCGTCAATGGCACGACCATCCACCCATACCGCACCCTCGGGCGAAACGGCGACCAGCACCTGGGCATCGGGCCTGGGGCTTGCGTCACTCGACTCGGGGCGATTGACTTCAATACCGCTTTCCTTGATGAAGCTGGTGGTGACGATAAAGAAAATCAGCATGATGAACACCACGTCCAGCATGGGCGTCAGGTTCACTTCATTGCTTTCAGAAGCGTTTTCCATGGAACGTCGTCTACGCATCGTTTTCCTCCACTGCCCGCGCCATGCGGTCGTGCAAACGCTGGTCTTCGCGGCGAATAATGTGTTCCAGACGGCTGATGAACAAAAGCCCTACCACGGCAATCGCCATGCCGGTCAACGTCGGCAGCGTTGCCCGCGCCACGCCATCGGCCATGGCGCGGGCCTGGTGGGTGTCGCTCAACGACAGGCTATCGAAAACGCCGATCATGCCGGTGACGGTTCCCAGCAGACCGAACAGGGGGCATAACGCCACCAGCAGCTTTAACCAGGGCAGCGGGCGACGCAGACGGACGACCAGGTCATCCGTCCACACGTTGCGCAGCGTGCGGGCGCTCCAGCTTTGGTGGTCATCACGCCTGGCCCAGCGGTTGACCAGTTGGCGACGCGCCCGCCGCCAGGTCATGCGGTAGAACCAGAAACGCTCGATGGCCATGCCGAATACCAGCAGCGCCACGACGGCCAGCACCACCAGTACCACACCGCCTGCGTTCATCAGCCGCTCGACTGGCTCGAGCCATAGGGGAACGGTGATCATATCAATTCACCGGAGAGGCATGAGCAGGCTGATGGGCTTCCAGATGATCCGCCAGCGTCGCGCTTGCCTGCCCTTCAATGACATGGGTCAAATAGCGGCTGCGGCTGGACAGCGCGGTTTGCGCAAACAGCAGCGGTACGGCGGTAATCAGCCCCAGTACGGTCGTCACCAGCGCCTGGCTGATCCCCCCCGCCATGAATTGCGGGTCGCCGGTGCCGAACACGGTAATCGCCTGGAAGGTGACAATCATGCCGGTCACCGTCCCCAGCAGCCCCAGCAACGGCGCAATGGCGGCGAGCAGTTTGACAACCGGTTGGCCACGTTCGAGACGGGGTAGCTCGGCCAGCACCGCCTCATCCAGCCTGGCTTCCAGGGCTTCCGGCGTCTGGTGCTTGTCCATCCCTTCAAAACGTAACAGCACGCGCCCGAGGGGGTTATTCGCCTGCAGCGCATCGGGATGTTTAAGCTGGCGATTCACCCGCTGGCTGGTCACCAGCAGATACAGGTATTGCAGCAAGGCTACCAGCAGCCCTATTACCCCCAGGGCGACCACCACATAGCCCACGTACCCGCCCTGGTGGAAACGCTCCATCAGGGTCGGCCGCTGAGCCAGCGCATCAATGACGCTGCCCTGGGTCGGGTCGATGGCCAGAACACGTCCCTCGCCCTGCTGATAATCCGCCAGATAATCGGCCACCGCGTCAGGCGTACGCGGCAGAACCGCTAATCGCCCCTCATCGTCCTGACGCAGTAGGTCAGACGCGGTGAACGCGGCAAAGTCTCCCAGCCGCACGATGGACTGGGGCGTGACCTCGCCATTGGCGCCCGCCACCGGGCGCTCCATACGTTCGGCATTGCCTGTATTGCGGGTCAGCGTCGCAAAACTGTCGACTACGTCTTCCAGCACTCCACGCTCAAGCACGTTGACCTCGCTCAGGCGCGGCGGCATCGCCTCGTCATTCAAGGTCAGCCAGCTGTCGTCGCCCAGCGCGTTTCTCACTTCGCTGCTGTGTTGATCGAGGGCTTCCAGTAGATTGCTCAACGTCTCGCCCTGCTCGGACTGTCGCGCCGCAAGTCGCTCAGCTTCAACCGACTGAGCAGACTCCTGTGCCTGCAGTGCCTCGTTGCGCTCCTCAGCGGCTTGCTGGCGTTCACGCACCTCCTCTAGCGCGTCCTCTAGCGCCGCCTGATCGTCCAACAGCTCAATCAGTCGCTGCTGATCGCGTACTTCAGCGGCCTCGCGAGCCTCGCGAAGCGAGGTGGCGTCTTCCGACTGCGCGTTGGCCAGCGAACTCATCGTCATCAGTCCCAACAACAAAGCGGCCACCACGCGGCGATGGCTGATAGTGACACGGCGACTCATGGCTGGCCTCCCTGGTCGGTAGAGACAGTAATCGACAACGGCAGCGTCAACAGATCCGGCGCGCGCTGATCTTCCGCTATGCGTAACCCGTTGCGCACTTCCTGAACGTGATCACCGCTAAGCGGCTGCCACTCGCGGTCCTGGGCATTCCATACGCCGCCCTGACGCCCGTCGGGGGTCAGATAGTAAAAGCCGACGCGCCCAACCCGCAGGAAGTCCACCTCCAGCTGCTCGTCGTCTAACTCCAGCCGCCCGCGCCAGGTATCCATTTCACGACCGTAGTCCAACTCGGTGCGCCAGATATCGAGCATGCCTTCGATGCGCTCGGCAGGTTCGGCGCCCTGGTCATTCTGAAGCGTTTCCACCCGGGCGAGCCGCTGATCTTTGAGAAACGGCAGGTCGCCCTCGATCCACTCTGTCAGTTGGGTCTGCATGTTCCGTTCGATATCAGGCAGCGCCGCGCGCGTATCGGCCAGAGTATCCAGCGCGGCGGTCAGGCGGACCTGGCGCTCGGCCTCTTCGGCCAGCCGACCGGTTAGCGAGGCGTTCTGCGATTCGAGCTCGCGCGTATCACGCTCGCGTTCGCGCAGCTCTTCAAGGGCCGCTCTTGTTTCCTCGTCGGCGCTATCTATCTGCTGCTGAAGTTCTGCTTGAAGCCGCTGGGTATCGACTCCCTCACCTGCTTGCTCGCGTGTCTCATCACTTGCCATGAGCGAACCGCTGGCCAGCAGGCAGGCCAGCCAGCAGCCCCGCAGGGCAAAGAAAGGCTTGTTCAGCACATCGACTCTCCGTCACTGATTGCGGGCAGCTACCTGCCTCTATATAGGACTTATCAAATATAAGAACGATTTGCGTTTATTCTGATGCGCATAGCCTACCATCAACAAAATAAATGACAATATTTATCATTAGCGTTCAAATAAATTTAGCCGGCTACAAATAAAAAGGGCGACGTCACCCCCTGATTGAGTAGCGCTACACTTTAGAGTCCGATCCTATGGGT
>OFET01000181.1_pt1 | contig 76404 bp, 72 predicted proteins | sample 1521211 | NCBI WGS metagenome assembly OFET01 (sample SAMN03766358, study PRJEB24113) | microbial mat metagenome | isolation source: enrichment culture HLUCC-A from microbial mat sample contains cyanobacterium...
GCGCCATCCGCGAGGAGGGGCGCCCCTCGATCATGGAGAGATTTCTCGGCGAATACGGCCTCTCGTCGGAGGAGGGCGTGGCGCTCATGTGCCTTGCCGAGGCACTGCTGCGGGTGCCCGACGCCGCCACGATAGACGACCTGATCGAGGACAAGATCGCCGGCAGCCGGTGGGACGCGCATCTCGGCCAGTCGGAATCGAGCCTCGTCAACGCCTCGACCTGGGGCCTCTACCTGACGGGCGCGGTGCTGCGCGAGGACCGCTCGGGCAGCCTCGCCGACACGCTGCGCGGCGCCGTCCGGCGGCTGGGCGAGCCGCTGATCCGCACCGCCGTCACCCGCGCGATCCGCGAGATGGGCCGCCAGTTCGTGCTCGGCACCACCATCGAGGGGGCCATGAGCCGCGCCCGCGGTTTCGCGGCGCGGGGCTACACCTTTTCCTACGACATGCTGGGCGAGGCGGCGATGACCGACGCCGACGCCCTGCGCTACCACGCCGCCTACGCCCACGCGATCGCGGCCATCGCCGCCGAGGCGGGGTGCGACATCCGCGACGCGCCGGGCATCTCGGTCAAGCTCTCCGCCCTCCACCCACGCTACGAGACGCGCCAGCGCGAGACGGTGATGGCGACGCTGGTGCCGCGCTTGGCGTCGCTGGTCCACCAGGCGAGGGAGGCCGGCATCGGCCTCAACATCGACGCCGAGGAAGACTCGCGCCTCGAGTTGTCGCTCGACGTGATCGAAGCGGTGGTGGCCGACGCGGCGCTCGCCGGGTGGGACGGCTTCGGCGTGGTGATCCAGGCCTACAACCGCCGCGCGGCGCAGGTGATCGACCGTGTTCACGCCATGGCCGAGCGGCACGACCGCCGGATCATGGTGCGGCTCGTCAAGGGCGCCTACTGGGATACCGAGATCAAGCACGCGCAGGTCACCGGGCTCGACCGCTTCCCCGTCTGGGTGACCAAGCCCGCGACCGACGCGAGCTACCTGTGTTGCGCGCGCAAGCTGCTGGGCTGCGCCGATCGCCTCTACCCCCAGTTCGCCACCCACAACGCCCACACCGTCGCCGCGGTGCAGCACTACGCCGAGGCCGCAGGCGTCACCTCGTTCGAGTTCCAGCGCCTGCACGGGATGGGCGAGGCGCTCTACGACCATGTGCTCAAGGGCAACGCGCATCGCTGCCGCGTCTACGCCCCCGTGGGCCGACATCGCGACCTGCTCGCCTATCTCGTGCGCCGGCTGCTGGAAAACGGCGCCAACTCGTCGTTCGTCAACCAGATCTTCGACGCCTCGCTGAGCCCTGCCGAGATCGCGGCCGACCCCTTCGCCGCCGTCGAGCGCGGCCTGCCGCGGCCCGGGCGCATCCAGCTCGCCTCGGAACTCTTCGCCCCGGCGCGCCGCAATTCGCGCGGCTGGGATCTCGACGACCCCGAGACGGTGGAGCTGCTGGCCGAGGAAGTCGCCGCGCGACGGGGCGGCGACTGGCGCGCGGGCCAGGGCGCGGGCACCGAGACCGCCATCGTGAACCCCGCCACGGGCGAGACGGTGGGCCAGGCCGTGTTCGCCACCGCAGAGGCCGCCCGCGCCGCCGTCGCGGCCACGCTGCCGTGGGACGCGCCGGTGGAGGCGCGCGCCGCCGCGCTCGAGCGCGCGGCCGACCTCTACGAGGCGAACGCGGCCGAGATCTTCGCCCGCTGCACCCGCGAGGCCGGCAAGACGCTGCTCGACGGCGTGGCCGAGCTGCGCGAGGCGGTCGACTTCCTGCGCTACTACGCCGCCGAGGCCCGGCGGCTCGAGGCGGCGGGCGAGGCGGTCGACGGCCACGGCGTCTTCGCCTGCATCAGCCCGTGGAACTTTCCGCTCGCCATCTTCACCGGCCAGATCGCCGCCGCGCTGGCCGCCGGCAACGGCGTTGTGGCCAAACCCGCCGAGACGACGCCGCTGACGGCGGCGCTGGGCGTGGCGCTGATGCACGAGGCCGGCGTGCCCGAGGATGTCCTGCGCCTCGTGCCCGGCACGGGGGCCGAGGTGGGCGCCGCGCTCGCCGCCGACCGGGGCGTGGCGGGCCTCGCCTTCACCGGCTCCACCGCCACCGCCAGGCGCATCGAGGCCGCCCGCGCCGAGGCCGCGCCGGGCGCGCCCCTGATCGCCGAGACGGGCGGCCTCAACGCGATGATCGTCGATTCGACCGCGCTGCCCGAGCAGGCGGTGCGCGACATCGTGGCCTCCGCCTTCCAGTCGGCCGGGCAGCGCTGCTCGGCCGCGCGCATCCTCTACGTGCAGGACGAGGTGGCCGACGACCTCATGGCGATGCTCTTCGGCGCGATGGAGGCGCTGGTGATCGGCGATCCGGTCGACCCGGCGGTCGATGTCGGCCCGGTGATCGACGAGCCGGCCCTGGCCAGGATCGCGGCCCATGTCGAGGCCGCCCGCGCCTCGGGCCGCCTGCTCAGGCAGGTCGATCCGCCCGATCTGCCCGGCACCTTCGCCGGCCCCGCCGCCATCGCCGTGTCGGGCATAGAGGATCTCGGCGAAGAGATCTTCGGCCCCGTCCTGCACATCGCCCGCTACCGGGCCGAGGATCTCGACCGCGTGGTCGACGCGATCAACGCCAGGGGCCACGGGCTGACCTTCGGCATGCACTCGCGCATCACCGACCGGGTGGAGCAGGTCGTGGCGCGCATCTCGGTCGGCAACGTCTACGTCAACCGCAACCAGATCGGCGCCATCGTCGGGTCGCAGCCCTTCGGCGGGCATGGTCTGTCGGGCACGGGCCCCAAGGCCGGCGGCCCCCGCTACCTGCCACGCTTCACGGCCGCGCCGCAGGCCCGCCTGCCCGCCGAGTCCGCCGCCGAGGCGGGCCCGGAGGCCGACCCGCAGCGGCTGGCCCGGGCGCTGGCCGCACTGCCCGTCCCCGCGCTCGACCCGGCGCGGCTGGCCGACCTGCCCGGCCCCACGGGCGAGTCCAACCGCTACGGCACGGTGGGGCGCGGCCCCGTCCTGTGCCTCGGCCCCGGCGCCGCCCGTGCCGAGGAGCAGGCGGGCGCGGCCCGCGCCGCCGGCGCCGCCGCGCTCGCCGCCGCCCCCGGCGCGCCCGAGATCGACGGCCACGTGGCCCCCGAGGCGCTCACCGCGCTGCCCGCCCTCGCGGCGGTGGTCTACGAGGGCGACGACCCGGCGCCCTACGCCCGCGCGCTCGCGGCCCGGCAAGGCCCCATCGTGCCGCTGCTCACGGGAACCGACTTCGCCCGCTGGTGCGTGCGCGAGGTGGCCGTCAGCGTCGACACCACCGCCGCCGGCGGCAACGCCGACCTGCTCGCCGGCTGACCCGGCTCACGAGGCCGGGCGCGTCCCCGTCGCATCCCCGTCGCATCCCCGCCGCGCCCCGAGACGGCCGGGGCGTCGCGCGTCGGCCTCCGCCCCGCGCCGCGCCCCCTGCTTCTTTCTGTTTCAAATACGCATGGCCCGGGGCTGCCGCCCCTTGCGGCGCCGGGCAGGGGCGCTCACCCCCCGCGGCCGACCTCGTGGCTGCGGTCGTAGGGCGCGGGGGCGGGCCTCTGCCAGTCGTCCTGCGCGCCCTCCGGCAATGTGTCGACCTCGATCAGCAGCGGGTGGCAGGCGGCCGCGTCCGAGGAATGCTCGGCCGAGCAATCGCCGCCGGGACAGGCCGAGAGCCCCACCAGCAGGTCGATCCCGGCCACGAACTCCAAGGTGTCGCCCGGCCGGACCGGGCTCGCCTTCATGAAATACTGGTGCGTGTCGGCGGTGAAGCCCGTGCACATGAAGACGTTGAGCACGTCGTGCACCAGCCCCTCGGCCTTGGCGAGCGGCAGCCCCCGCGCCGCGGCCAGCGCGCGGGTGAGGTTCGAGTGGCAGCAATGGTGATAGTCGGCCCCGCCCAGCAGCCGCGCGGTGTAGGGGTCGCAGCGCGTGCCGATCACGTCGTGCACCGAGGCGCCGTCGGCGTCGAAGCCATACCAGTCGAGACTGTCGGCGATGATCGTCGCCATCGGCCGAAGGTGCGGAAAGCTCGACCACAGCCGGTCGCCGGTCGTCAGGTGCGTGCCGTGCAGCGCCCGCGTCTTGCCCGCGTAGAAGCGCTCGGTCAGGTCGCGGGCGTTCCACAGGTTGAGGTCGCCCACCTGCGGCCCGCCCGTGCAGACGATGCGAAAGACCGCGCCCGCCGGCACCTCGATGCAGGCCGCCTCGCGCGGCGGCGCCACGACGCGTCGCCGCTCGGTCAGCCGCTCCTTGCGGGCGCGCAGGGCGGCGAGATCGACCGGCGGCAGCGTCCGGGGCGGATAGGCCACGACGGGGCGGGCCGCGCGGCGCGCGGCGGCATCGTCGGGCGTGGCGTGTTCGGGGCGGGCGAGCTTCATCAGAACCGCTCCACCCAGGGGCGCAGGGCCACCTCGTCGCTCCAGGCCGAGCGGTGCTGCTCGGCGAGGTGGCGGTAGGTGCGCGCGATGGCGGCGGGGTCGAGCATCGAGTCGGGGGCGTCCGCGGGCGCCTCACGCACCGGAGTGCGGATCCCCCCGTCGATGTTGACCCAGGCGACGTGGATGCCCTGCGGGTGCAGCTCGCGCGCCATGCTCTGGGCGAGCCCGCGCCGGGCGAACTTGCCCATGACGAGCGTCAGCGCGGGACCGGCGGCGAACACTCGGGCGCGCGCGGCCGACAGCCCGTCGCCCGCCCCCACGATCACGGCCTGCCTGTCGTCCATCGTCGCCTCTCCCGGTGATGCGCGGTCCGCTCCTTTTGGCAGAGCGACGTGGGCGGCGGCCAGCCCCGATTCTCCCGCACCGCGGCTCGGGCGCGGAAGGATCGGCGCACTGGGTGCGTGGTTGCACCCGCGACGTGCGCTCAGAGCCCGTCGAGCAGGCCGCCGCAGGTCTCGTTGTCTGCGGCCCAGATCGGGTCGCGCGACCAGGGCCGGCCAGTGGCGGCGATCATCGCGTGGTAGCGGGCGAGATAGAGGCGGGCGAGCGCGTCGATATCGACCTCGGCCGAGATCCGTGCCGAGGGCCAGGCCTGGCCGAACTCTTCCGCCCGCTCCAGCGAGGCGCGCCGATGCAGCGCCGCCTCGACCTGCCCCGCGTAATCCCACCTTGCCTCGCCCAGCGCCTGCCGCCCGGCATGGAGCCGCACCGAGCGGTAGAGCCCCGCGCAGCGGGCCCAGGCGTAGGAGCGGCCCGCCATCGGCGCCGCCGCCTCGGCCGCCGCCTCGAAGGCGCGGCGATCGCGCGGCTCCTGCGCCTGCGCATCGGCGGGCGCCGGCAGGGCGAGCGCGATCAGCACCATGATCGCCGTCGCGGTGAGGATGAATCGCAGCCGTGTCATGGCGCCAGAGTGCCACCCTGCCGCGGCAGGAGGCGAGCGGAACCTTAACCAGTGGTTAACGCCGGTGCGCTCAGCGCTGTGCCGCGCCCGGCTCCGTGTCCGGTGCCGCCTGTCCGGTTGGCGGGGCCTCGCTGCGTCCGGCGGCGCCGAGGCTCTCCAGCAGAAGGCCGCAGGCGCGCAGGTCGGTCTCCACCAGCGCGTCGTCCCACCACCGGTCGGCATCGCGCTCGGCCAGCGTCTCGAAGCGATGGGTGTAAAGCCGCCCAAGCGCCGCGATGTCGCCCTCGACCAGGGCGCCGACCTGCACCCGGCGCAGGCCTGTCTGCTCGGCGCGGGCGCGGGCCGCCTCGTCGATGAGCGCCCGCTCGCCGGGGGTGGCCCGGGCGAGGTCTGCCGCCCCGTCGGCAGACCGCGCGGCGAGCCGCAGCGCCCGGTACAGGGCGGCGCAGCGGAGATAGGGGTAGGACGGCCCCGCCTGCGGCACGACCGCACGCGCCTCTGCCTCGAACGCGCCCCGGTCGGCCAGATCGGGCGCGGCGATGGCCGGGCTGGCCGCCGCGAGGGCGACCGCGAGGCACCTGGCGGGCAGGCGGCACGGCAGATGGGGGCGAACGCGACTCATCGGCCGCATCCTGACAGCGCCGCCCTCCGAGCGCGAGGCCCCGCGCCGCGCCGTCACTCCGCGTCGGCCGCCCCGCCGCACAGAGCCGCGTGCCGCGCCCAGAGCAGCGCCGCGCGGGGCGAGGTGGCGCGCTCCGCCGAGAGCCGGTCCATCGCCGGCCGGGTCCGCTCGATGAACCGCGCCGTAAAGGCGCGGTCGCCCCCCGCCGCCTCCGACAGGGCGCGGAAGGCCGCCGCGCGGTCACGGCGTCCCGCCCCCTCCCAGAAGGCGGCGCACTGGGCCGCCACGCGGGCGCGGGCCGGGTCGGTGCCGTCGCCCGGTGCCGCGCCGAGCGGCGCGGACAGCGAAGCTACAAGCGGCGCGGCGAGCAGGGCGGCGGCGAAGAGCGCGCGAGGCGTGGGGCATGACACGGCGTGAGCGTGGCATGGCACCGCCGGTGGGCGCAAACGGCAAGGCGTCGTGGCGCGGTCGCCGGGCGGGTGCGCGCCCCGCCTGTTTCTGCCCCGAATGCGCACGTCTGAGGCGTCTGCCCTCGCCGTGGCGATGCGGCGAAGGCGGGTGCGCTCCGACCCCGCGTCAGGCCCCGAGCAGAAGCCGATCGCAGGCCGCGCGGCTCTCGGCGGCGGCGTCGGCCGCGCGCGCCCGGCGGCCCGCGTCGGGGTGGAAGCTCGCGTCGGACAGGCGCGCCCGCTGCGCCATGCGCGCCTCGACCACCCGCGCGCGGAGGTCGATCTCCGATGGTGCGCTGTCGGACGCGGTGGCGAGGTGCGGTGCGACGGCCTCGGCCAGGGCGCGAAAGGCGGCCTGCCGCGCCTCGGCCGCCTCGGCCCCGGCCCCGTTTGACAGGCGCAGATGCGCGGCCTGAGCGGTGTAGGTGCCGATGCAGGTGGCGAAGGCCTCGGCCCGCGCGCCGGGGCTGAGCGGCATGGCGGTGGCCGGCGCCGCGAGGGCCGGCAGAAGGGCGAGCACGATCATCACAATCCTGCACATGGATTGAACGATAGCCTCAAAAAGCTGCCAATCAATTAATCGTTGCGTTAACCTGCTTCGCGTGACCCGCGCGCATCGTCGTTGGTGCCGGGACTCGCCGCTCACGGGGGCATGGGAGTCGGCAGGGACGGTGCGAGGACGCGGCAGGGCAAGGGATGCCATCTCGAGCGCAACGCGTGGGTGCGTGAAAGGTTTCGGGCCGTGCGCCCGCTAGCCGGCGCTGTCGGCCAGCATCCAGCCCGGCTCGACGTTGGCCCCGCACATCAGCAGGCCGAGGCGCTCGCCCCGCGCCGGAGCCCAGGCGCCCGAGATCAGCGCGGCGAGGGTGGCGGCGGCGGCCGGCTCCACCACGAGGCGCGCGGCCTCCCACAGGCGGCGCCCGGCCTCGACCACCTCGGCGTCCGACACCACGCAGGCGTCGCTCACATGCGCCGCCACCACCGCCCCCGGAACGAGGCCGAGCGACGGTCCGCCGAGCGAACCCGCCGCGATGCCCGTGGGCTGGATCGTCACGCACGGCCCCTCGGCCAGCGTGCGGGCAAGGGTCGCCGTGCCCTCGGTCTCGACCGAGACGACGCGGGTGCGGCCCGCATACCACGCCGCGATCCCCCCGATCAGCCCGCCGCCGCCGGTCGAGACGAGAAGGGTGTCGAGCGCCTCCTCCTCCTCGATCTCGGCCGCCACCGTGCCCTGGCCGCACAGCGTCGGCGCCGTGTCGTAGGGGTGGACCGACAGCGCGCCGGTGCGCTCGGCATGGTCGGCGTATTGCGCCAGCACGTCGGCGACCGAGCCCTCGGCCACGATCACCTCGGCGCCGAAGGCGCGCATCCGCTCCAGCTTTTCGGGGCGGGCGATGGCGGCCGGCACGTAGACGGTCGAGCGGTGGCCGAGCGCGGTGGCCGCATGGGCCACCGCCGCGCCGTGGTTGCCGCCCGAGAAGGCGACGACGCCCGTCTCGGGCACGTCGCGCGACAGCAGGTTGTTGAAGGCGCCGCGCACCTTGAACGAGCCCGTCACCTGCAGATGCTCGAGCTTGAGCGTGATCGGGCAGGGCAGGCCCAGCGCCTCCGCCTCGAGCCGCAGCAACGGCGTGTGCCGCACATGGGGGCGGATGCGCGCATGCGCGGCGGCGATGTCGTCGCGGGTGGGGATGGCGGGCGCGGGGCCTTCGACGGTCATCGGCCCGCGGCGGCGGCCGACACGGCGCTCTCGGGCAGCTCCTCGTCGAAGCAGCGCTGGTAGAACTCGGCCACCGTCTGCCGCTCGAGCTCGTCGCACTTGTTGAGGAAGGTCAGCCGGAAGGCGTAGCCGACATTGCGGAAGATCAGCGCGTTCTGCGCCCAAGCGATGACCGTGCGGGGCGACATGACGGTGGACAGGTCGCCGTTCATGAAGGCAGTGCGCGTGAGGTCGGCGACCGTCACCATCTGACTCACCTGCCGGCGGCCCTTCTCGGTGTTGTAGGTCGGCGCCTTCGACAGCACGATCGCCGTCTCGGCGTCGTGGGAGAGGTAATTCAGCGTGGCGACCAGCGACCAGCGGTCCATCTGGCCCTGGTTGATCTGCTGGGTGCCGTGGTAGAGGCCCGTCGTGTCGCCGAGGCCCACGGTGTTGGCCGTGGCGAACAGGCGGAACGAGGGGTGCGGCGTGATCACCTCGTTCTGGTCGAGCAGGGTCAGCTTGCCGTCGGCCTCGAGCACCCGCTGGATGACGAACATCACGTCGGCGCGGCCGGCGTCGTATTCGTCGAACACGATGGCGCAGGCGTTGCGCAGGGCCCAGGGCAGGATCCCCTCCTGGAACTCGGTCACCTGCTTGCCCTCGCGCAGCTTGATCGCGTCCTTCCCGATCAGGTCGATCCGGCTGATGTGGCTGTCGAGGTTGACCCGCACGCAGGGCCAGTTGAGCCGGGCGGCGACCTGCTCGATATGGGTCGACTTGCCGGTGCCGTGGTAGCCCTGGATCATCACGCGGCGGTTGTGCGAAAAGCCGGCGAGGATGGCGAGGGTGGTGTCGGGGTCGAACTTGTAGGTCGGATCGCGCTCGGGCACCCGGTCGGTCGGCTCTGCGAAGCCCTTCACGACCATGTCGGTCTCGACGCCGAAGACCTCGCGCACCGAGATCTCCTCGGTCGGCCGTGCCTGCGCCTCGCTCATCCCGTCCGCCATGCTGGCTCCTTTCGTCCTGCCGTGGCCGCGCATCTCCGCTCGCACGGGGGCGCGGCCGGCCGCGTGCGGGAGTGCAACATATCGCGGAAGGCTGCAAGGGGAAGGCCGGGGCAGGGCGGGCGGACCCGCGCGCCCGACCCGTGCCTTCCGGGCCGGGCCCGGCCCTTGATCAGGCCCGTGATCCGGCCTGTGCCTCGGCCTTGTCACCCGGCTCGAGGCATCCGCCGCCATTGCCGGCGCGCGCCATGCGCCATCCGTCTGGCCCGGGCGCGCGCCCTGCTTCTTTCTGTTCCAAATACGCCTCCGCCGCATCCGTCCCGCGGTGGCGGACGGGCTGCGTGCCACGCCCGGAACCGGGCTCGCAGCCCTGCCGGATCAGTCGTGCCGAAGGGCGTCCACACGACCCTGTGCGCCAAAGCGAGCCGGCGCAGGCTACTCGGCGGCGAGGCCCCCGCCTCGGCCGCCCGCACCATCGTCGTCGTCGCCGGAGGCGCCCCGGGGCGCGCCGGCGCGGTAGGTCCGCAGGGCCGCGGCGGCGGCGCGCGCGGCCTCGGAGGTGTCGCTCGGCCGCCCGCTCCCGCCTGCGTCCCCGCCGGCAGAGGCGCGCGTCAGCGGCGGCTCGCGGTGGTGGCCCGCCTCGGCGCCGCTGGCGACGAGCGGCGCGCGCATTTCGGGTCGGTTTTCTGGGCGCGTTTCGGGGTGGGCCTCGCCCTTCTCCTCCGGGAGGGGCGCGGCCAGCAGGCCCGAGATTGCCGGCGCCGCCGCGTCCTCGGCCGCCCCCAGGGGGCGACGGAACACGAGCATGTTCTGGTAGGTGGTGGTGCGCCCGGTCAGGCCGGTGCGCTCCTCGCAGGGCAGCGTGTCGGCGCGGACATAGTCCCACCCCTCGGCGCCGAACTCGTTCATGAGAGACTCCAGCGCATGGGCGAAGCGCCCGGCCGTTCCCTTCACGCCGCGCGCCTTGCGACCCTGCACGGGCGCGGGCACGACCTTGTACTCGTAGCGCGTCATCGCGTGGCTCCCAGTCTCGCCCCGAATCGGGGTTTAGCCGAGACGGCCGCCGCTGTCCAAATCGGCGGGTGCGCCGGGCGGTTGGCACCTGCCTCTCGCGCGCGCCGCCGCCTCTCGCGCGCGCCGCGCGCGGCGCCTTGCGCTGCCGGGGCGCTGCCGCGGTTCCCCGTCGCGGCAGGGCCTGCGCGCCGTGGGTGAATTGACAGCATGCCGGCGGCGGTGTCACACGCCCGCATGCTGCGCATCGAGGACATCTCCTACTCGGTCGAGGGCCGCCCGCTGTTCGAGGCTGCCTCGGCCACCATTCCTGCCGGGCACAAGGTGGGGATCGTCGGCCGCAACGGCGCGGGCAAGACCACGCTCTTCCGCCTTATCCGGGGCGAGCTTGCCCTCGATGGCGGCCGGATCGAGCTGCCTGCCCGCGCGCGCATCGGCGGCGTCGACCAGGAGGTGCCGGGCAACGAGGTGTCGCTCCTCGATACCGTGCTCGCCGCCGACACCGAGCGCGCGGGCCTGCTGGCCGAGGCCGAGACGGCCGCAGACCCCGCCCGGATCGCCGACATCCAGACGCGTCTCGCCGACATCGACGCCTGGTCGGCCGAGGGCCGGGCGGCGGCGATCCTCAAGGGCCTGGGCTTTACCGACGCCGAGCAGGCGATGCCGTGCTCGGCCTTCTCGGGCGGCTGGCGGATGCGGGTGGCGCTGGCCGCCGTGCTGTTCTCGGCTCCCGACCTGTTGCTGCTCGACGAGCCGACGAACTATCTCGACCTCGAGGGCGCGCTCTGGCTCGAGAGCTACCTCTCGCGCTACCCAGACACCGTGCTCGTCATCAGCCACGACCGGGGCCTTCTGAACCGGGCGGTGGAGCATATCCTGCACCTCGAGGACCGCAGGCTCACGCTCTATTCCGGCCCCTACGACACCTTCGCCGAGACCCGCGCCGCCCGCCTCGCCGCGGCCGAGGCGGAGGCGAAGAAACAGGAGGCCCGCCGCGCCCACTTGCAGAGCTATGTCGACCGGTTCCGCTACAAGGCCGACAAGGCGCGGCAGGCCCAGTCGCGCCTCAAGATGCTCGCGCGGATGAAGCCGATCTCGACCCCGCAGGAGGCGGCCCTGCGCGCCTTCACCTTCCCCGCGCCGGAGGAACTGGCGCCGCCCGTCGTGCAGGCCGACACGGCCGCGGCGGGGTATGACGGGCGCGCGGTGCTCTCGCGCCTGTCGCTGCGCATCGACCAGGACGACCGGATCGCGCTGCTGGGCCGCAACGGCGAGGGCAAGTCGACGCTCGCCAAGCTCTTGTCGAAGCGTCTCGACCCGATGGAGGGGCACCTGCGCTTCACCCAGAAGTTGCGGATCGGCTACTTCGCCCAGCACCAGGTCGACGAGCTGCGGGTGGAGGAAACCCCTCTGGACCACCTGCGCCGCGACCGCCCGGGCGAGGAGCCGAAGAAGCTCCGCGCCCGCCTCGCGGGGTTCGGGCTGACCGCCGCGCAGGCCGAGACCGAGGTCGGCCGTCTGTCCGGCGGGCAGAAGGCGCGGCTGTCGCTCCTGCTGGCGACGCTCGACGCGCCGCACATGCTGATCCTCGACGAGCCGACCAATCACCTCGACATCGAGAGCCGCGAGGCGCTGGTGGAGGCGCTCAACGCCTATACCGGCGCGGTGATCCTCGTCAGCCACGACATGCACCTTCTGTCGCTCGTGGCCGACCGGCTATGGCTGGTGAAGGACGGTCGGGTGACGGCCTGGGACGGCGATCTGGAGAGCTACCGGAAGATGCTGCTGGGGCAGGATCGGCCGGTGGCAGGGCGCAAGCCCGCCAGGGCGGCGGCCAGGGAGGCCCGGCCCTCGCATTCCGATCTCAAGGAGATGCGCGCCGAGCTGCGCCGCTGCGAGGCGCGGATGGAAAAGCTCGAAGCGATGCGCGACGAGCTCGCCCGCCGACTGGGCGACCCCTCGGCCTACGCGGAGGAGATGGCCGCGCACCGCGAGGCTTGGCAGGCCAAGTATGGCGAGGTTATGGAGGCGATCGACAAGGCCGAGGCGCTGTGGATGCGCGCCGCCGAGCGGCTGGAGGCGGCCGAGGCGGCGGCCTGAGGGGAACGCCGCGCGCCGCGCGCTGGCGGCACCCGCGATCGGGGGCGCTGCCCCCCGTCGCCCGTGCCGGGCGACTCCCCCGGGATATTTCGGGCAAGAAGAAGGAGGGCCGGGCGCGTCGCGGCGGCCGCCGGCGAGGACGCGGTCGCGGCAGCCGGGCGGGCGGGGAGAGAGCGCTTGAGCAGGCACGGAGGGCGGTCTAGGCCGTCTTGAGCATGGACCCGACCTTCCTCCTCTCCGCCTTCGTCACGCTCTTCGTCGTGATCGACCCCGTGGGCATGGCGCCGCTCTTCGTGGCGCTCACCGCCGGCGAGACGGGCGCGCGGCGGCGGGCCATCGCCCTGCGGGCCTGCCTGATCGCGCTGGGGCTGCTGACGCTGTTCGGGCTGGCGGGCGAGGCGGTGCTGGGCTTCGTCGGCATCTCGATGCCGGCCTTCCGCATCGCCGGCGGCATCCTTCTGTTCCTCACCGCGCTCGACATGCTGTTCGACCGGCGCACGCGTCGGCGCCAGCAGAGTGCCGAGGACGACGACGACCGCCCCGACCCCTCGGTCTTTCCGCTCGCCATCCCGCTGATCGCGGGGCCGGGCGCCATCGCCTCGATGATCCTGCTGGCCGGGCAGGCCCCGGCGGACGCCCGCGCCCTGCACCTTCTCGGGGTGCACGTCGTCATGGCGGCGGTGCTGGCGCTGGTGCTGCTGTTGTTTCTTGCCTCGGGCCTGATCGAGCGGGCGCTGGGGGCGACCGGCATCCTGGTGGTCACGCGACTCCTGGGCATGCTGCTGGCCGCGCTGTCGGTGCAGTTCGTGCTCGACGGGATCGAGGGTGCGGGGCTCGTCCCGGCCTGAGCGCGCCGGCCGGTCGCGGGGGCCGTGGGTGATGCCCCGTGCCTCGTGCCGCCTGTTGGTGCCCCGTGCCTGGTGTCGCGTGCGCGGGTGTCTGCGCGCGCGGGCTCTGGCAGAATGTCGCAGGCCGCCCTATCTGTGGTGCTGGGCGGCGCACGCGCCCGGCCACGGCGAGAAAGGCCACGATGCCCGACATGACCGGCGAACAGACCGCCTCGCTTCTTTACCTGGTGCTGCTTGGCTCGGTGCTTGCCGGCTACTTCTTCCTGTCGCACCGGCAGAGCCTCGGGCAGGGGCTGCGGCAGGCGGGCCTGTGGGCGCTGATCTTCATCGGCGTGATCGCGGGCTATGGATTGTGGTCAGACCTGCAGGGGACCGTGACACCGCAGCAATCGGTCTTTGCCGACGAGGGGCGCGTGGTCGTGCCGCGCTCGGCCGACGGGCACTACCGCATGGTGCTGGAGGTCAACGGCACGCCGGTGCGCTTCGTGGTCGATACCGGTGCGACCGACATCGTGCTCTCGGCCGACGACGCCCGCCGCGTCGGCATCGACACCGGCGAGCTCGCCTTCGTGGGCGCGGCGCGCACGGCCAACGGCATGGTCTCGACCGCCCGCGTCTGGCTCGACGAGGTGCGCCTCGGCGGCATCGCCGACACGGGCGTGCCGGCGGTTGTCAATGGCGGCGAGATGTCCGGCTCGCTCCTTGGCATGACCTATCTCGACCGCTTCACGGAGATGCGCATCGGCGGCGGCGCGCTGACATTGGTACGGTGAACCGCCTCCGGGGTCGTGCGGGCCCCGACGACCGGGCGCGCGTGACGATGCCCGCCAGATCGACGCGGGTCACCGGAGGCCGGCCGGTGCGCACCCCGTGCCAGCGGGCGCCCGGCCCAACGGAGCGGCGCGGGCGGCCCGACCGAAGGCCGGAGGGCTTCGCCTGCGAGCGCGGTTCGCGTCAGCCTCCCGCCGCTTCCGCCCTCTCCTCCAGCGCCAGCCATTCCTCCTCGGCCGCCGACAGCCTGGCCTGACGCTCCGCCAGCGCCTCCGTCGCCTTGGCGAACTTGACCGGCTCGCGGGTGTAGAGGCCCGAGTCAGACAGCAGCGCCTCGAGCTTGCCGATCTCGGCCTCCAGGCGCTCGATCTCGCCCGGCAGCGCCTCGAGCCGGTGCTTTTCGGTGAAGCTGAGCGCAGGGGCAGCGCCCGCCGGCCGGCGCTCTGGCGCGGAGGCGGCGGGCGCCTTGCCGCGCGTCCCGCCCCGGGCCGGCCTTGCCTTGCCCGCCGGTCCGGCGGGGGCCGGCCCATCGGCTCCGCCCGCCGCCCTCTGCGCCTGCATGTCCGACCATCCGCCGGCATAGACGACCGCATGCCCGTCACCCTCCATCGCCACGGTCGTCGTCGCCGTCCGGTCGAGGAAGTCGCGGTCGTGGCTGACGAGGATCACGGTGCCGTCGAACTCCGAGACGAGTTCCTGCAGCAGGTCGAGCGTCTCGATGTCGAGATCGTTGGTCGGCTCGTCGAGCACCAGCAGGTTCGCGGGCCGCGCCATGAGCCGCGCCAGCAGGAGCCGTGCCTTCTCGCCGCCCGACAGCGCCCGGACGGGCGCACGGGCCTGCTCGTCGGTGAAGAGAAAGTCGTTGAGGTAGCTCACGACGTGGCGGGGCTCGCCCCGCACCATCACCTGGTCGGCGCGGCCCGAGATGCGCATGGCCGGGTCGCCCGTCAGGCTCTCCCACAGCGTGGCGCCCTCGTCGAGCGCGGCGCGCGCCTGGTCGAACACGGCGAGCTCGACGTTGGTGCCCCTGCGCACCTCGCCCGTGTCGGGGGCGAGCTGCCCGATCAGCATTTTCAGGAGCGTCGTCTTGCCCGCCCCGTTGGGGCCGACGAGCGCCAGTCGCTCGCCCCGGCCCACCCGGATCGAGAAGTCGCGCACCACCGGCCGGTCGCCGTAGCGCTTGGAGATGCCGCGCGCCTCGACCACCAGCTTGCCGGTCTTGCCGGAGGAGCCGAATTCCATCGCCGCCGTGCCCTGCCGCCGGATCTGGGCGGCGCGCTCGGCGCGCATCTCCTGCAGGCGCCGCACCCGGCCCTGGTTGCGCTTGCGCCGCGCGCTGATCCCCTCGACGGCCCAGCGCGCCTCGGCCTTGATCCGGCGGTCGAGCTTGTGCGCGGCGGCATCCTCCTCTTCCCACACCTTCTCGCGCCAGGCCTCGAACGCCTCGAAGCCCGCCTCCTGCCGGCGCACGATGCCCCGGTCGAGCCAGAGCGTGGCGCGGGTGAGGCGCGCGAGGACCGCGCGGTCGTGCGAGATCAGCACGAAGGCGGCCCTGGTCGCGGCCAGCCGCTCCTCGAGCCACTGGATCGCGCCGATGTCGAGGTGATTGGTGGGCTCGTCGAGGAGCATCAGGTCGGCCTCGTGGGCGAGCAGGCGCGCCAGCGCCGCGCGCCGCCGCTCGCCGCCCGAGGCGCGCGCGGGGTCGGCCTCCAGCGCCAGCCCCAGCCCCTCGGCCGCGGCCTCCACCCGCCACGCCTCGCCCGGCTCGAGCCCGGCGGCGGCGAAGTCGCCGAGGCTGGCGTAGGCGCCGAAGTCGGGATCCTGCTCCAGATAGCCCACCGACACGCCCGCCGGCATGACGCGCTCGCCCGCGTCGGGCTCGACCCGCCCCGCCATCACCCGCATCAGTGTCGACTTGCCCGAGCCGTTGCGGCCCACCAGCGCCACCCGGTCGCCCGGCTGGATCACGAGGTCGAGGCCGTCGAACAGCCGGTCGGCCCCGAGGCCGAGAGAGACCCCGGTGAGTTGCATGAGGGGAGCGCGCACCATGGCCGCGGAGCTAACCGCCCCTGCGCCACGGTGCAAGCGCGCGCAGGCGAGGGCTGCGGGGCGGGCGGGCCGATGCGCGCAGCGCGAGGTCCGCGCGTGCCCGCAGCCCGCGCGGGAAAGCGCCTTTCCCCCGCTCATGCCCCATGCTACCGGGGCGCCGGTTTTCGACAGGGGGGCCTGCATGCCCCCGGACAGGAGAGACGACAATGGCCATCGAACGCACCTTCAGCATCATCAAGCCCGACGCGACGGCCCGCAACCTCACCGGCAGGATCAATGCCAAGTTCGAGGAGGCGGGCCTGCGCATCGTCGCCCAGAAACGGGTGAAGCTCACGCTCGAGCAGGCGCAGGAGTTCTACAAGGTTCACGCCAAGCGCCCGTTCTACGGCGAGCTGTGCGAGTTCATGGCCTCGGGCCCGGTCGTGCTGCAGGTGCTCGAGGGCGAGGGCGCCATCGCGAAGAACCGCGAGGTGATGGGCGCGACCAACCCCGCCGACGCCGCGCCGGGCACGATCCGGGCCGAGTTCGCCCAGTCGGTCGGCGAGAACTCGGTTCACGGCTCCGACGCGCCCGAGACGGCGGCGGAGGAGATCGCGTTCTTTTTCGCGCAGACTGAGATCGTCGGCTGATCCTCGTGCGATACCTGAAGCAAGGCCGCCAAGCCTATGCCTTGGCGGCCTTTTTCTGTCTCCAGATCAGAGGCTGGCCCAGTCGGTGATGACGGGCTTCGGCGCGGGCTCGGCCTCGCAGGGTTGCAGCCGCGCCTCGCGGCGCTCGGCCTCCTCGATGGTGCGGTGCGGCCGGGGCGCGCGCCGGGGCGCCTGCTGGTCGGTGGTGGGAGAGGGCATGTCGCCTGGTCCTGTCGTCTGCTCGGGGCGCTGTCATATGCCGGACGGTCCGCGCCGTCCTGCCCGGAACTGGCGCATGCGCGCGTCCCCGCCGCAACGTCTCCCGTCCGCTCCGGACCTTTCGGGCGCGGCCTGGTGCAGATCGGTCAGCCGCGCGGGGGTGGGGGGGGCGGCAGGCGGTCGCCGAGCAGGCGCAAGAGCGGCTGGATGGCGAGCAGGATGAGCACGATGCGCGCGATATGGGCGGTCGCGACATAGGCCACGTCCTGGTTCTTGGCGAGTGCCAGCAAGCTCATCTCGGCCAGCCCGCCGGGGGAATAGGCGAGCACCGCCTGGCTCCACGGCGCGGGCGTCAGCGCGGCGACGAGGCTGGCGAAGACCAGCGTCACCGTCAGCAGCAGCAGGGTCGCCCCGGCGCCGAGCAGCATGTCGCGCCCGGTCTCGCGCAGGCTCGCGCCGACGAAGCGGCAGCCGAGCACCGTGCCGATCACGAGCTGCGCGACGCCGACGAGCACCGTTGGCGGCGGCACCGCGACTAGCCCGGTGAGATGCAGCGCCGCCGACAGCGTCATCGGGCCGAAGAGCGCGGGCGCAGGCAGCCGCAGCGCGCGCGCCATCGGCACCCCGGCCACGGCGCAGCCGAGAAGCAGCGCCGCGTCGAACGGGCGCAGATCGGTGAACCCGGTATGCGCCGCGTCGAGCCCGGCGGTCGTCGTCCCCCCGAACAGGGCGAAGCCGATCGCGACGGCGGTGATCGCCACGAAGATCCGCAGCGCGTGGGCCAGCGCGATGCGGCGCTCGTCGGCCCCCGCCTCGGCCCCGAGGAGGATCATCTCGTTCAGGCCCCCCGGCGCGGCGCAGAAGAAGGCCGTGCGAGCATCGTAGCCGCCGACCCGGCGGAACCACAGCCACGAGGAGAGCCCGCCCGCGATCAGGAAGGGCGGCAGCAGCACGAACGTGCCGGCCCAGCCGCCCAGTTCGCCCAGGATGCCGGGCGCAAAGCCCGCGCCCAGCATCACCCCGATCACCGGAATCACCACCGGCCGTGCTGCCACCGGCCCCACCACCGGCAGCCCGCCGAGCGCGGCGGCGGCGCAGACCAGCATCGGCCCCAGCATCCAGGGCAGGGGGAGGCCGACGAGCGTGGCCAGCCCGCCCCCAGCGATGCCGAGCGCGAGCGCGAAGACCACGCGCGGCCTGTCCGCCGGCGGCGGCAGCAGCGGCATCAGTCGGGAAAAGACCATGGCTCGCTCGTCGCACGGGCGCGCGGAGGGGGCAAGCCGGATCGCTTCGGCCCGCCCCCCCGCCGGGCCCCCCGCCGCCCCCCCGCCGGGTCCCCCGCCGGGCCCCCGCCGGGCCCCCCGCCGCGGCCCCCGCCCTCGGCCCGTTGCGACGCGCCTGCGACCATACGCACGCGCTGTCGGCGCCACAGTGGCGCCGCTGGCGCGCGTTAAGCGGCTGTTCAGGGGTCGGTGCCACAACGTCACCCCGAGGGGGCCGTCCCCGGTCGCGCCCGCGCCCGCAACGGGCGCCGCGGATGGAGTGTGCATGCAGCGCAAGCGTGTCGTGATCGTCGACGACTCGCCCACCATGCGGGCGATGATCGGCAAGGTGCTGCGCGAAGACGGGCGCTTCGACGTCGTGGGCGAGGCGGGCGACCCCTACGAGGCGCGCGAGGTCATCAAGCGCACCGATCCCGACGTGATCACCCTCGACGTCGAGATGCCCCGGATGGACGGCATCTCGTTCCTCGAAAAGATCATGCGCCTGCGGCCGATGCCCGTGGTGATGTTCTCGTCAGAGACGCACAAGGGCAGCCGCGCGGCGGTCGAGGCGCTGTCGCTCGGCGCGGTCGATGCCCTCGGCAAGCCGACGCTCGCCGCGCCCGAGGCGCTCGCCGCGCTGGCCGAGCGCGTCTTCGTCGCCGCCGGCGCCTCGGTGGGCACGCCGCCCGCCCCGCGCCGCGCCGCGCCGGCCGCCGATGCCGCACCGCATGTCTGGAACGGGCGGGTCGTGCTGATCGGCGCCTCTACCGGCGGGGTCGACGCGCTCGAGCGGGTTCTCGGCGGGCTGCCTGTCGGGGGGCCGCCCGTGCTGATCACGCAGCACATGCCCGAGAGCTTTCTCGCCAGCTTCGCCGAGCGTCTGCAGGGGCAGGTCGCCCCCGAGGTCGCACTCGCGCGCCCCGGCGCGCCGGTCGGGCCGGGGCGCATCTACCTCGCCCCCGGGGGCGAGACGCACCTCGTGCTGGAGGGCGCGCCCGGCCGCTTCCGCTGCGGGCTCGAAGCGGGCGATAAGGTGAGCGGGCACCGCCCGTCGGTCGACGTGCTGTTCCGCTCCGCGCTCTGCCACGCCGACCACGTCGTGGCGGTGATCCTGACCGGCATGGGCCGCGACGGCGCAGAGGGCATGGCCGCCCTGCGCGCCGCCGGGGCCCGCACGATCGGCCAGGACGCGGCCACCTGCGTGGTCTACGGCATGCCGCGCGTCGCCGCCGAGCTGGGCGGCGTGGCCGAGGTGTGCCGGCTCGACGCCATCGCGGACACCATCCTTCGCGCGACCGGGCGCGGGAGCGGGAGCGAGCGCGGGGCGTCTGCCGGGTCTGCCGGTCGGGCGGGCGCGGCATGACGGGCCCCCAGCCGGTCGAGACCAGGATCCATGTCGGGCAGGGCGAGCATGTGGTCGCCGCCACGCCCGACGCGCTCCTGACCACGATCCTGGGCTCCTGCGTCGCGGCCTGCATCTGGGATCCGCAGGCGCGCGTGGGGGGGATGAACCATATCGTGCTGCCCGACGCGCCCGATGCCGACCTGCAGCGCTCCTCGGCCGGGGTCAACGCGATGGAGCTTCTGATCAACGGGATCCTCCGCGCGGGCGGAGCCCGCGACCGGCTGCAGGCCAAGCTCTTCGGCGGGGCGCGGATGATCGCGGGCCTGTCGGACGTGGGCGCACGCAACGCCGAGTTCGCCCGCGGCTTTCTCGAGCGCGAAGGCATTCCCTGTCTCTCGGCCAGCCTCGGCGGCACGCAGGGCCGGCGGGTGCAGTTCTGGCCCTTCACGGGGCGCGCCCGGCAGTTGCTGATGGAGAGTTCGCGCGTCCCGCAGGAAGAGATCGTGCCGCCACGGGTTCCCGCCGCACCGGGCAACGACATCGAGCTGTTCTGAGGGCCACGCGGCTCCGGCAGCCACCGGGGCCGGCATCTGCAGCGGCCGATCCCGGCAGCGCGGGAGCGGGCCGACGGACGGCCGCGAAGGCCGGTGCTGCGGCTCGGCGTTACCCTGCGTGCGCGAGCGCTGGCGTCGTTGAGACATCAGCGGCCTCGCGGGGGACATGGTGGGGCCATCGGCTGCGCAGCTCAGCCCGCGGGCAGGGCATCGGCCGAGATGGACGCGGGCCGAGCGGGATCACCGCCCCTCGCGCGGGGGGGCGGTGACGGCGATGCAGATGCTCGCGGGGCACTGGTCATCTCCGCCCCTCGCGCGGGGGGCGCTGCGCGCAAGCGGGCCGCGCGTCAGAGCCACGCGACCTCGTCATCGGAGGGATCCCGGCGGTCGGTCGCTGTAGGCGCGGGGGGCGCGCCGGCGAGCCGGCTCTTGAGGTCGGCGAGCGTGACGAGCGAGTCGAGGTCGGTCGCCGCCACAGGGTGGGGATGCGCGGCAGCCAGCGCGGTTGCGACCCGGTGCAGGTTGTCGAGCATCTGGGTGGCGCGGTCGAGATCCTGCAATTGGCGCAGCTGGTCCGGTGACAGGCGCCCCGCCTCGAGCACGACCGAGAGCGTATGCTGGAACGCCGTCATGTCACGCGCGAGGGTGGCGAGTTCCTCTGCGAGCCGCTCTTTCAACTCGGCGGCCGACAGCAGGCCGTCCTCGCGCCGGCCCTGCGCGGTGTCGGGCGTCTCCTGCACCCCGTCCGCCATCACAGCTTGCCGACGACAGCTTCGATCGAGGCGAGCAGGTCTTTCGGCTGAAACGGCTTCTTGATGAAGTTGTTCATCCCGAGCTTCTTGCCGGCCTCGATGATCTGCCGGTCGGCCTTGCCCGTGATCAGAATGAAGCCGACGCCCTTGAGCTTGGCGTCGCTGCGCAGGGCGTGCAGCAGGTGCAGCCCGTCCATGCCCGGCATGTTGTAGTCAGACAGGACGAGATGGGCAGGCTGCTTGCCGAGCGCCTGCAGCGCCGACGGCCCGTCGGCCGCGTACTGGACGTTGCGGACCCCGAAACTGTCCAGCGCCTGCAGGATCAGGCCCCGGCTCGTCGACATGTCGTCGACCACCATGACGTGCAATTGATCGCGCAAAGCCATGCCTCAGCCCCTCGTCTGGTTCTGCGCGCCGGGCTCGGCACGCTGGTACATGGTCGTCCCCACCACGCGGAAGGCGTCGGTGGCGGCGGTATCGATCCGCTCCGAATGGCCGAGAAAGAGGTGCCCCCCCGACGTCAGCGCCGCGGCGAACCGCTCCCAGAGGCGGCGCTGCGTCTCGCGGTCGAAGTAGATCACGACGTTCCGGCAGAAGATTGCGTCGAAGCGGCCGCGCATCGGCCACTCCTTGAGCAGGTTGAGCTCGCGGAAGGCCACGAGGCTGCGCACCGGCTCGGCCACGCGCCAGGCCCGTGCGCCGTCGCGCCCTGGTGCCGGCTCGAGGAAACGGCGGCGCATGGCCTCGGGCACCGGCTCGACCTGCGCGTCGGGGTAGACGGCCTCGCGCGCCTGGGCGAGCATGTAGGGGTCGATGTCTGTCGCGAGGATGCGCAGGTCGCAGCGGGCGGCCTCGGGCAGCGCGTCGAGAACGACCATGGCGAGGCTGTAGGGCTCCTGCCCGGAGGAACAGCCGGCCGACCAGAGGCGCACGCGGCCGCCCGCCCGCGCCCGCTCGACGAGAGCGGGGAGGATGCGCTCGCGCAGTCCGTCGAAATGGTGCTGCTCGCGGAAGAAGCTCGTGACGTTGGTGGTCAGGGTATAGATGAGTTCGCGCCGCTCCTCCGCGCCGGCCTCGCTGTCGAGGAACGTGCAATACTCGGCCAGAGTGGCGTGGCCCGACGCGCGCAGGCGCTTGCCGATCCTGGCCAGCACCATCGGCGCCTTGTCGCGCGGCAGCACGAGCCCGGCCTCGCGATGCGCGCGCGCCGCGATCGCGTCGAAATGCGCGAGGTCCGGCCCGTCGAGGCGGCCGGCGCTCGGTGCGGGCGAGAGGGCGGGTGCATCGGTCACGCGGCGTTGCCTTCGCGCTGGGGATAGACGGAGTGCAGGTCGAGGATGCGCAGCATGCGCCCCTCGACGACGGTGAGGGCACGCACGAAGCTGTGCGCGGCGTCCGACAGGATGTCGGGCGGCGCCTGCAGTTCGCTGCGCGGGATCGACAGGATGTCGGAGACGGCATCGACCAGCAGGCCGATCGACTGCCCCTCCATCTGGACCACGATGATGACGTTGCGCTCGGTCGTCTCGGTGGCGCCGATGCCGAGGCGGCAGGAGAGGTCTATGATCGGCAGAACGGCGCCGCGGAGGTTGATGACGCCGCGCACATAGGGCTCGGAATGGGGGAGCGGCGTGGCCCGCGTCCAGCCCCGGATCTCGCGCACCGACATGATGTCGACCGAGTATTCCTGCTCGCCCACGCGGAACGAGAGCAGCTCGAGCTCGGAACGGTCGTCGGTGGAGACGGCGTGATCGGTCATGAGCGTCATCCTGCGAGATCGAGGGAGGGCACGGCGCCGCGGCTGCGCCCCGCGACGTTCGACATCAGGTCGACGGGGTCGAGGATCAGGGCGATCTGGCCGTCGCCGAGGATCGTGGCGGCGGCGATGCCGGGCACGTGGCCGTAACTGTCCTGCAGGCCCTTGATGACGACCTGTCGCTGCTCCTCGATCGAGTCGACGACGAGAGCGGCGCGCGCCCCGTCTTCCTGCTGGATCAGGAGGACGACGGAGCCATCGTAGCTCTCGAGCGGGCCGCGATAGTCCAGCTCGACCGCGAGATCGAGCAGGGGTACAAAGGCGTCGCGGATATGCAGCACGTTCCGGCCCGGGCCGATCGAGCGGATCTCCTCGTCGGCGAGCGACAGCGTCTCGACGATGGCGCCGAGGGGCACCACCAGCGTCTCGCCGCCCGCGCGGACGACCATGCCGTCGAGCACCGCCAGCGTCAGCGGCAGCGAGATCGAAAAGGTCGTGCCGACGCCCGGCTCGGAGGCGATGGTGATGCGTCCGCCGAGCTCCTGGATCGAGGAGCGCACCACGTCCATGCCCACCCCGCGGCCCGACAGGTCGGAAATCTGCGAGGCGGTGGAGAAACCCGGCATGAACAGCAGGTTGTCGATCTCTGAATCGGTCATCGACAGACCTTCGGGGACGAGGCCCTTTTCCTCCGCGATCTGGCGCACGCGCGGTCGGTTGATGCCGCCGCCGTCGTCGGCCACCTCGATGACGACGCGGCCGGAGCGGTGCGCCGCCGTGAGGGTGACGACGCCTTCCTCGGGCTTGCCGGCGGCGCGGCGCTTCTCGCCGCTTTCGAGGCCGTGGTCGACGGCGTTGCGGATCATGTGGGTGAGGGGATCGGCGAGGCGCTCGATCACGGTCTTGTCGACCTCGGTCGCTTCTCCCTCGGTCTTGAGGCGCACGCGCTTGTCGACGGCGGCGGAGGCCTCGCGCACGATCCGCGACATGCGCTGGAACAGCGACTTCACCGGCTGGGCGCGGATCATCATCACGCTGTCCTGGATGTCGCGCGTGAGCTGCATGAACTCCTCGAGGCCCTGCGAGACCGGGGAGTTCGAGGGAATGCCGGCTTCCTGCACGCTCTGGCTGAGCATCGCCTGGTTGATCACCAGCTCGCCCACGAGGTTCACCAGGCGGTCGACGCGCTCGAGATCGACGCGCACCGTGGGCTTGGTCTGCGCGGCGGCCTGGGCCTGGCGCGCCTCGCCTCCGCCTGCCCCGCCGCCGGCACCGCTCCCGTCCGCGCGGTCGCCCGGGGCGGCAGATCCGGTGGGCGGCGCCGCGGGAGAGCCGGCGGGCTCAGGCGCCTTACCGCCCGGAGTCTGCAGGGGATCGGCGGGTGCGGGCTCGTCCCCGGCGGTGTCGCCGGCGGGCTCGCTGAGGGTGATGCGCCGGGCCGTGCCGTCTGGCCCGGGCGGCGCGGCCGCCGGTCCCGCAGGGGCACTGGCGTCGTCGATCGTGCCGGGCAGGTCCGACAGATCGGGAAGGGGCGGCAGCTCTGGGCCGCGCGGCCCGCCCGAGACCTCGAGGGTGCAGATGCCGTCGACGAAGTCGAAGACCTCGCGGATCTCGGCCTCGCCCTTGTCGGTGTCGAGGGAGATCTCCCACGCGAGATAGGGCGCTTCGGGATCGAGGCCGTCGAGAGGTGGCAGGTCGTCCTGCCGGCAGACGATCTGCGCCTCGCCGAGGGCGGCGAGGGCGCGGAGCAGATGTTGCGGCTCGTTACCGGAGCTGAACAGCTCGGCGTGCGGGACAAAGCGGATCGTCCAGGGCTCGTCGGTCGGCGCCTCGGGCGTGCTGTCGAGGTCGATGGCGAGGCCCATCGGCTGGAAATCGGCGACCTCTTCCTCGTCTTCCTCGGGCGCGCCGCCGGCCAGCGCCTCGAGCTGGCCGAGCACCGATTCGACCTCGGCCTCGTCGATATGCTCGCCGTCGCGGCTGGCGCGCACGATGTCGGAGAGCACGTCGGCCGCGCGGAAGAACAGCATCATCGCGTCGCGGTCGGGCGCCAGCCGACCGGCGCGGATCTCGTCCATCACCGTCTCGTAGCGGTGGGCGAAGCGCACCAGCGCCTCCAGGCCGAAGGCGCCGGCGCCGCCCTTCATCGAGTGGACGGCCCTGAAGCAGATGTTGATGGTCTCGGCGTCGGTGTCGCCGCCATCCATTGCGGCGAGACCGTCCTGCAGCGCCTCGAGCAGTTCCTCGCACTCGATGAAGAACGAGGCGCGTATTTCGGCCATCGGGTCGGACATCACGCGCCTCCCGGTCCGGCGACGGTGCGCAGGGCGCGCACCAGTTTTTCGGGGTCGAAGGGCTTGACGATCCAGCCCGTGGCCCCGGCCGCCCGGGCGCGCGCCTTGAGTTCGGGCGCGCTTTCCGTCGTCAGCACGAGGATCGGCGTCGCGCGGTGCCTGTCCTGTGCGCGGACCGCCTCGATGAAGCCGAACCCGTCCATCCGGGGCATGTTGATGTCGGTAATGATCGCGTCGGGCGCCATTCCGTCGAGCACTTCGAGGCCGTGCATGCCGTCCTCGGCGAGGCTGGTCTCGAAGCCCGCCTGGGTCAGCGCCATCTTGAGCATGTCGCGAATGGTGCGGCTATCGTCCACCGCGAGGATATGCAGGCTCATGGGCGGTCTCCCTCGGTGGTGTCGCCGTCTGTCGTGGCCGCGTCCCCTCCGTCGTCGTCTGCCGCGTCGGCCGGGGAGGCGAGATCGGATGCGGAGAGATAGGGAAGCTCGGGGAGGTCGGGAAGGTCGGGACGGTCGGGACGGTCGGCCGCGGCGGCTGCCGGCGCCTCGCCGGGCGCGGGCAGGTCGGGCACCGCGTCGGTGCCCGAGTCACGGCCGGTGCCCGAGTCGTGGCCGGTGCCCGAGTCATGGCCCGTGCCCGAGTGGTCGTCGGTGCCCGAGTCGTGGTCGGCGGTCGGCGTCCCGTCGCCGTCTTCCTGCGGCGCGGTTTCGGCTGCCGGGTCGGGCGCGGCGCTCACCTCCGGGGCGGCCTCGGACTCTGCGTGGCCATCGGGGGCGGCATGAGCCGGTGGGGCAGGGTGGGGCTCGGGCGGCGGGGGCGGGTCGCCCGCCTCGGGGGCCGCGGCGCTGGCGGTCACGAGGTCGCCCTCGCTCAGGCCGAACTGCGCGAGCTGCTCGGCCAGCGTTTCGGGCGCGTTCTCGACGCTGAGCGCGTGACCGGCCGCGCCCCAGCTCTTGCGCGCCGACAGCAGCACCTGCAGACCCGGCGTGCCGAGATGGGTAAGCTCGCCCGCGTCGAGCGCAAGATCGGCCCCGTGATGCGCGCGCAGCCCCTCGGCCAGCATCGCGGCGGTGGAGAGATCGAGCCGCGCCGGCAGGGGAAATGTGGCGGGCGCGGTCATGGCGCACCTCCCTCGCCGCGCGCGACGGGCGCGGAACGGGCTGGCATCGGCGGTCTCGCGGAAAACACGGGGCACCCTTCTCTCGGTTCACGTCGCCCGAGGGGTGTAGGGTCGCAGCCGTTAAGATCGCCTTACGGACGGGCAGGCCCCCGCCCGCCTTCGCCGGCCCCGCCTTGGCTACCCCCGCGCGCGGGCCGCGAGCAGCGCCTCGAGATGCACCGCAGAGCCGATCAGCGCCGCGTCGTCGTCGCGCACCAGCGTCACGGCGAACCGCTCCATGAACGGGCCGAAGCGGCCCTTGTCGCCGAACGCCTGGGCAAAGCCGAGCCCCATGTGCGGCGCCATCGCCCGCGCCATGCCGCCCACGAGAAAGACGCCGCCGAAGGGCAGGAGCGTCAGCGCGAGATCGCCGCACACGCCGCCCGCGAGCCGCACGAAGGTGGCCACCGCCGCGCGGGCCCGGGCGGCCTCGCAGCCCTCTCCCTCGGCCGCCCGCTTCAGCACGCCGGCCGAGTCGGTCCCGCCCGGCGCGCCGTCGCGCTCGCAGAGAAAGTCGTGAATCCACGGCAGGCCGCGCCCCGACAGCGTGTCCTCGATCGAGCAGAAGCCATGGCGCGCGGTGATCCAGCGCGCGAGCTCGAGATCCTGCTCGGTGCGCACGGGCAGGGTGGCGTGACCGGCCTCCGAGGCGGGCACCAGCCGCCCGCGCGGGGTGTTGTAGACGGGCGCGGCGTTGAAGCCGGTGCCGATCCCCACCACCAGCTGCGGCGCGTCGAGCCGCGGCGGCGGCCCCGGCAGGATCACCTGCATCGCCTCCTGCGAGAGATGGCCGATGGCGTGTCCCTGCGCCTGCAGGTCGTTCAGCAGGTCGACCGTCTCGGCCCCGGTGGCCGCGGTCAGCACCTCGGTGTCGAGCGTCCAGGCGAGGTTGGTCAGCCGCCCGCGCCCCTCGTGGACCGGCCCCGCCATGGCGAGGCAGGCGGCCGCGGGCCGGCCGGCGCCGGTCTCTTCCAGGAATCGTCCGAGCACTGCCTCGAGGCCGCCGAACTGCGCGTTGCGGTAGCGCCGGACGCTGCCCGGCACGAGCCGGCCGCCCTCCGCCAGCGCAACGCGCGTGTTGGTGCCGCCGATGTCGGCGACGAGGACGCGCCCGTTCGCCGTCCCGGTCCTGCGCTCGGTCTGGTCGGCCATCCCTCGTCCCTCCCTCGGCCGCTCTCAGGAACTCAGCGCCGCGGCCAGCGCGTGGTAGGATGCCTTGGGCGTCCGCTTCAAGTCGGCGTAGTCGACATGCACGAGCCCGAAGCGTGGCCCGTAGCCGAGCGCCCACTCGAAATTGTCGATCAGCGACCAGACGAAGTAGCCCTGCACGGGCACGCCCGCGTCGATCGCCCCGCGCACCTCGGCCAGATGTGCGTCGAGATAGGCGGTGCGCTCGGGGTCGGCGACATGTCCGTCGGGGCCGATCGCATCGTCGCGCGCCATGCCGTTCTCGGTGACGTAGATGGGCAGGCCGCGGGCGTAGTCCTCGTGGATCATCTGCAGGAAGTGCCCGAGGCCCTGGGGGTAGATCTCCCAGCCGACCTGTGTCCGGGGCAGGGGCCCGTCGATCTCGCCCAGCGCGGGCCAGGAGCCCGGGGCAGCCACGATGCGCTTGCGCGTGTAGTAGTTGAGGCCCACCCAGTCGAGCGGCTGAGCGATGGTGTCGAAATCCTGCTCCCACCCCTGGGGCAGGTGGGGGCCGAGGCCGGCCAGCACAGGCTCGGGGTAGTCGCGGCGAAAGATGCCGCCGAGGAAGAAGCGGTTGTAGATCGCGTCGTAGGTCCGGGCGGCGCGGGCGGTCTCGGGGCTCTGGTCGGCCGCGTCGGCGTATTCGCAGTTGAACACGCCGCCCACGTTGCCCACGCCCCGCGCCCGCAGCGCCTGCACCGCCCGGCCGTGGGCCAGGAGCACGTGATGCATCGCGCGTGCCGTGGCGCGGATGTCGCGCAGCCCCGGCGCGTGCACACCGGCGAAGTGCGACAGCCAGCCCACGCACCACGGCTCGTTGATCGGCGCGGCCGACCACACGCGGTCGCCGATGCGCTCGGCCACGACGTCGGCGAAGTCGGCGAACCAGTCGGCCACGTCGCGGTTGCGCCAGCCGCCCAGATCGGCCAGCGCCGACGGCAGCTCCCAATGATAGAGCGTCAGCGCCGGCTTCAGCCCCCGCTCGAGGCAGGCGTCGACCAGACGGTCGTAGAAGTCGAGGCCGTCCGGGTTCGGCGCCCCCCGCCCCTCGGGCAGTACCCGCGCCCAGGAGGTCGAGAAGCGGTAGACGTCGAGGCCGGCGCCGGCCACGAGATCGAGATCCTCGCCGTAGCGGTGGTAGTGGTCGCAGGCCAGCGCCCCCGTCTCGGCGCCTGCCACGTTGCCCGGCGTCTCGGCGAAATCGTCCCAGTGGGTGCGGCCGGCGCCCCCGTACGCATGCCCCTCGATCTGGTAGGACGAGGTCGCGGCGCCGAAGAGAAAGCCTGTCGGAAAGTCGGATCGGCGGTGCTGCATGGGTCTCCTCCAGGCCGCGGGTGGGTGGTGGCGCTAACGCGGCCGTCGGACCCGTCTAGGGGGGCAGCAGGGGGAGATGCAACCCGACCCGCCCACCGCCTGCCGGACGCCGCCCACCGCCTGCCGCCCACCGCCTGCCGCCCGCCGCACGCCGCCCACCGGCTGCCGCGCACCGGCCACCGGCCACTGCGCGCTGGCCAGTGCGCGCTGGCCACCGCGCACTGGCCACCGCGCACTGGCAGGGGCGTGCCGCCGCCCGCCGCGGCCTCGGCGCCCCTGCTTCTTCTTGCTCCAAATATCCCGGGGGAGTCGCCCGGAACGGGCGACCGGGGGCAGCGCCCCCGTGGCGCGGCATCGCTCTCGCCGCGACGGCAGGGCGGGGCATCGTCTCCGGCTCAGCGAGGGGCCGCACCGGTCGACGGCCCCTCGACCCACTCGGCCTCTATCAGCCGGGTGCGCGGGGGGCGCCCAGGCTCGGCGATGGCCGAAAGCAGCATCGCCGCCGCCTCGCGCCCCATCTCGCGCACCGGCGCCTGCGTCGCGGTGAAGAGCGGCCGGCCCGGCGTGCCGTTCGGCAGGTAGCTCAGCCCGTCGTCGTGGGTGACGAGCGAGACGTCGCGGCCGAGGCGCAGCCCCGCCTCCTCGACCGCGCGGCGCACGCCCACCGCGATCAGGAGCGACGAGGTCAGGTAGGCGGTCGGCGGCGCGGCGAGGCCCGTCAGCTCGCGCGCCGCGGTGTAGCCGTAGAACTCGGTCATCGGCTCGTGACGGACAAGCGCCGGGTCGGGGGCGATGCCCGCCTCGGTCAGGGCGGCGGCGTGGCCCGCGGCCCGGCGGGTGGCAAAGTCCATCCCCTCCGGCCCGTTCAGCAGCGCGATGCGGCGGTGGCCGAGCCCGGTCAGGTGGCGCGTCGCACGGGCGAAGGCGCGGCGGTTGTCCATGTCGAGCCAGCCGTAGGGCGCCGCCTCCTCCGAGGCGCGGCCGTGCACGACGAAGGGCAGGCCGAGCCCGGCGAGCAGGGCGATGCGCCGGTCGGCCGGCCGCGGCGCCTGCAGCAACAGCCCGTCGATCCGCCCCGACCGGGCGAGGCGGCGATAGCCCTCTGCCTCGTCGCCCTCGGGCATGACCGACAGCACGATCTCGTAGCCGGCGGCGGCATAGGTTTCGCCCGCGCCGGCGATGAAATCGGCGAAGACGGGATTGACGATCTCGTGGCGCGAGTCGGCGGGGATGACATGACCGATCGCCATCGCCCGGCCCGTGGCGAGCGATCGGGCGCGCGGGTTCGGCGCGTAGCCCTGCGCGCGCGCCTCCGCCTGGACGCGCGCGCGCGTCTCCTGCGCCACGTCGCCGTAGCCGTTCAGCGCGCGGCTGACGGTGGTGGGGCTAAGCCCGAGGCTTTCGGCGAGGGTTCGAAGCGTCATGGTGCAACGGGACCGGCGAGCCTCCTGGCCTGACTGTCGCTGCGGGCGGCGCGCGGCGGGCTCGGGGGCCGCGCGTCCGGTTGGCACTCACGGATATCGCACTGTCGCGCCCCGGTCAAAGCGGCGGTTCACGCGGCGCCCGATGCGTGGCAGTTAGCGCTGACAATCGCGGAAATTCAGGGCGCTTCGCCCTCTGTCTCGCATTGACACCTTCACCGGCACGGGTATCGTGCCGCGCATCCAAAGCGGTTTGGGTGTGCGCCCGGAGCCGCTCCAATAAAGCGCTCGGGCCCGGTGCCACAGGCGCAAATAAGGGAGGTTTGACCATGAAGAACCGTCTTCTGGCCGGTGCCGCCGGCCTGGCTCTCTGCGCGGGCTCCGCGACGGCCCAGAACCTCGTCTTTCCCGTCGGCGAAGGCGATTTCAACTGGGCGAGCTACGAGAGCTTCGCCGCAGAGAACGATTTCGACGGCGCCGAGATCACCATCTCGGGCCCGTGGATCGGCGACGACCGCGACCTCGTCAGGAGCGTGATCGACTATTTCGAGGCGGCGACCGGCGCCACGGTCGAGTATTCCGGCTCCGACAGCTTCGAAAGCGAGATCCGCCGCGCCGCCCAGACCGGCGGCCTGCCCAATCTTGCGGTGCTCCCGCAGCCCGGCCTGCTCGCCGACCTTGCCGCCGCCGGCCATGTCGCGCCGCTCGGCGACGAGACGGAAGACTGGATCCGCGAGAACTACGCGGCCGGCCAGAGCTGGGTCGATCTCGCCACATCGAGCAACGAACAGGCCGGGGGCGATGCGCTCAACGGCTTCTTCTACAAGGTCGATGTCAAATCGCTCGTCTGGTACTCGCCGCCGATCTTCGACGAGTTGGGCTACGAGATCCCCACCACGATGGAAGAGCTCGTGGGCCTCAGCGAGCAGGCGATCGCCGACGGCTTCACGCCCTGGTGCATCGGCATCGGCTCGGAGGGGGCGACGGGCTGGCCCGCGACCGACTGGGTCGAGGACATCATGCTGCGCACGCAGCCGCTCGATGTCTACGACGCGTGGGTCGCCAACGAGATCCCGTTCTCGTCCGAGGCGGTCGTCAACGCCATCGAGCTCTTCGGCTCGTTCGCGCGCAACGAGGAATGGACGGGCATGTCCCCGGCCGAGATCGTCTCGAACGACTTCCGCAACGCGCCGGACGGTCTGTTCGAGTTCCCGCCCGACTGTCTGATGCACAAGCAGGCGTCGTTCATCCCGACCTTCTTCCCCGAGGACGCTGACTTCGACTTCTTCTACTTCCCGCCCTTCGAGAGCGAGGATCTTGGCAGCCCGGTTCTGGGCGCGGGCACGGCCTGGGCGATCACCGAGGATTCCGACGCGACGCGCGGGTTCATCGAGTTCCTCAAGACGCCGATCGCGCATGAACTGTGGATGGCGCAGTCGGGCTTCCTGACCCCGCACGCGGGCGTGAACACCGACCTCTATGCCGACGACACGCTCAAGGGGATGGGCGAGATCCTGCTTTCGGCCACGTCGTTTCGGTTCGATGCCTCCGACCTGATGCCCTCCGAGATCGGCGCCGGCGCGTTCTGGACCGGGATGGTCGAGTACATGCGCTCGGGCGACGCCGAGGCCGAGGCCGAGGGCATCCAGGCCGCCTGGGACGCCATCAAGTGAGCTGACGGCTCCGGATCGCGCGGCACGGCCACGGCCGGCCGCGCGGTCGGCACCGACACGCAGACCGGAGCGGGCGCTCCACGACGGCGGGCCCCGCAAGCCCGCGGTCGAACGAATGGGAGGGGCAGATGCTCGACTCGGTGATCCTGTCGGGGATCGTCACGATCCTGATCGGCGTGGGCGGCATGTTCGCCTATTTCTGGGCGTCCAACTGGGTGCTCGACAACGTGCTCTACCCGCCGAAGGGCGAGAACATCGGGCGCAACATCAACCGCGCCAACGCGATCCGGCCGTGGCTCTTTCTCTTTCCGGCGATGTTCGCGCTCGGGCTCTATCTCGTGGTGCCGGTGTTCTACTCGGCGTGGCTGTCGGTCACGTCGGGGGTCGCCGAGGATGGCGGCTGGTATCGCAACTACACCCTGATCTTCGCCAACGAGACCTTCCGCATCTCGCTGCTGAACAACATGCTCTGGGTGCTCGTCGTGCCGGCGGCCTCTACCGCCTTCGGCCTTCTCGCGGCGCAGCTGACCGACCGGCTGTCGTGGGGCAACGTTGCGAAATCGCTGGTGTTCATGCCGATGGCGATCAGCTTTGTCGGCGCCTCGCTGATCTGGAGCTTCGTCTATCATCCCGACATCGAGATCGGCGTGATCAACGCCATCCGCGGCCTGTTCGGCGCCGAGCGGGGCGTGACGCTGATCGACGGTCAGATCATCGACAGCTTCCTGCTGATGGTCGTGCTGATCTGGATCCAGACCGGCTTTGCCATGGTGATCCTCTCGGCGGCATTGCGCGGCGTGCCCGAGGAGACGATCGAGGCGGCCATTCTCGATGGGGCGAACCCCTTCCAGATCTTCTTCAGGATCAAGGTGCCGCAGATCATGGGCACGATCGTGGTGGTCTGGACGACGATCACCATCCTCGTGCTCAAGGTCTACGACATCGTCGCGGCGATGGGGAACCAGTATCGCAATCTCGAGATCCTGCCGACGCAGATGATGCGGTACTTCGACAGCGGCAATTACGGCTTCGCCACGGCGATCTCGATCATGATCATGGTGCTCGTGCTGCCGGTGATGGTCTGGAACATCCGCCAGGCCCGCGCGGAAATGCGCTGAGGGGAGGGGAAGCGTCATGGACAATATCGCGGGCCAGAAATCGGGCCTCGGGATCGCCACGCATCTGGCGACGTTGCTGCTCGTGATCGTCTGGATCGTGCCGACGGTGGGGCTGCTCGTCACCTCGCTGCGCGACCAGGATGCCATATCGCAGACCGGGTGGTGGATGGCGCTGCAGGGCGCGCCGCTGACCTTCGTCGTCGAGGTGCCGGTCGACGACCAGCGGGAAGCCGAGGGCGGCGGCTGGCGGCTCGATGCCAACGTGTTCGAGGGCGCTTCGGGCGCGGCGCTGCCCGACGACGTGGTGGGCCGCGCCACCGTCGACGCCTTCGGCGTGTCGCGCCTGCGGGGGGCCAATCTCGCGCCCGGCGAGACCGCCGAGACCCGCGACGGCGTCGCCGTCACGGTCGAGCGCGACGGCACCCTGATCGCCCGGTCGCCCGAGCAGATGGAAGACTCGCTCAGCCTGCCCATGGCGCTCATCGCACCGCCGCAGATCACGCTGGAGAACTACGCCGAGGTCCTGACCGACATGGACGCCGACGACCGGGTCGAGGCGCGTGAGCAGGGGCAGAGCCTCGACGACCTGCTGTTCTCGGACGAGGCGCTGTTCGGCCCGTTCGTCAACACGCTGACCGTCTCGATCCCCGCGACCGTCATCCCGATCGTCATCGCGGCTTTCGCGGCCTACGCGCTCGCCTGGATGGACTTTCCCGGCCGCGGCCTGCTGATCGCAATCGTGGTGGGCCTGCTCGTGGTGCCGCTGCAGCTTGCCTTCGTGCCGCTGACGATCATTCACGAATGGTTCGGCATCGGGAAGAGCTTCCTCGGCATCTGGCTGGCGCATACGGGCTTTGGGTTGCCGCTCGCGGTCTACCTCTTGCGCAACTACATGGTCGGCCTGCCGCGCGACATCATCGAGAACGCCCGCGTCGACGGGGCCACCGACTTCGAGATCTTCTGGAAGATCGTGCTGCCCCTTTCGTTCCCCGCGCTGGCCAGCTTCGCCATCTTCCAGTTCCTGTGGACATGGAACGACCTGCTCGTGGCCTCGGTCTTCCTGCCGTCCGATACCGAGAGCACTGTGATGACCCGCTTCGTGGTGACCAACCTGCTCGGCTCGCGCGGGGGAGAATGGCACATCCTCGCGGCGGCGGCCTTCGTGATGATCGCGGTGCCGCTGGTCGTGTTCTTCTCGATGCAGCGCTTCCTCGTGCGCGGCCTGCTCGCGGGCTCGGTCAAGTAAGGTGATTTCGTGAGTTTCCTCGATCCCTCCACGGCGCCCGAGCGCCAGGCGCAGGCCGGCATCGACCGCGACTGGTGGCGCGGCGCCGTGATCTACCAGATCTACCCGCGCTCGTTCCAGGACTCCAACAGCGACGGCGTGGGCGACCTCGCGGGGATCATACACCGGCTGCCGCATGTCGCCTCGCTGGGCGTCGACGCGATCTGGATCTCGCCGTTCTTCCGGTCGCCGATGCTCGATTACGGGTACGACGTCTCGGACTACCGCGACGTCGATCCGCTCTTCGGCACGCTGGGCGACTTCGACGCGCTGATCCAGCGGGCGCACGAGCTGGGGCTGAAGGTGCTGATCGACCTGGTGCTGTCGCACACCTCGTCCGAGCATCCGTGGTTCCGCGAGAGCCGCTCTTCGCGGCAGAACCCCAAGGCCGACTGGTACGTCTGGGCGGACGCGCGGCCCGACGGCACGCCGCCGAACAACTGGCTGTCGATCTTCGGCGGCTCGGCGTGGCAGTGGGACGGCGAGCGCATGCAGTACTACATGCACAACTTTCTCGCCGAGCAGCCCGACCTCAACTTTCACAACGCGGACGTGCAGGAGGAGCTGCTCGACATCGCGCGCTTCTGGCTGGATCGGGGGGTCGACGGCTTTCGCCTCGACACGGTCAACTTCTATTTCCACGACAACGAGTTGCGCGACAATCCTCCGCTCGACCCGGCGCACCGCAACGACAATACCGCGCCCTCGGTGAACCCCTACAACTTTCAGGATCACCTGCACGACAAGAGCCAGCCGGAGAATATCGACTTCCTGCGCCGGTTGCGCGCGGTGATGGACGAATACCCCGCCGCGACCAGCGTGGGCGAGGTGGGCGAGAGCCAGCGCGGCACTCAGGTGCAGGCCGCCTATACCGCGGGCGACGACCTCTTGCACATGTGCTACGACTTCGACTTCCTGTCGAACACCTACCCCAAGGGCACGCAGGTCGCCGCGGTGCTGACCCGCTACCAGCAGATCGTGACCGAGGGCTGGGCGTGCTGGGCCTATTCCAACCATGACGTGGTGCGCCACGCCACGCGCTGGAACCTCTCCGAAGAGGCGCGGCGCACCTACGCGGCGCTGCTGATGGCGATCCAGGGCTCGGTCTGCCTCTACCAGGGGGAGGAGCTCGGCCTGACCGAGGCCTACGTCGCCTACGAGGACTTGCAGGACCCCTACGGCAAGCGCTTCTGGCCCAAGTTCAAGGGCCGCGACGGGGCGCGCACGCCGATGCCGTGGGTCGCCGACCAGCAGAACGGCGGCTTCTCGGACGAGCGGCCGTGGCTGCCCGTGGCGATGGAGCATCTCGAGCGGGCGGTTTCGGTGCAGGATCGAGAGGCGGGCAGCACGCTCGCCTTCTACCGCCAGATGATCGCCTTCCGGAAGGCGCACCGGGTGCTGCAGAAGGGCGACATGCGGGTCGTCGAGGCCGAGGACGGCTACCTCTCGCTGATCCGCGAGCACGAGGGCGTGCGGCTGTTGTGCGCCTTCAACCTGTCCAATGGCGCGCGGCCGGTCGATTTTCCGCCCGGTGAATGGCGCATCGACAGGGGCGCGCCCTTCAAGTGCAAGACCGACGACCGCGGAACGGTTCTGCCGCCCTGGCAGGCCTGTTTCGCGCTGGCCGAGAGCGGCTGACCAAGAAGAACACGGGGGAGGACGATCGGCATGGCCGGATTGACAATGACCGACGTGGAGAAGGCCTACGGCGACGTGAAGGTCCTCTCCGACATCAATCTCGACATCAAGCAGGGAGAGCTGATCGTCTTCGTCGGGCCCTCGGGCTGCGGCAAGTCCACCCTGCTGCGGATGGTGGCGGGGCTCGAGAAGATCACGGGCGGCGACCTGACCATCGACGGCGTGCGCGTCAACGACATGCCGCCCGCGCAGCGCGGCATCGCGATGGTGTTCCAGTCCTACGCGCTCTACCCGCACATGACCGTGCGCGACAACATGGCCTTCTCGCTGAAGCTCGCCGGCAAGTCGAAGGCCGAGATCGACGAGGCGGTGGGCAAGGCGGCCCGGATCCTTCAGCTCGATCCCTATCTCGACCGTCTGCCCAAGGCGCTGTCGGGCGGCCAGCGGCAGCGGGTGGCGATCGGGCGGGCCATCGTGCGCGACCCGAAGGTTTATCTGTTCGACGAGCCGCTCTCGAACCTCGACGCGGCCCTGCGCGTGGCCACGCGGATCGAGATTGCACAGCTCAAGGAGTCGATGCCCGACTCGACGATGATCTACGTCACGCACGACCAGGTCGAGGCGATGACGCTCGCCACCCGCATCGTGGTGCTCGCGGGGGGCGGCATCAGCCAGGTCGGCGCGCCGCTCGACCTCTACGAGAAGCCGCAGAACGAGTTCGTCGCCCAGTTCATCGGCTCGCCGGCGATGAACCTCTTGCCGGGCGAGATCGTCGAGACCGGCAACCAGACCAGGGTGCACATCGAGGGCGGCAAGGGCGCCATCCTGTCGAACTACCCCTCGCACGAGTCCGACAAGGGCCGGAAGGTAAAGGTCGGCATCCGGCCCGAGGACTTCGAGCCTGTCGAGGGCGACGACTGGGCCTTCGCCGGCACCGTCGACATCGCCGAGAGCCTCGGCGAGGTGACGCTGCTCTACTTCCAGAAGGACGCGATCGGCCAGCAGGACCAGGTGATCGCCAAGCTCAACGGCATCCATTCCGACATGCGGGGCCGGACGGTGCAGATGTCGGCCGACCCGGGCAAGGTGCACCTGTTCGCCGACGGCCTGTCGCTGCTCTACCGCTGATGGATCTGCCGCCGAACCGTCTGAAGGCGGCCCTTGCGCGCGGCGAGGTGCAGATCGGGCTGTGGCTGACGCTCGCCGATGCGGGCGTGGCCGAGATCGCCGGTCGCGCGGGCTTCGACTGGTGTCTGATCGACGGCGAGCACGGGCCCAACACGGCCACCACCATGCAGGCGCAGTTGCAGGCGCTCGAGGCGGCCGGCTGCCCGGCGGTGGTGCGGGTGGCGGCCAACGACCCGGTGTTGCTCAAGCAGGCGCTCGATCTTGGCGCGCAGACCGTGCTGGTGCCGATGGTCGACACGGCCGAGGAGGCGGCGACCGCCGTCGCCGCCTGCCGCTACCCGCCGCGCGGTGTGCGGGGCGTGGGCGCGATGGTGGCGCGCGCGTCGCGCTGGGGGGCGGTCGCCGACTACGCCACGGCGGCCGATGCCGAGATCTGCGTGCTGGTGCAGGTCGAGAGCCGCCGCGCCGTCGACAACGTCGCCGCCATCGCCGCCGTCGAGGGGGTCGACGGGGTGTTCGTCGGCCCGGCAGACCTGTCGGCCGACATGGGCCATCTCGGCGCCCCCGGTCACCCGGAGGTGCGGCAGGCGATCGAGGGCGCGCTCGCTGCGACCCGTGGGTCGGGCAAGGCGTCCGGCATCGTGGCCTTCGACATGCAGGAGGCGATGGATTTCGCCCGCCTCGGCGCGCGGTTCCTCGGGGTGGGGGCCGACGCCTCGGCGCTCGCCGCCACGCTTCGGCGCCTCGCGACGGAGGCGCGCGACGGCCTCGCGCGCTGAAGCGCCTTGCCACTGGACCATGTTCCGCGCACCGGCCGCGATGGTCGGCCTCGCGTTGCTTTTTGTCAGCGGCGACGGGGCGCCGCCCGCCTTGGGCGGCGGGCATCTCGCGCGCCCCGCGTTCGGGCGGGCCTTACCAGTAGACGGGATCGTCCAGCGCCGCGGCGCAGGTCACGGGGCCGGTGAGCGGGGCGAGGTCGCCCCCTGCCAGCGCCTGCCCGATCCAGCCCTCCGGATGCGACAGCGGCTGCGGGGGCGGGGCCGTGCCCTCTGTCACCGGAACGAAGCCCACCTTGCCGTAGAAGGCGGGGTCTCCGTAGGTCAGCGCCACGTCGGCGCCCTCGGCCTGCAGCGAGTGCAGCCCGTGGCGGATCAGCGCCTGCCCGATCCCCCGGCCCTGCCGCCGGGGCGTGACCGCCATGGGCGAGAGCAGGACGACTACGCGCGCGTCGCCCGCGTAGCGAAGCCGGGTGAAGATCACGGCGCCGGCCAGCGCGCCGTCCTCCGAGGCGGTGAAGACGCGGATGTCGTCCGGCGGCGTCCGGTCGAGGAGGTCGCGCACAAGGCTGCCGATCAGTGCGCCCTCCTCGGCCCCTTCCGAGGCGGAGAAGGTCGTGGCGAAGAGATCGACGATCTCGCGCTCCCGCCCGCCGGCTCCATCGGTGAGGTGCATGTGTCCTCCCTGCGCGTGCCCTGGTCCGGCCTCGGCTCCGGACCCGCAAGGCGCAACCCAGCGTCAAGCGCGAAATAGGTCGGGCGGCAGGTGCCGTGCCAGGCCCGCCCCCGCGCAACGAGTCCCCGCACGGGCAGGCCCCCGCACCGGCCCATATCCCGCACCGGCGCATATCCGGCACCGTCGCATCCTGCCCGCGTCCGCCGGTCAGCGCCCGGCCGTGCTCTCGGCCTCGGCGTGGAACTCGGCCGCCGCCGGGGCATAGTGGCGCGACCGCCCGCCCACGGCGCCGCGCAGCGCGCCCGTGGCGGCGCCGAGCTTGTGCACCGCGCGCGCCACGGCGAACCGGCCGCCGACGGGCGTGGCGAGCAGGAACAGCAGCGCGTCAACGCCGCGCGCCACGGCATGCCAGAGCGCGCGGAGCGGGCCCTTGCGGCTCAGGCGGACCGCGTTGGTCGACTGGTCGCGCGCCCGGGTGAAATGGTAGCGCAGGGTCAGCCGCTTGAGCGGCGTCGGCTCTTCCACCCACGCGTCGGGAATCCAGCCGATTCGGGCGCTGGCGCGCTTCATCTCGAGGCTGAAGCGGGTGTCGGAGCCGCCCGAGACTTCGAGCCGTTCGTCGAAACGCAGGCCGAGCCGCCGCTGGGCCGACAGGCGCAGCGCCCAGTTGTTGGTATAGATGTTGATCAGGTGGTCGCGGCCGGAAGCGGCGGCTTTCGCCCGGTCGCCGTTGCGGCGCCGGGCGCGGTGGGTCAGGTGGCGGAAGACGGCGGCGTTCCAGGCGCTCATCGTCTCGGACGCGGCCGTCAGGCGCACCGGACCGCCGCCGAGGTCGAGCCGCCGCCGCTCCATCCCCGCCACGAGTTCCACCAGCCAGTCGCACGTGACCACCTCGTCGTCGTCGACGAAGGTGAGAAGGTCGGCCCCCGCGGCGAGCGCCATGTCGAGGACGCGGTTGCGGGCATGGGGAATGCCTGCACGCGGCTCAAGCTCGAGCCGCACCTCCTCGGGCACGCTCTGGCGGAAGCCGCCGACCTGCGGGCCGACCGAAAGCGCGTCGTCGTTCTCGGCGAACAAAAAGATCACCTCGCAGCCCTCGGGCCGGCGCATCCCGGCGAAGCTCGCGAGAAGATCGGCGAACATCTGCGGCCGCCGCCGCGTGATCGCGCCCACTGCTACCCGCATCTGGCCCCCCGCTGGTCCCCCTCTGCTCTGTCTAGCGCCGCGACCGGCGAAGGCCAACAGGCCGCGCCGGGCGCCTGACATGCGACGCAGCGGCACCGTAGCCCGCGGGCAGGGCGGGCTCAGGTGTCGGCGGGGATCAGGCCGAGGCCGCGCAGGTAGATGCCAATGCCGGTCTCGAGCAGGTCTTCGGGCGGGAAGGGCGCCCGCCCGCCGGGCGCGCCGCGCATGTAGAGCTCGACCACCCCGTGCGACATCGCCCAGACGTGGGCCGAGAACATCTGCGGCGGCGGGCGCCGCTCTGCGGGGATGTGCCGCGACAGCTCCTCGGCGGCGCGCTCGAGCACGCCGCGCGCCGCCTCGGCCGCGCGCGCCAGCTCGGGCGTGCGGTTGACCGAGACCCCCGACTCGAACATCGCCTGGTAATGGCCGGGGTGCTTGGCGGCGAAGGCGAGATAGGCCCGCCCCGTCGCCTCGAACTTCGCCAGTGCCGAGGGGCCGCCGGTGGAATAGGCGTAGTCCATCACATCGGCGAAGATCTCGTAGCCCTGCAGCGCGCATTCGGCGATCAGGTCGTCGCGCCCCTCGAAATGGCGGTAGACGGCCGCCGGCGTCACCCCCGCCGCCTTGGCCGCCTCGGAGAGCGTGAAGCCCTGCGGCCCCTTCTTCTCGATGAGCGTCAGCGCGGCGTCGACGAGGGCCTGGCGCAGGTTGCCGTGGTGATAGCCGCGCTTAGCCATGCCACAGGGTGGGGCCGCCGCAGATCGCCGGGTCGGGCGTGCCGACGACATCCTGGTCCTTGCCGTGGTAGTCCACCTGGCCCAGCACGGTGCGGATGGCGGCAAGGCGGGCGCGGCGCTTGTCGTCGGAGCGGATCAGGGTCCAGGGCATGTCGGGCTCATGGGTGTAGGCGAGCGTCTCGCCGATCGCCGCGGTGTAGGCGTCCCACAGGTGCAGGCCCTCGACGTCGATGCGGCTGAGCTTCCACTGCTTGAGCGGGTCGCTCTCGCGGGCGAGCATGCGGCCGAGCTGCTCGGCCCGGCCCACGTCGAGCCAGAGCTTCACCAGCACGATCCCCTCCTGCACGAGTGCGCGCTCGAACGGCGTCACCTGCCGGAAGAAGCGCGCGCGCTCTTCCTCGGTGCAGAAGCCGAAGACCTTCTCGACGACGCCGCGATTGTACCACGAGCGGTCGAACAGCACGATCTCGCCCGCCGCCGGCAGGTGGGCGATGTAGCGCTGGAAGTACCATTGGCCGCGCTCGCGGTCCGACGGTGCCGGCAGGGCGGCGACGCGGGCGACGCGCGGGTTGAGGTTTTCGCGGAAGCGCTTGATCGTGCCGCCCTTTCCGGCGGCGTCGCGCCCCTCGAACAACACGCAGAGGCGCGCGCCCGTGGCCTTGAGCCAGGCCTGAAGCTTGACGAGCTCGATCTGCAGCCCCTTGAGCTCGTCCTTGTAGGCGCCCTTGTCCATGCGCGCGTCGTAGGGGTAGGGCGATGCGAGGATCGTCTTGCCCTTCGCCTCGCGCACGGCCTCGCGCACCTCCTCCGGCGCCCCCTCCTCGTAGTAGCGCGAGATGGCGCTGTCGAAGGGGTGGGGGAGCGTCTTGCCAGGCACACGTTTCTGCATCTTCTCCCGCCTCTTCACCCGCCTCGATGGGGCGCCACTATGGCCGCGCGGCGGGGGCGGCGCAACGCCGGGCCCGGCGCCGCGCTCAGGTCAGCCCCGCGCGGGCGGCGATGCGGTCGATGGCCGCGACCGCGGCCTCCGGGTCGGAATGGTGGGGCATGTGGCCCACGCCCTCGAGCAGGGTGAGGCGCGCGCCCGCGATCCGCTCGATCATGCGCGCGCCGTGGATGCGCACGGGCACGACCTCGTCGGCCGTACCGTGCAGCACCTCGACCGGCAGGTCGAGCCCGCCATACCGCGCGGCCATGTCGACGATGTGGGGGCGCAGCGTGTTCACCTGCCGTGCGTTGGCGCGCAGGGTGGCGGGGCGCAGGGTGAGGCCCGCGCCGATATGGGCCGCGTAGCCCGGCGGCGGGTCCTGCGGGGCGAACACCGCCGCGATGGAGCGGTGGATGAGCGATGTCGTGGCAAGGCGCGAGACGAGCGGCACGACGGTCGCGCCCCCGACGCGGGAAGAGGCGATGGCATACCACGGGCCCAGCCCGCCGGGCCACGGCATGGTGGCGCCCGCGAGCGAGACGATGCCGGCCGCGCGGGCGGGCCGCTCCAGCGCCCAGGCCATCGCCACGGCGCCGCCGTAGGAATGGCCCACGATCACCGCGCGGCCGATCCCCAGCGCCCCGGCCGCGGCGTCGAGCAGCGCCGCCTGCTCGGCGGGGCTTTCGCCGCGCTGGTGCAGGGCGGGGGTGTGGCCAAGGCCGGGGCGGTCGACGGCCACCACGCGGTAGCGCGCGGCGAGGCGGGGGGCGAGAAGGAACGTGTAATCGCGCGCGTTGCCCGACGCGCCATGAACGAGGATCACCGCGGGTGCGCTCTCGGGGCCGGAGACGTCGGCATGCACGCGATGCCCGCCGACCTCGACGAAGCGCCCGGTCGGCGGGTAGGCTCGGGCCTGCGTGGAGATGCGGGCACGAACCCGCCGCGCGCCGCGCCGGGGCGCGGGCGTGCTAGCGGGCATCTGCGCCCGTGGCCGGGGCGATGCCTGCTCCGATGTCATCGGGGTCGAAGGGTGTGGTCTGGTAGATCTGGTTGATCCAGTTGCCATAAAGAAGGTGCGCGTGGCTCCGCCAGCGATTCAGCGGGGGCAGGCGCGGGTCGTCGCCGGGAAAGTAGTTGACCGGCACGGCGATCTCGCGCCCGGTGGCGACGTCGCGCTCGTATTCCTCGGCCAGGGTCGTGCTGTCGTATTCGAGGTGATTGAAGATGTAGAGCGCGCGGTGCGCCACGTCCTCCACGAGGCACGGGCCGACCTCCCAGCTGTCGAGCAGTACCGACAGGCCCGCCGCCTGCATGTCCTGCCGCATCATCTCGGTCCAGCGCGAGACGGGCACGACGCAATCGTCGGAGAAGCCGTTGAGGTAAGGCGAGGCGGGCGCGCGGTTGGCGTGGCGGAAGCAGCCGAAGGCCTTCGCCTCGAGCATGTGCTTGTCGATGCCGTGGAAGTGGTAGGCCATCGCCATGCCGCCCCAGCAGACGCCGAAGGTGGAGTGCACGTTGGTCTGCGTCCAGTCGAAGACCTCGCGCAACTCGTCCCAGTAGGTGACCTCCTCGTAGGGGAGGTGCTCGATCGGCGCGCCGGTGATGATGAGGCCGTCGAAGCGCTCGTGCCTGACCTCCTGGAAGGGGCGGTAAAACGCCTCCATGTGCGCGGCGGCCGTGTTGCGCGTCTGGTGCTCGGTCATCCGGATCAGGTGCAGGTCGATCTGCAGCGGCGTCGCGCCGATCAGCCGGGCGAACTGCGTCTCGGTCTGGATCTTCTTGGGCATCAGGTTGAGCAGGCCGATACGGAGGGGGCGGATGTCCTGCCGCGCGGCGCGATCCTCGCCCATCACCATCACGCCCTCGCGGCTGAGCACGGAATAGGCGGGCAGGTCTTCGGGCAGCTTGATCGGCATGGGTCACGTCCTCGGGGAGCGAGGCAGATACGCCTAAGGCTGCGCGCGTTCAAGCGCGCGGGCGATCAGCGCGACAAACGACGCCTCGCCGGTGACGCCCGCGGCCTCCTCAGCGGTGATCGAGACGCCCCAGTGGCGTGCCATCGCGGCGTAGCGCGGCCGGCGATGGGCGAGCGCCCGGCCATAGGCGTAGATGGCGAAGGTGTCGGGGTCGACCTGATCCTCGGCGCAGCCGGTCTCGGCGAGATAGGCCTCCCACGTCTCGGTCAGGAAGGCGGGCTGGTAGGCCATGGGCTTGGGCGCCCGGCGGAAGCGGCGGATCAACTCCTCCCGGTGCGCCTCGCTCCCCTCGATCCAGACGAGCAGCATGGAGCCCGCGAGCGCCTGCAACACGCGGTCATCCGGGTCGTCGGGGTCGACCACCTCGCAGATCGAGCCGCCGGTGTCGCAGACGAAATGGGGGTAGCCGTAGATTTCCTCCGCCTTCTCGATGAACTTGGGCGCGTCGAGCAGGGCAGAGATCTCCGACTCCTCGTGCTCGGCCTGCCGGCGGCGATACTCGTCGATCGGCAGGCCACCCTTCTCCGGGTCGCCGGGCTTGCCGAGATAGGTCGAGAGGGGCGCGAGGTTGTGGAACGTGATGTTCGAGGCGATGTAGATCGAATCCGACCGCAGGAGCCGGGCGAGATGCGGCACGCGCATCGCCTCGCGCTTGAAGCTGTCTGCGATCAGTTCGCCCATGTAGCGGGTGCCGATCCGGTAATCGACCGAGTAGTGGAACCAGCCGCCCGCCTCGCGCAGGAGAGAGGCGAGATGCGTCTTGCCGAGGCCCGACATGCCGAAGAGCGCGACGCGGCGGGCGCGCGCGGTCTCCCAGGCGGCGGGGCTGTCGTAGAGAAGGGGTGCATGTCGCATCCCGCGCGCTCTAGCGCCCCCGGAGCGCGCTTTCCAGCCGTTTCGGCGGGGCCGGCTGCGCGCCTGCGCCGGGGCGGGCGCAAAAGCCTTGAGAAAGGCTTTTGGCAAATTCCTTTCTGAAAGGAATTTGCGCCCCGCTCCGCCCCGGCCGCCGGTCAGAAGCGGTAGCCGATGGAGACGCCGAGCGTCAGCCCCGAATTGTCGTCGAAGGTCGCGCGCGGGGTGTCGGGCGTGCCCGTCTCGGGCCGCGAATTGCCGACCCAGGTGTAACGCGCCCCCGCTGACAGGGTGACGTTCTCGGCCAGGTCGTAGGACCCGCCGAGCCCGAGCGCGAAGAAGCCGTTGACGGGGGCGAGCGGCGAGACGAGGTCGTTCTCGTCGGTCTCCTCCCAGCTCATCGAGACCTGGGCCGCGACGTCGTCGGTGACGCGGCGGCCGAGGCCCAGTGTCCAGGTCCGGCTGTCCGGCAGCGAGACGAGACCGCCGGGCGAGGCCCGGGTGAAGAGCTCGGGGTCGATCCTGAACTCGGACCATTCCGCCCAGCGGAACGACCCGAACAGCAGCGTGTCCTCGGCGATCCCGGTCTGAAAGTCGATATTGACCGAGCGCGGCAGCTCGACCTCGGTGGTGCTCTCGCCGATCTTCTGCCCGAGGTAGTATTCGGTCGTGTCGAAGTCGTGCACGATGGGCGAATTGTAGGTCAGAGCCACGCGCAGGGCGATCTCGGGGACCTCGTAGGCCACGCCCGCCAGCCAGCCCACGTCGGTGCGCGGGTCGAGCTCGACCGAATAGCCGTTGAAGCCCCCGGCGAAGGGCGGCGCGCCCGGCGGCACCGCCGCCTGGGGGATGCCGTAGGCGAGGCCCGACAGCGTGATCTCGCCCGAGCCGCGGTCGATCCGCAGGCCGCCGTGGACCGACCAGTTGTCGTCGAACCGCCAGCGCAGCATCGCGGTCAGGTGGCGGCTGTCGGCCACCGCCTCGGTGCCGCCCAGTTCGGTCGTGTCGCTGTCGCCGGTGTACTCGATATCGGCGCCGAAAGGCTGGGAGAAGAGGATCGCCGCCGAGAGCTGCTCGGTGACGTCGACCTTCACGCCGGCCGAGAGAGTGCTGAAGTCGAGCCCGACGCCGGAATAGGCCGTGCCGGCGGGGATGCGCCCGGCGGGGTTGAGCGGCCAGGGCGCCACGCGTCCCGTCCCCTCGCCCGAGAGCGCGGGCATGGTGCGCGCGAACGACAGCTCGGCATAGTTGCCCGCCTCGAACAGGATGTCGATCGGCTGCCCGGTTCGGTCGAGACCGCCCGCGAGGGCGGCGACGGGGGCGGCTGCGCCCAGAAGGGCGGGTGCCAGAAAGCTGCGCATCATGGTCTCCTCCATCAAGTGCCGCGCCGCCGAGCACGGGTGCCGTCATTTTCATCCGTTGCTGCGACTTTTCGGGGCAGGCGCGGCCTTGGCAATTCGAATGCCGAGTCGTCGCGCCGCCTGCGAATCGCCTGCGGCACGTCTGCCACAACCTGAAGCTGTGACGCCGGGGAAGGTTCAGCCTCGTCGGATGTTGATCCAGTTCGCTCCGAGGACCAGCGCGGCGCCGAGGACCACGGCGAGTTCCAGCGGCTCGCCATAGAAGACCATGCCGACGACGGCGATCACGGGCAGGCGCAGGAAGTCCATCGTCATCACCACGCCGGCGGGGGCGAGCGAGAGCGCGGTGGTCAGGCAGTAATGCGCGCACAGGCCCGACAGCGCGATCAGGCCGAGCCAGGGCAGCCCGCCGGCCGAGGGGAGCGCGATGTCGCCGTCGAGGCCGGCGAAGGCGAGGCCCAGCACGGCCTGCATCGCCGAGAGCCAGAACAGGATGCACACGACCGTCTCGGTGCGCGTGAGCTTGCGGGTGAACAGCGCCGAGCCGGCGAAGCCCAGCGCCGCGCCCGCTGCGGCGAGGATGCCGGGATCGAGCGTGCCGAAATCGGGGCGGGCGACGACGAGCACGCCCGCGAAGCCGAGCAGGGCGGCGAGCACGCGCGCCCGCGTCAGCCGCTCGCCCAGCACCAGCGGCGCGAGCAGCGTGGCCCAGATGGGCGAGGTGAACTCCACCGAGAAGAGCTGCGCGAGCGGGATCAGGGGCAGGGCGAAGAACCACAGGTTCTGGCCCGCGAAATGCGCGCAGTTGCGGATCGCATGGAGCCCCATGTGCCGCGTCGTGACCTCGCCGAGGCGCCCCCAGGCGCCCGCCACGACGAGCACGATCCCCAGGCCGATCAGCGACCGGTAGAGCATGATCTCGAACGTGTCGTGGTCGAGCGAGACAGCCCGTCCCGCCACGGCCATCGCCGAGAACGAGGCGATGGCGCCCGTCATCCAGGCGGCGGCGAGGAGGGGGCGCGATTCCGGCTCGACGGGGAGCGCGGCGCGTGGGGCGCGCCCGAAAGATGGGGGCGCGCCGGTCATCCGTCCTGCCGGATGCAGCAGCCGAGCCAGGGGACGGTGCCGACGGCGGCCGGCATGCCCCTGCGGGCCGTCATGGGGAACTCCATGCCCGGCGCCCGGCAGGCGCGGGCCGCGAGCGTCCCGTCGAGAGGGCCGCCCGCCGTGTCGAGCAGGCCGGCGGCCGCGGGCAGGCCGGGCGCAGGGGGCAGGCCGGGCGCGGGCATCGGCGCAACGTCGAACGTGGCATGGCCGAGATGGTCGAGGAGCGCCTTCGCCGGCCCGTCTTCGCCCGGCCGCACCGCGCGCAGGACGGGCGGCGCGGTGCCGGGGCAGAGAAGCGGCGGCGTGGATGCGGCAGGGGCCGGCACGGGCAGGGTGAGCGCGAGGATCATGGCCAGAGTCGCCGCCCGAGCACGGCCTCGGCGCGGTCGCGGGCGGCGTGGAACTCCGCCCACCAGCGCGCCCGCGAGCTGCGCTCGAAGGGTTTGGTCAGCAGGTGCAGCTGGAACGGCGGCGTCGGGGCCTGCCACGGCTTCTCGAAACCGGTGAAGTGCAGGATCGCCGGGTCGTCGCGCGAGGCGCGGAAGCGGTCCTGCATCTGTGTCGGCACGAAGCGCTCGCGCGTGCGGGGGTTGCCCCAGCCGGAATTCCATGTCGGGTCGATCAGGTGGATGCGGTCTCGGAAGATGACGTTCATGTAGTCCTGATCGCGCGAGGTGTAGCGCGCGGTCGCGTCGATGTCGGCCATCGCCGCGTCGAGCCCCTCGGCGCGGATGCGCGCGAGATCGAGCACCATGACGCCGTTGTTGACGTATCGCGCCATGTCGATGCCGTCGAGCCTGGCCGACCGCTTCGCCAGCTTCTCCTGAGCCGTCCGCCAGCCGGGCGCGCGGGCGGCGACCTGGGCGCAGTGCACCTGCACGCCCGGGGCGAGCGCGGCGCCGAGGCAGGCGCCCTGCAGATCGGTCTCCCACAGGGGGCGGAGCGATCGGCGCACCAGCGTGTCGCCGTCGAGGTAGAGCGCGCGGCCGTCGTGCAGGCGCGGCATCAGCAGGCGGGAGCGGGCAGCGAGCGGCAGGCGGCCGCGGGGAAGGTGGGCGTAGGGCGACAGGTCGACCTCGCGGACCGCGAGCGCCGCCTCGGGGAAGGCCTCGGCCAGCGCGTGCACGTCTGCGGCCAGCTGCGCGTCGGGCTCGGTCGGATGCAGGGTGACACGCAGCGGCCCCGGCGTGCACTCCAGCGCGGTCAGGAGCGACACGCGCGTGCAGGCGGCGAAGGCCGCGTCGTAGAAATGGAGGATGTGGGGGGCGTCTACCGCCGGGGCGTCGGTCATCGCGGGCCGGTCATTCCAGCTCGATCGTGCCCGGTGGCTTAGAGGTGATGTCGTAGCTCACCCGGTTGATGCCGCGCACCTCGTTGATGATGCGCGTCGCCGTCTCGCCGAGGAAGTCGTGGGAGAACGGGTAGTAATCGGCGGTCATCCCGTCGACGCTGGTGACCGCGCGCAGCAGACAGGCGTAATCGTAGGTGCGCCCGTCGCCCATCACGCCCACGGTGCGCACGGGCAGGAGTGCCGCGAAGGCCTGCCATATCTCGTCATAGAGGCCGTGGCGGCGGATCTGGTCGATGAACACCGCATCCGCCTCGCGCAGGATGGCCAGCTTGTCGCGCGTCACCTCGCCGGGGCAGCGGATGGCGAGCCCCGGGCCGGGAAAGGGGTGGCGTCCGATGAAGCTCTCGGGCAGGCTCAACTCGCGGCCGAGGCTGCGCACCTCGTCCTTGAAGAGCTCGCGCAGGGGCTCGACCAGCTTCATCCCCATCTTCTCGGGCAGCCCGCCGACATTGTGGTGCGACTTGATGGTGACCGAGGGACCGCCCGAGAAGCTGACACTCTCGATCACGTCAGGGTAGAGCGTGCCCTGCGCAAGGAACTCGGCCCCCCCCACCTCGGCGGCGTGCTTCTGGAACACCTCGACGAAGAGGCGCCCGATCGTCTTGCGCTTGGCTTCCGGATCGGTCGTGCCCGCGAGCGCGTCGAGGAAGAGATCCGACTCGTCGGCGTGGATGAGGGGGATGTTGTAGGCGTCGCGGAACATGGCCACGACCTCCGCCGCCTCGTTCTTGCGCAGAAGGCCGTGGTCGACGAAGACGCAGGTCAGCTGGTCGCCGATCGCCTCGTGGATCAGCACCGCCGTGACCGCCGAATCGACCCCGCCCGAGAGGCCGCAGATCACCCGGCCGTCGCCCACCTGCGCGCGGATCTGGGCGATGGCCTCGTCGCGGTAGGCGCCCATCGTCCAGTCGCCGGTGAAGCCCGCCTCGCGCACGAAGTTCTGCAGGAGCACCCGGCCCTTGGGAGTGTGATGCACCTCGGGGTGGAACTGCACGGCGTAGAAATGCCGCTCGGGGTCGCCGGTGATGGCGAAGGGCGCGCCGGGCGACGTGCCGTAGACGCGAAAGCCCGGCGCGAGCTCTGCCACATGGTCGCCGTGGCTCATCCAGACGGGCTCGGCGCCGTTCTCGAACCAGCCCCCGAGCAGGGACAGGGGTGTCTCGGCCGGCGTCACCGAGGCGCGGCCGAACTCGGCGGTGCCGCCCTTGCCCGGCGCGCCCGCCTCGACCCGGCCGCCGAGTGCTTGCATCATCGCCTGCTGGCCGTAGCAGATGCCGAGCACCGGCACGCCCATCGCCCAGAGCCGCTCGGGCGCGCGGGGGGAGCCGGCGCGCGTCACGCTGTCGGGGCCGCCCGAGAGGATCACCGCGCGCGGCGCGAAGGCGGCGAGGAAGGCATCGTCGACCTTCTGGAAGGGGTGGATCTCGCAATAGACGCCGAGCTCGCGCAGGCGGCGGGCGATCAGCTGCGTCACCTGGCTGCCGAAATCGACGATCAGCAGGCGCTGGTGGTGGACATGCGGGGCCACTTCGGCCGTCTCGGGCGCGGACATGGCCCCCGCTTAGGCCCGGCCCCGCGGGCGCGCAAGGGGGGCGCTGCCCCCCGTCGCCTGCGGCGCCTCCCCCCGGAGTATTTGAGCCAAGCTGATGGGCAGGGGCGAGGGACAGGCGCGGCACGCCCTTTCCCCGCGCCGGCGGGCGGGATAGAGCAGGGCGTGCCAGGTCAGGGAGACGGTCATGAAGGCGACGGTCACGGTCATGCTGAAGGAGGGCGTGCTCGATCCGCAGGGCGAGGCGGTGCGCGCGGCGCTCGGCACCCTAGGGTTCGAGGGCGTCGAGAGCGTGCGCCAGGGCAAGGTGATCGAGCTCGATCTCGCGGCGACCGACCGGGCCGCCGCCGAGGCCGAGGTGCGGCGTATGTGCGAGGAACTGCTCGCCAACACCGTGATCGAGAGCTACCGGGTCGAGCTATCGTGACGCGCCGCGTGCGCAGGCATGGCTCTCTGGCCGGAGGTGGGCCCGTGCCGCGCGGGTGGCGCAACGGGCCGCGCGGGGGGAGCAGGAGAAAGGCCGCCGGCCCTGGCGGGCGCCGCGGCATGAGGGCCGCGCGCCTGTCGGCCTGGCGGGCGCCGCTGGAGGTCGGGGACGCGCCCGACTCGGCACCGCCGCCGGGCGGCGTCGTGCTGCGGGTGCTTGCCTGCGGCATCTGCCGGTCGGACTGGCATGTCCGGACGGGGGCCGATCCGGACGTGACGCTGCCGCAAACCCCCGGCCACGAGTTCTGCGGCGAGGTGGTGGCCGTCGGCCCGGGCGTGACGCGGTGGCGCGCGGGCGACCGGGCGGCGCTGACCCCTGGCGAGTGGCTGGCGGTCTGGGGGGCGGGGGGCGTGGGGCTGTCGGCGTTGATCCTCGCCCGGGCGATGGGCGCGCGGGTGGTGATGGTCGACGTGGTAACCGGGAAGCTGGCCCATGCTCGGGCACAGGGCGCCGAAGCTGTGGTGAACGCTGCTGAGGGCGATCCGGTGGCCGCCGTGCGCGAGATCACCGGGGGCGGGGCGCATGTGGCGCTGGGCGTCGTCGAGACCACGGCCAACGCGCTGCGGTCGTTGAGGAAACTCGGCCGGATGGTGCAGGTGGCGATGCCCGCCGGCGCCCATGCCACGATGACGCTGCCGTGGGATGCGGTCTGTTCCGGCCAGCTTGCGGTCTACGGCGCGCGGGGGATGCCGGGGCATCGCTTCCCCGCGCTCTTCTCCCTGATCGCCGCACGCGGGGTGGACCTGTCGCCGCTGATCGCCCGGCGCGTGGCCCTGTCCGATGTCACTGCCGATCTCGCCCGATTCGACGGGCCCGCGCCGCCGGGCGTGGCCGTCATCACCGATTTCGCCGCCTGAGGGAGCGCCCATGCACGCCGCCGTCGTCACCTTTCCCGGCTCCAACTGCGACCGCGACCTGCGCGAGGCGTTCCGCAAGGCGGGCTTTCGCGTGAGCGCCGTCTGGCACAAGGATACCGCGCTGCCCGAGTCGGTCGACGTGGTGGGCCTGCCCGGGGGCTTTTCCTACGGCGACTACCTGCGCTGCGGGGCGATCGCGGCGCAGTCTCCGGTGGTGCGGGCCGTGAAGGACTTCGCCGGGCGGGGCGGTCACGTGCTCGGCGTCTGCAACGGCTTTCAGGTGCTGACCGAGGCGGGGCTGCTGCCGGGCGCGCTGATGCGCAACGCCGGCCTGCGCTTCGTCTGCCGCCCGGCCGAGCCGCTGATCGTGGAGAATGGCGAGACCGCCTTCACGCGGGGCTGGGGCGCGGGAGCGGGGATCGCGCTGCCCATCGCCCACCACGACGGCAACTATCAGGCGGATGCCCCGACCCTCGACCGGCTGGAGGGCGAGGGGCGGGTGGCGCTCCGTTACGAGACCGAGGCGGCCAACGGCTCGGCCCGTCGCATCGCCGGGGTGCTGTCGGAGAACGGGCGGGTGCTCGGGATGATGCCGCACCCCGAAAGGGCGGTCGACGCCGCCACGGGCTCCGACCAGGGCGCGGCCCTCTTCGCCGGGCTCGCCGGGGCCTTGGCCGCCGCCTGAGCGCGGCAGGTCGGGCGCCATGCCGGGGCGCGTGGGGCGGCCCATGTCGGTTTTCCGCCATGAGGGGGCGCTGCGGCGCATCGTCTTGACGGGCCGGGGCGCTATCCCGCAGAGACTCGGGCGAGCACGGGAGGATCGGGCATGTCGGACGCGGCGGAGAACCTCGGCGCAGATGGAGGCGCGGCACGCGGCGGGCGTCGCCGGTCGCGCGGCAGTGGCGGCGGCGCGGCCCGGCGGGCCGAACGCTCGGCCGTGCGGATCGAGGCGGCCCGCTTCATCGAGCGCTCCATCCCCGACTTCGAGGTGCTGACGGCGGAGGCGATCGAGATCATCGAGGCCAATGCCGAGACGGTGCTGCAGGAGATCGGCGTCGCCTTTCCCGACAACCCGGGCGCGCTCGCCCGCTGGAAGGAGGCGGGCGCGGATGTCACGGGGGATCGTGTGCGGCTGCCGAAGGGCCTCGCACGCGCGCTCTGCGCGACCGCGCCCTCGCAGTTCGAGCAGCACGCGCGCAACCCCGAGCGGAACGTGACGATCGGCGGGCGCAACCTGGTGCTCGCGCCGGTCTACGGGCCGCCCTTCGTGCGCGACCGCGCCGGCGGGCGGCGCTACGCGACGCTCGGGGACTTCCGCAACTTCGTGAAGCTCACCTACATGTCGAAGTGGCTGCACCATTCGGGCGGCACCGTCTGCGAGCCGACCGACGTGCCGGTGAACAAGCGCCACTACGACATGCTGCTGGCGCACATGACCCTGTCGGACAAGCCTTTCATGGGCTCGGTGACCGAGCCCTCCCGCGCGCGCGACAGCGTCGAGATGGCCGACATCCTGTTCGGCAGGCACGAGGGCGGGGGTCTCGACGGCCGGACGGTGATGACCTCGCTTGTCAACATCAACTCGCCGCTCACGTTCGACAACGTGATGATGGGCGCGCTCGAGGCCTATGCCGAGGCGAACCAGGCCTGCATCGTCTCGCCCTTCGTGGTGGGCGGCGCGATGGCGCCCGTGTCGGTCGCCGGCACGCTGACGCAGGTGCTGGCCGAGGTGATGGCGGGCGTGGCGTATTCGCAGCTGGTTCGGCCGGGCGCGCCGGTGATCTTCGGCACCTTCGTCACCTCAATCGACATGAATTCGGGCGCGCCCACCTTCGGCACCCCCGAGGCGAGCCAGATCACCTACGGCGCGGGGCAGCTCGCCCGGCGGATGGGGCTGCCCTACCGCTCGGCCGGCGCCTTCAACGGCTCGAAGCTGCCCGACGCGCAGGCCGCCTACGAGAGCGCCAATTCGCTCAATGCCGGCCTTCTCGCGGGCGTCAACTTCATGCTGCACGCGGCCGGCTGGCTCGAGGGCGGGCTCGTCGCCTCCTACGAGAAGTTCGTGATGGATGCCGACCAGCTCGGCGTGCTGCACCGGCTCGCTGCGGGCGTCGACGCGGGCGAGGCGGCGCAGGCGATGGACGCGATCCGCGAGGTGGGGCCGGGGGGGCACTACCTCGGCTGCGCGCACACCCAGGCCCATTTCAAGGACGCGTTCTGGAAGTCGGACGTGCTCGACTACAAGCCCTTCGAGACTTGGGAAGACGAGGGCGCGCGCGACACCGAGGCGCTCGCCGAGGCGCGGGTGCGCCGCCTGCTCGGGGAATACGAGGCGCCGCCGCTCGATCCAGGCGTGCGCGAGGCCCTCGATGCCTTCGTCGCCGAGCGCAAGGCGTCGCAGCCCGACGCGTTCATCTGAGAAAACAGCGACTCGCCCCGGCCAACGGGCCCCACTGAGGCCGGGCCGGGGCGACGGCCGGGATTAACGAATGCTCACCGATGCGGCACTCAGACCTGCGGCGTAGTGCCGCGGATGAGCCGTGATTCGGCCATCAGCGCGATCAGGATCTCGAGATGGCGGGCGATCGAGTAGGCCGCGTCGCCCCGCTTGCGCGTGTCTTCCTGCGCCGCCTCCATGTCGATCAGACGCGGGAGCGCGTCGCTCGGGCCGGGCAGGGTTTCGCCACGAAGGATGCGGCGCAAGTCCCTGTTTCGATTGTATTCCGCGATGCCAAAACGGGCGGCGCGCACCAGCAGACGGGGGCGGCGGGTAAGGGCGAGCGTTTCCAGGATAGCGGTCATCGGCAGTCTCCTTGAGCGATGCCGAGAGTCTACACAACCTATGCGGGTGTTGCGGGTTTAGAATAAAACCGCACGGTGCGGCGAGGATTGTTAGATACTTTTCAACAATTCTGTCCACAGGCGGTGCTGCGTTAACCATGGGGTAACCAATACAACCCACGGTTTAATCCGCGCCGCGTGACAGGTCAGGTCTGGGGGACGAGACCAGTGAAGGGGGAAGGGCTGATGAAGCGTGACGGAAGCGGGTCCGCGGCGGGTGACGTGCCCGGCTGGGTGCCTGCCGCTGCGCGCCATTACCTGCGCCACACCGAAGGGGGGCTCTCGATCCGGGAAGTGGCCCGGCACGAGGGCTGCCACGCCTCCACAATTCTCCGCCAGATCCGCCGGCTCGAGAGCCGCCGCGACGACCCGCTGGTCGACGAGGCGCTCGCCCGGCTCGGCCAATGTCATGCGGCGTTCGCGCGCTCCGCTCCCGATGCCCTTGAGGAGACGGACAGAATGACGGCCCAGTTCACACCGACCGCCCGCCTGTGCGACGAGGAAACCCTGAACCGCGAGGCGCGCCGCGTGCTGCGCCGCCTGTCGGAGCCGGGCGCGCTGCTCGCCGTCGCGCCCGACATGGACAAGGCCGCCGTGCTGCGCGAGACCGAGGGGGGGCAGACCGTGCGGACGGCGGTGCTGGACCGCGCCGTGGCGCAGGCCTTCGCGCTCAACGAGTGGATCGCCTGCTCCACCTCGGGGCGAGTGGAGCGCTACCGGATCACCGCGACAGGGCGCACGGCGCTGCGCCGGCTGCTCGCCGAAGAGACGGCGCGGCGGCAGGGCATGGCCGAAGAGGCCGCGCCCTTCGGCGACCAGCACCGCGACTGGGGCGAGCGCGACGTGGCCGAGGACGGGCGCGCCCAGCCTCGCCGGATGCGCTACAATAGTGCCGAGAGCCCCGTCACCTTCCTTGCCCGCCGCCGCGAGAAGGACGGCACGCCCTTCCTCGCGCCCGAGCTGGTCGCGGCGGCAGAACGCTTGCGCGAGGATTTCGAACTGGCGCAGATGGGCCCGAAAGTGGCGCAGAACTGGGAGCGGTTCCTCACCGGGGGCGACCGTGGCGGCTTTTCCTCCTCTGACCCCCTGCGCGGCCCCGAAGGCGCGCGGGCGCGCGTCGCCGCCGCCCTGCGCGATCTCGGGCCCGGCCTCGGCGACACGGCGCTGCGCGTCTGCTGCTATCTCGAGGGGCTGGAGCAGACCGAGAAGCGGATGGGGTGGTCGGCCCGCTCTGGCAAGATCGTGCTGCGCATCGCGCTGCAGCGGCTCCACCGCCACTACCGGGAGACTTACGGGCCGGGCGGCGGGCTGATCGGCTGATCAGCGGCGCAGTGCCCTGCGGTCGAGCTTGCCGTTGCCGGACTTCGGCAGGCTCTCGCGGTGCGCGTAGAGGCGCGGCTGCTTGTAGCGGGCGAGCCGTTCGGCGGCGAAGGCGGCAAGCGCCTCCTGCGGCAGGGGGGCAGGGCCGGTGTAGAAGGCGGCGATGACGGTCGTGTCGGCCTTCACCTCCACCTCGGCGCAGGCGATCTCGTCGATGCCGGGGTGGTCGGCGAGCGCCGCCTCGACCTCGAGCGGCGAGACGCGCACGCCGCCGGCGTTCATCATGTCGTCGGCGCGGCCGAGATAGGCGATGGCGCCGTCTTCGGCCATCGTCACCGTATCGCCAGTGAGGAACCAGTCGCCCGCAAAGCGCGCCTCGGTCTCCTCGGTCGCGTCGAGATAGCCGAGCATCAGGCCCGGATCGGCGGCGTGGACGGCGAGCGTGCCCGGCTGGCCGCGCGGCACGGGGCGGCCGGCCTCGCCCAGCACGGCCAGGGTGCGCCCCGCCTGCGGGTAGCCCGTGGCCCCGGGGGGGGCGGGCCGCGCGGGGCTGCCCGAGACGAAGGTCGAGCATTCCGACATCCCCAGCGCCTCGTGCACCCGGGTGCCCGTGGCCGCCTCCCACGCGGCGCGCGTGCGGTCGGGCAGCTTTTCGCCGGCCGAGAGGCCATGGCGCAGCCTGGGCGCGCCGATCTTCGCGTGATGCGCGAGAAGGCGGCGGTAAACCCCTGGGGCAGCGGCGAAGATCGTGGCGTCAAACCGCTTGAGCAGGAGCGGCAGCTGCGCCGTATCCACCCCCTCGCGCGGGATCAGCGCAGTGGCGCCCGCGGCCCATGGGTCGAGCAGGCCGGTGCCGAGCGTGTAGGTCCAGTTGAAGGCGCCGGCGTGGAGCAGCCGGTCGTCCTCGCGCAGGCCATACCAGCCCTCCCACATCATCCGCCGCGCCCAGACGGCACGGTGGGCGTGGACCACGCCGCGCGGCCGACCGGAGGTGCCGGAGGTGTAGACGATGAAGGCGGGGCGGTCGGGCGGCCCGGTCTCGGGGGTGGCCGGCGGCTCCGTCTCCATCTCGCGCAAGGCGAGCGCGGGCAGGACGGGGCAGGGTGCGGGGGCGGGCAGGCTGATGTCGGGCGCGGCGACGATGAGCGACGGCTTCACTTCGGCCGCGAGGCGGGTGATTTCGGGCACGGTCAACGCGGCCGACGCCGGCACGGGGATCAGGCCCGCCCAGATCGCGCCGAGAAAGCAGAGCGGGAACTCCACCTCGTTGCCCAGCCGCATCAGCACCCGGTCGCCGGGGGCGAGGCCCTGCGCGCGCAGGCCCGTGGCGATGCCCTGCACCGCCTGCAGGAGCGTGCCGTAGTGCCAGCGCGCGGCGCCCTGGGGTGAGATGACGGCGAGGGCCGTCTTGTCGGCCAGCTCCTCCGCCCGGCCGAGCACGTAGGCCGCGAGGTTGACCGCGTCGGGCGGCGGGGGAAACCGGCTCTCGACGACCGACAGGCTCATGCCCGGCCCCGTGCCATGTCCTGCAGGCGGTGGAGGTGCCACATGCCCCAGAGCAGCCAGCGACGGTGCCGGCCAAGCGGGAAGCGGCCCGGGGGCGCCGCCATCACCTGCGGGATGACCGGCGCGCGGCCGAGGGCGAGATCGGCCATCAGCCGCCCCGACAGGCTCGCCATCGCCACGCCGTTGCCGTGGTAGGCGAGCGCGGCATAGGCACCCTCGGCCCCCGCCGGGCCGACATAGGGGGCCAGCTTGGGCGAGAGGCACAGCAGGCCCTGCCAGAAATGCGGCGTCTCGACGTGCCGCCACGCCGGGAAGATCCGGTCGAAATCGGCACGCGCCTGCCGCCGGGTCTGCGCCCAGACCTCGCGGGTCGAGCGGGTGCGGCCGCGCACGCCGAAGAGCATCCGGTTGTCGGGCATAAGGCGGAAGTAGTGCAGGTGGTAGCGGGTGTCGTAGCACATCTGCCGGCTCGTCCAGCCCTGCGCGGCCAGCTCATCGCCCGTCAGCGGGCGGGTGACGAGGATGTTCGACTGCGTGGGCAGGTAGCGGCCGCGCAGCCAGGCGGGCACGTCCTCGCTCGAATAGCCGTTGGTGGCGATCAGCAGCTTGCGCGCGCGCAGCTCTCCAGCGGGCGTTTTCAGCACGAAGGCCCCGTTCTCGCGGGCGATCTTCGTCACCGGGCTGTCGCCGTAGAGGCGGGCGCCGGCGGTGCGTGCGGCCCCGACAAGGCCGGCGACGTATTTCAGCGGGTTGAGGGCGAAGCCGATGGGCACTGTCACCGCCCCGTGGAACTCGGGCGAGGCCAGGCCGACCTGGGCGAGCTCTTCTTTCGGGTGAACGGTCGCGTCGAGGCCGTAGAGCGCGCGGATTTCCTCCGCCCGATCCTTCAGGTCGGGCAGGCGCGAGGCGGCGTGGGCGAGCAGCGTCTCGCCGTCGGAATGGCGGTCGGCGGCGATCCCGCGGGTCTCGAGCGTCTCGGCCACGAGGTCGACCGCCGTGCGCTCGGCGGTCGCCCAGTCGCGCGCGGCGCGGTCGCCATAGCGGCGGGCGAGGGTGGCGCCCCCGAGCGGCGAGCCGCCGAGGCAGCAGAACCCGCCGTTGCGGCCGGAGGCGCCCCAGCCCGGCCCGTGCGCGTCGATCACCGCCACGTCTGCGCCCGCCTCGGCCAGCCTCAGCGCGGCCGAAAGGCCGGTGAAGCCCGCGCCCAGAACGGCGAACCCGGCCTCCTGCGCGCCCTCCAGCCGCGGCACGGCGGGCGGCTCGGCGGTCGTGCGCCAGTAATTGTCGCGGTCGGGCAGGGGGCCGTAGGCCACCGGCTCCACGATCCGGTCGAGGGGCATCGCTTTACAGCCTCGTGAGATAGGTGCGGTATTCCAGCCGTGTGATCTGCGTCGTGAGCTTCGAGATCTCGTCGCGGCGAACGGCGGCATAGGCGTCGCGGTAGCGCGCGCCGAAGATGTCGGCGGCGATCTCGGAGGCGGCGAACCGGTCGACCGCCGTCACCCAGTCGGCCGTCAGCCGGTCGGGCGGGGCGTGTTCGGGCGAGTCGCAGGGGGCAGGCAGCGGCATCTCGCGTTCGATCCCCCAGAGCATGCCGCCGAGAATGGCGGCGAGCGCGAGGTAGGGGTTGACGTCGGCCCCCGCGATGCGGTGTTCGAGCCGCGCGCCCGCGCCCCTCGTCGCCGGCACGCGGATGCCGGCGGCGCGGTTGTCGAGCGCCCAGTCGGGCGCGCAGGGCGCGAACGACATCGGCTGAAAGCGGCGGTAGCTGTTGAGATGCGGGGCGAAGATCGCCTGCAGGTCGGGCATCGTCGCCAGCACCCCGGCGATGGCGTGGCCGAGCGTCGGCCCGACGCCCTCGGGCGCGGAGAACACGTTGTCGCCGTGCGTGTCGAGCACCGAGACATGGGCGTGCATCCCGTTGCCGGGGCTGTCGGCGTAGGGCTTGGCCATGAACGTGGCCTCGAGCCCGTGATCCTCGACCACCTCGCGCACCAGCCGGCGGAAGATCAGCGCCATCTCGGCGGCGGCGAACACGTCGGCCGTGTGGTGAAAGTTGATCTCGAACTGGCCGGGGCCGTATTCGGCGACGAGCGTGTCGGTGTCGATGCCCTGCGCGGCGCAGGCGGCAAGGATCTCGGTCAGCATCGCGTCGTGCTGCGACAGCGTCTCGAGATCGTAGTTCTGCGCGGCGAAGTTGGGCTCGGGCGGCTGGGGGGGCGTGTCGGGCCGCTCGCGGGTCTGGACTACGTAGAACTCGAGCTCGGTGGCCACGACCGGGCGCCAGCCGCGCGCGGCGTAGCGCGCGAGCACCGCGCCCAGCACCTCGCGCGGGGAATAGGGCGAGGGCGTGCCGTCGAGCTCTGTCATCTCCACCAGCACCTGCACGGCGGGGGAGGCCGTCCACGGCACCGGCTTGAGCGTGCCCGGCACCGGCACGAGCCGGCCGTCGGGGTCGCCCACGACGATGCCGAGGCCCGACTCGGGCACTTCTTCGCCGAGGATGTTGGGCGCGTAGGTAGACAGCGGCAGGCGCACATGGCCGCCGGCCAGCTTGTCGACCGCCGCGGCGGGGATCCACTTGCCGCGCAGGATGCCGTTCATGTCGCACAGCATGCACTCGATGCGCTCGGGCGTGCCGTGTGCCGCGACGTGGGCCGCGTAGTCGCTCAGAAAGTCGCTCACGTTGCGCGCGCCTCCCGCCCTTCCTCCGCCCCGGCCTGGATGGCGCGACGGGCGTCGCGGGCCTGGCGGACGAGGTTGCGCTTGGAGATCAGCGAGGCCGTGACCACCCCGAGCGCGACGATGCCGATCAGGATGGTCGAGAGCGCATTGATCTCGGGGCTGACACCGAGGCGCACCGACGAGAAGATCTGGATCGGCAGGGTCGTCGCCGCCGGGCCTGCGGTAAACGAGGCGATCACGAGATCGTCGAGCGAGAGCGTGAAGCCCAGCAGCCAGCCCGAGACGACCGCCGGCATGATGATCGGCAGCGTGACGGAGCGGAACGCGTCGAACGGCGTCGCGCCGAGATCGAGCGCGGCCTCCTCCACCGAGCGGTCGAACGACACGAGCCGCGAGGAGACGACGACCGCGACGTAGGCCATGCAGAACGTGGTGTGCGCGAGGATGATCGTGACGATGCCCCGGTCGAGATTGATCGAGATGAACAGCAACAGCAGCGAGAGGCCGGTGATGACTTCCGGCATCACGAGGGGGGCGTAGATCATCCCCGAGAACAGGGTGCGTCCGAAGAAGCGGCCCCCCCGCACCAACACGTAGGCCGCCATCGTGCCCAGCACCGTGGCGAAGGTGGCCGAGAAGAAGGCGACGCGCAGCGTGACCCAGGCGGCGTCGAGGAATTGCTCGTTGCGGAACAACTCGCCATACCACCTGGTCGAAAAGCCGGCCCAGACGGTGACGAGGCGGGATTCGTTGAAGGAATAGACGATCAGGATGACCATCGGCAGGTAGAGGAAGGCGAAGCCGAAGGTCAGCGAAGTGGCGTTGAACCAGGTGAAGCGGCTCATTCCTGCTGCTTCTCCTGGTTCTTCTGGAACAGCACGATCGGGATGACGAGGATCAACAGCAGCACCACCGCCACGGCCGAGGCCACCGGCCAGTCGCGGTTGTTGAAGAACTCTTCCCACAGCACCTTGCCGATCATCAGCGTCTGCGAGCCGCCGAGCAGCGAGGGGATCACGAACTCGCCCACCGCGGGGATGAAGACGAGGAAGCAGCCGGCGATCATTCCGGGCCGCGACAGGGGAAGGGTGACGCGCCAGAAGGCTTCCGTCGGCGTGCAGCCGAGGTCCTGCGCGGCCTCGATCAGGTCGTAGTCCATCTTTTCGAGCGTCGAGTAGATCGGCAGCACCATGAAGGGCAGATAGGTATAGACGATGCCGATATAGACGGCGATGTTGGTATTGAGCACCGTCACCGGTTCGAGCCCCAGAAATCCGAGCGTCTGGTTGAGGTAGCCCTCCGACGACAGGATTCCGATCCACGCATAGACGCGGATCAGGAACGACGTCCAGAACGGCAGGATCACCAGCATCAGCAGCGTCGGCTGCCATTCGCGCGGGGCCTTCGCCATGGCGTAGGCGATGGGGTAGCCGATCAGCAGGGTGATGAAGGTCGCGATGGCCGCGATGCGCACCGAGCTGAGATAGGCCTTCCAGTAGAGGTCGTCCTCGGTGAGAAAGACGTAGTTCTCGAAGTCGAGCTGGCTGAGGAAGTCGCGGATCGCGGGCCATCCGCCGGTCAGGTCGAGCGTGGGCGTGTAGGGCGGGATCGAGAGCGCGTAATCCGACAGCGAGATCTTCAGCACGATGCCGAACGGCACGAGAAAGAGCAGCAGAAGCCACGCATAGGGCAGGGCGATCAGCGAGAAGCGGCGGAAATCCATCGGCCTACCGCATCAGCACGACGCCGGCGGTGTCGGACCACGACAGCCACACCTCGTCTTCCCAGGTGAAGTCGCGCCGGGCGATGCGGCGCTGGTTGGCGACCTGCGCCTGCACGATCACCCCGTCGGGCAGGCGGACGTGATAGGTCGAGATGTTGCCCAAGTAGGCGATGTCGTGGACGCGGCCCTGCACGACGTTGTTGCGGCCCTCGGGCCGCTCGCGGCTGATCGCGATCTTCTCGGGGCGGATGGCCAGCGTCGCCCGCTCGCCCTCGACCAGGGGCTCGGCCGCCTGACCGCGGATGGCGGGCACGCCCTCACGCCAGCGGATCTCGGCCATGCCCTGGCCGACGGGGCGGGCATTGCCCTCGATCAGGTTCACGTCGCCCACGAAGTCTGCGACGTAAACGCTTGCGGGACTTTCGTATATGCGCCCTGGCGTATCGACCTGCGCGATCTTGCCCTCGTTCATCACGGCGATGCGCGAGGCGACTGTCATCGCCTCTTCCTGGTCGTGGGTGACGATGACGAAGGTCGTGCCGGTCCGTTCCTGGATATCCACCAGCTCGAACTGGGTCTGCTGGCGCAGCTTCTTGTCGAGCGCGCCCAGCGGCTCGTCGAGCAGCAGCAGCTTGGGTGCCTTGGCGAGCGCGCGGGCGAGCGCGACGCGCTGGCGCTGGCCGCCCGAGATCTGGTGGGGCTTGCGTGCGGCGAACTTCTGCAGTTGCACCATGCGCAGCATCTCGGCCACGCGCGCCTCGATCGCGTCCTTCTCCATTCCGGAGCGCTTCAGCCCGAAGGCGATGTTCTGTTCGACCGTCAGGTGCGGGAACAGCGCGTAGGACTGGAACATCATGTTAACCGCCCGCTTGTGCGGCGGGACATGCACGATGTCGCGCCCCTCGAGCGTGATCGCGCCCACGCTGGGCGACTCGAAGCCCGCGAGCATCCGCATGAGCGTGGTCTTGCCGCAGCCCGACGGGCCGAGCAGCGCGAAGAACTCGCGCGGGTAGATGTCGAGGTCGACGGCGTCGATGGCGGTGAAGTCGCCGAAGCGCTTGGTCACCCCCCGGAAGCGGATGAGCGGCACCGCGTCGGGGTCGTCCCACGGGTGGAAGGCCGTCGCGGGGCCGGGGCCGGCAGGCCGGGCCGGCGTCTGCGGAGAGCTGGGCTGGTTCATCCGTGGCTGTCCGGAAGGGGCGGGGCCGCGCCGGGTGGCGCGGCCCGGGTCGAGCTCAGGTGCCCGACTTGATGCGCGTCCACATGCGCGTGACGTCGCGCTGCACGCGTGGCGGCCAGGGCGAGGTGGTGTAGGTGTTGTCGAGCGTCTCCTCGTCGGGGTAGATCGCGGGGTCGCCGATCACGTCCTCGTTGAGGAATTGCTGCGAGGCCTCGTTGCCGTTGGCATAGTAGACGTAGTTCGACGCCTGCGCCATGTTTTCGGCATCCATGATGAAGTTGAGGAAGGCATGCGCGCCCTCCGGGTTCGGCGCGTCGGCCGGAATGGCCATCTGGTCGAACCACATCAGCGCCCCTTCCGTGGGGATGTGGTACTCGATGGTCACGCCCCTGTCGGCCTCGGCCGCGCGGTCGCGTGCCTGCAGCACGTCGCCCGACCAGCCGATCGCCACGCAGATGTCGCCGTTGGCCAGCGCGTTGATGTATTCCGACGAGTGGAACTTGGTCACGTGGGGGCGCACCGCCGTCAGCACCGGCTCGGCCTTGGCGATCACCTCCGGGTCCTGGCTGTCGCCCTCTTCGCCCAGGTAGGTGAGCGCGGCGGGGATCAGCTCGGTCGGCGCGTCGAGGAAGTGCACGCCGCATTCGGCGAGCTTCTCCATGTTGGCGGGGTCGAAGATCAGCGCGAGGCTGTCGATGGGCGCGTCCTCGCCGAGGATCTCGCGCACCTCGTCGACGTTCACGCCGAGACCCGTGGTGCCCCACATGTAGTTGATCGAGTGGTCGTGGCCGGGGTCGTACTTTTCCGTGCGGTCGCGGATGACGTCCCACAGGTTGTCGGCGTTGGGCAGCTTGTCGTAGTCGAGCGGCTGGAAGACGCCGGCCTGGATCTGGCGCTGCAGGAACGTGCCCGTGGGCACGACCACGTCGTAGCCCGAGCCGCCGGCGAGCAGCTTGGTCTCGAGCAGTTCGTTGGAGTCGAAGACGTCGTAGATCAGGTCGTAGCCCGTCTCTTCCTCGAATTTGGACAGAAGATCCTCGTCGATATAGTCCGACCAGTTGTAGACGCGCACCTGTTCCTGGGCCGCTGCGGCGGTCGCCGCGAGGCCGGCTGCGAGTGCGATCAGCGAGGTTTTCAAGGTCATCGCCTTCTCCCGTGTTGGCAGGGCGGTGGGCCCCGTTCGTCTTGATTGGCATCCACGCTAGGCGATTCTTCCGGGGGGAAACAGAGGAAACAGCACGCGCCCCCGTGCCGTTCGCGCGGCGCTCGCCCTGCGGGCAGACGGGGCGGCATTGCGGCGCCTGGCTGCGCATTGACAGGGCCGGGCGGGGGGCGCATGTCACCGTCATCCCCGAAATCCGGCCCCGCGCGGGGCCCGAGATGCAGGACCCTGACGCATGACAGCCATCCCCAATCGCACCGCCCCCGGCGGGCTCGACACCGCCGCGCTGCAGGCTCTCGACGCGGCCCACCACCTGCACCCCTTCACTCATCACGGCGAACTCGCCGCCAAGGGCGTGCGGATCGTCACGAAGGGCCACGGCGTGTGGCTGACCGATAGCGAGGGCAACGAGATCCTCGACGGGATGGCGGGGCTGTGGTGCGTGAACGTGGGCTACGGCCGCAGGGAGCTGGCCGAGGCGGCCTATGCGCAGATGCAGGAGCTGCCCTACTACAACACCTTCTTCCAGACGACGCATGTGCCCGCCATCGCGCTCGCCGCCACAATCGCGCGACTGGCGCCGGGCGACCTCGACCACGTCTTCTTCGCCGGTTCGGGCTCGGAGGCGAACGACACCAACATCCGGCTCGTGCGCCATTACTGGGCCGAGATGGGCAAGCCTGCGAAACGGGTCATCATCTCGCGCCGCAACGCCTATCACGGCTCGACGCTGGGCGGCGCCTCGCTGGGGGGCATGCAGGCGATGCACGGGCAGGGCGGTCTGCCCATTCCCGACATCGTGCATATCGACCAGCCGGCGTGGTTCGCCGAGGGCGGCGACATGAGCCCCGAGGAGTTCGGCATCGCCCGCGCCCGGCAGCTCGAGGCGAAGATCGCGGAGGTGGGGGCCGAGAACGTCGCCGCCTTCATCGCCGAGCCGGTGCAGGGCGCGGGCGGGGTGATCGTGCCGCCCGACAGCTACTGGCCCGAGGTCAGGCGCATCCTCGCCGAGAACGAGATCCTGTTCGTCGCCGACGAGGTGATCACCGGCTTCGGGCGGACGGGCCGGTGGTTCGCCTCGCAGCTCTACGACCTGCAGCCCGACATCATGACGATCGCCAAGGGCCTGTCGTCGGGCTACCAGCCGATCGGCGGCTCGATCGTCTCGGCCCGCATCGCGGAGGTGCTGAACGAGGCGGGCGAGTTCTTCCACGGCTACACCTATTCCGGCCACCCGGTGGCCTGCGCGGTGGCGTCCGAGAACCTGCGGATCATGGAGGAGGAGCGCGTCGTCGAGCATGTGCGCGACGTTGCCGGGCCGTATCTCGCCGAGACGTGGGGCGCGCTCGCCGACCACCCGCTCGTGGGCGAGGCGGTGTCGAAGGGGCTGATGGCCTCGCTCGCGCTGACCCCTGACAAGGCGGCGCGCGCGCCGTTCGCGGGGCCGGCGGGCGAGGCGGGCTTCGTCACGCGCGAGATCAGCTTCGGCAACAACCTGATCATGCGCCATGTCGGCGACCGCATGATCATCGCGCCGCCGCTCGTCATCACGCCCGCCGAGATCGACCTGCTGATCGAGCGAACCGTGCAGACGCTCGACATGGCGCACGAGAAGTTGCGCGCCGAGGGCATGCTCAAGGCCGCCTGATGGACCTGCTGACGGCCAACGACACGCCCGGCCGCTACCCCGACTCGTTCTACGCCGCGAAGCCCGGGCTGATCCCGCCCGCGCGGCCGCCGGCCGAGGGCGAGATCCGGGCCGACGTCGCGGTGGTGGGGGGTGGCTTCACCGGCCTTTCGGCGGCGTGGCACCTGGCGAGCCGCGGCTACGCCGTGGTGCTGCTCGAGGCGAGCCGCGTGGGCTCGGGCGCCTCGGGGCGCAACGGCGGGCAGGTGGGCACCGGCCAGCGCGTGGGGCAGGACGAGCTCGAGCGCATGGTCGGGCGCGACGATGCGCTGGCGCTCTGGGCGATGGGGCGCGAGGCGGTGCGGCTGGTGCGCGAGATCGCCGCCGATCCGAAGGTCGGCGTGCCCTTTCACCCGGGCATCGTGCATGCCGACCACAAGCGGGCGCACGTGCGCAAGACTCACGCCTATGCCGAGAAGCTCGCCCGCGACTACGGCTACGAGAAGGTGCGGCCGCTCTCGAAGGGCGAGATCCGCGAGATCGTGGCGAGCCGCGACTACCACGGCGGGGCGCTCGACGAGGGGGCGGGGCATCTCGACCCCTTGGCCTACGCGCTCGGCCTGGCGCGTCTGGCCGAGGCGGCGGGCGTGCGCCTGTTCGAGACGAGCCGGGTGACCCGCGTCGAGCGGGGGGCGGAGGTGCGGCTGTCGACCGATCGGGCCGTGGTGCGGGCCGACTGGGTGGTGGCGGGCTGCAACGGCTATCTGGGGGGGCTGATCCCCGAGGTCGGCCGCTACGTGATGCCGATCAACAATTTCGTGGTGGCGACCGAGCCGCTCGGCCCCGAGGGGCAGGAGGCGCTGATCGCCGGCAACCGGGCGGTGGCCGATTCGCGCTTCGTCGTGAACTACTTCCGCTTCTCCGACGACCACCGGCTGCTGTTCGGCGGCGGCGAGACCTATGGCTACCGCTTTCCCCGCGACATCGCCGCGCTGGTGCGCCGCCCGATGCTGAAGGTCTTCCCCCAGCTTGCCGGAACGCGGATCGACTTCGCCTGGGGCGGCACGCTCGCGATCACCCGCACGCGGATGCCGCATTTCGCGCGGGTGGCGCCGAACGTGCTGTCGCTGTCGGGCTATTCGGGGCACGGCGTGGGGATGGCCACGCTCGCGGGCCGCATCGCGGCCGAGACGGTCGCGGGACAGGCGGAGCGATTCGACCTGATGGCGCGTCTGCCCGCGCCGCGCTTCCCCGGCGGGCGGGCCTTGCGCACGCCGCTGCTCGCACTGGCCATGGCGTGGTTCGCCCTGCGCGACCGACTCTGAGGCGCCGCGCAGGGGGGAAGAGCGGGATGGGGGGCCAGCCCCCCGTCGCCCGTGCCGGGCGACTCCCCCCGGAGTATTTGGACCAAGATGATGGGGGCGGTGGCGTGCAAAGGAGGCGCCGCCGCGCCGCGCCTGCCACCGGCGTCAGAGCGTCTCGCCTTCGAGGGCGGCAGAGAGCTGTTCGATCCCGGCGTTGACGTTCGGGCGGTGGGGGTTGAGTTCGTGCACGCGGCGCAGGATGTCGAGCGCCTCTTCCTCGCGGCCCACCTCGCGCAGGATCGTGGCGAGGCCGATCATCGCGCCGAAATGGCGCGGCTCGAGTTCCAGCGCACGGGCGAGATCGCGCATGGCCAGCCCGTAACGCTCGGCCTGGAAATGGGCTGTGGCGCGGGTGTTCCAGCCTTCGGCGAAGTCGGGGGCGTGGTCGGTCAGCGCGGTCAGGTGCTCGACGGCGATGTCGAGATCGCCCTCTTCCAGCGCCTCGCGACCACGCTGCAACAGCAGGTCCATTGCCGGCGAGCCGGACTTGGACAGCTCTGCCACGATGGCCTGCTCGATCTGCTGCCAGCCGGGCTGGTCGGGCTCGGCGAGTTGGGCGAAGAGGCGGTCGAGGCCGGTTTCCTCCTGCCCTGGTCGGGCCGCGGCAGGGGGCACCTCGGCGGGCGCGGCACCGACCTGGGCGTGGCCCGGGGACCATGCGAGCGGTGCACAGACAAGCACGGCGAGGAGGGCGGGGCGGATGGTTCGTTGCGACGACATGGGCGGGAGTGTAGCACCGGATTGCGCTCTGCCAAGCGCCGCTTCCCGCGCGCCGCGTCACGATTGCCGCCGCGCGCGTCGCGTGCGAGGGAAAGACGGGGAGGGGCGGCCGGCAGGGCCGCGAGCGACAGGAGACAGGGATGAGCGAAGTGATCGACCAGGCGGTGGTCGCGCTGCAGGAGAAGTTCGCGGGCGCCGAGATCGGCGGCACGGCCAAGTTCATGATCCCCGGCGAGGGCGCGATCATGCTCGACGACGGCGGCGTGCGCGCCGCCGACGAGGCGGCCGACGTTGTGCTGACCGCGGACGTGGACACGTTCAGGGCTATCCTCGACGGCGAGACCAACCCCACCGCCGCCTTCATGACCGGCAAGCTCTCGGTCGACGGCGACATGGGACTGGCGATGAAGCTCGGCACCGTGCTCGGCTGAGGGCCGCGCCGGCGTGGAGCCCGCCCCCTTCTTCGACGAGATCGCCGACGCCGACCCGTGCGCCCGTGCCTTCTGGGTCGAGGCGCCGGGCCGGCCCGGCGACGCGGCGCGCGTGCGCATCGCGCGTCTGGGCGAGGGCGAGCGCGGCGCGGTGCTGCTGTTTCCCGGCCGCACCGAGTTCGTCGAGAAATACGGGCCGGCGGGGCGGGCGCTGGCGGCGCGCGGCTATACTGTGCTGGCCATCGACTGGCGGGGGCAGGGGCTGACCGACCGTTTCCTGCCGGACCGTCGCACGGGGCATATAGAGCGGTTCGACGACTACCAGCGCGATGTCGCCGCGATGGTGCAGGCGGCCGACGACCTCTCGCTGCCGCGGCCCTGGCACCTGATCGGCCATTCGATGGGGGGCGCGATCGGCTTGCGCGCGGTCTATTCCGGCCTGCCGGTGGCGAGCGCCGTCTTCTCGGGTCCGATGTGGGGAATCAAGCTCTCGGCCTACATGCGTCCCCTCGCGTGGACCATGACGACTCTCGCCCGGCCCGTGGGCCTCGGCGGGCGGGTCGTGCCGACATCGAGCCCCGAGAACTACCTGCTCGCCGCCGCCTTCGAGGACAACATGCTGACGACCGACCGCGCCACCTTCGAGTGGATGCAGGCGCAGCTGCGCGCCCATCCCGATCTGGCGCTCGGCGGGCCGTCGATGGCCTGGGTCAACGAGGCGCTGCGCGAGGTGCGGGCGCTGAAGCGGATGCCCGCGCCCGACCTGCCGGGCCTGTGCGTGGCGGGCGAGAACGAGCGCATCGTCGACCTTTCCGACATGCGCGTGCGGATGGAGGGCTGGCGCGGCGGGCGGCTGGTGATCGAGCCCGGCGCCGAGCACGAGATCATGATGGAGCGCGCCGAGGTCCGCGAACGCTTCTTCGACGCGGCGACCGAGATGTTCGATCAGGCCGGCGAACGGGCCTGACGCGCGGCGTCTGGAAAGGGGGGCGCGCGGGCGCGGCGCGCGGTCTGGCCAAGGGGTGCGGGTTGGGCTATCTGCCGCCCGACACCGCCCGGAGGCCCTCTTGCCCGACACCGCCGACAGCCCGTTCCACGACGCCATATCGCCCGTCGAGGAGATCATCGCGGATGCGCGCAACGGGCGGATGTTCATCCTCGTGGATCACGAGGACCGCGAGAACGAGGGCGACCTCGTGATCCCCGCGCAGATGGCGACGCCCGACGCGATCAACTTCATGGCCACGCACGGCCGCGGGCTGATCTGCCTCGCGCTGACGGGCGAGCGTATCGACCGGCTGGGCCTGCCGCTGATGGCCTCGACCAACTCGTCGCGCCACGAGACGGCCTTCACCGTCTCGATCGAGGCCCGCGAGGGGGTGACCACGGGCATCTCGGCGTCTGACCGGGCGCACACCGTCGCGGTGGCCATCGACGGGGCGGCGACGGCCGCCGACATTGCCACGCCCGGCCATGTCTTTCCTTTGCGCGCCCGTGAGGGGGGCGTGCTGGTGCGGGCCGGGCACACCGAGGCCGCGGTCGACATCTCGCGGCTGGCAGGGCTGAACCCCTCGGGCGTGATCTGCGAGATCATGAACGAGGACGGCACGATGGCGCGCCTGCCCGACCTCGTCGCCTTCGCCCAGCGGCACAACCTCCGGATCGGCACGATCTCCGACCTGATCGCCTACCGGCGTCGCAACGACAACCTCGTGTCGGTCAGGGACGAGCGCGAGATCGAGAGCGAGTTCGGCGGCACGTGGCAGATGCGCATCTACGCCGACGTGACACAGGGCGCCGAGCATATCGCGCTGGTCAAGGGCGACATCTCGGGGTCCGAGCCGGTGCTGGTGCGGATGCACGCGCTCGATCCGCTGCTCGACATCGTGGGGACGGGGCCGAAGGGGCGCGCCCGCGAATTCGCCGAGGCGATGGAGACGATCGCGAAAGACGGGCGGGGGGTGCTCGTGCTCCTGCGCGACCTGCACATGCAACTCTCGGCCGAGACCGAGGCCACGTCGGGCACGCTGCGGCAATATGGGCTCGGAGCGCAGATCCTGTCGTCGCTGGGCTTGTCGCGGATGGTGCTGCTCACCAATTCTCCCACGCCCAAGGTCGTCGGGCTCGAGGCCTACGGGCTCGAGATCGTGGGCACCCGCAAGATATCGGAGCTCGGCTGATGGCAGGCGCGCAGCATTACACCCTTCCCCGGCCCGAGTTCGATCGGCCCGTCAAGGTGCTGATCGTCGTGGCACCGTTCTACCGAGATATCGCCGACGGCCTGCTGGCCGGGGCGCGGGCCGAGCTCGAGGCGGCGGGCGCCACGCACGAGACGATCGAGGTGCCCGGCGCGCTCGAGATCCCGCCAGCGGTGCGGATCGCCTGGCGGCAGTCGAACTTCGACGGCTTCGTGGCGCTCGGCTGCGTGATCCGGGGCGAGACGTCCCATTACGAGACCGTGTGCAACGACAGCTCCCGGGGGCTGATGCTGCTGGGGCTGGAAGGCGCCTGCATCGGCAACGGCATCCTGACGGTGGAGACTGCCGAACAGGCGAGGGTGCGCGCCGACCCTGCCGGGCAGGACAAGGGCGGCGGCGCGGCGGCCGCCTGCCTGCACCTGATCGCGCTCGCCCGCCGCTTCGGGCCGCCGCGCAAGGGCGTGGGCTTTCTGCCAAGGGGCGAGGACACGCTGATGGCGGGCGGCGGCGAGGGGACGCCCACCGCATGACCGCGCAGGACAGGAACGCCGCGCGCGAGGCGGCACGGCGCCGCCGCTCGGCCGCGCGCCTCTACGTCGTGCAGGCGCTGTTCCAGATGGAGGTCTCGGGCCAGACGACGACGGCCGTCGAGAAGGAATTCGAGGATCACCGCTTCGGCGCCACCACGCCCGAGGGCGATGAGATGGCGGAGGGCGACGTCGATCTTTTCCGCGCGCTCGTCGACGGGGCGGTGAACGAGCAGGCCCGGATCGACCAGATGACCCACCGGGCCCTGGTGGCGAAATGGCCCATCGACCGGATCGACCCGACCCTTCGCGCGCTCTTCCGGGCGGCTGGGGCAGAGCTCTTGTCGGAGAACACGCCGCCCAAGGTGGTGATCGTGGAGTTCGTCGAGGTCGCCCACGCCTTCTTCCCCGAGGGCCGCGAGCCGCGATTCGTCAACGCCGTGCTCGACCACATGGCCCGCGAGGCGAAACCCGAGGCGTTCTGAGCGGCCGCCTCCGCTTCGCAGGGGCAGCGACGCGCGACGCGGGCAAAAGTCTTCGAGAAGACTTTTGCAAATTCCTTCTTCAAGGAATTTGCCGGCCACCCTCCACGACAGGGCCCCCGGTTGCCCCGGTCAGGCGGGGCCTGTACATCTCGCCACACAGCCGAAGCGCGCGAGGGGCCATGCAGCGAGGTCACGTCACCGCCGTCCTCGGCCCGACGAACACCGGCAAGACCCATTACGCCATCGAGCGGATGCTGGCCCATCGGACGGGCGTGATCGGGCTGCCGCTGCGTCTGCTCGCGCGCGAGGTCTACGACAGGTGCGTCGCGCTGCGCGGGCCCTCGGTCGTCGCCCTGGTCACGGGCGAGGAACGAATCGTGCCGCCGCGTGCGCGGTACTGGGTCTGCACGACCGAGGCGATGCCGACCGAGATCGGCGCCGACTTCCTCGCCGTCGACGAGATCCAGCTCTGCGCCGACCCCGAGCGCGGACACGTCTTCACCGACCGGCTGCTGCACGCCCGCGGCCTGCACGAGACGCTCTTTCTCGGCGCCGACACGATGCGCAACGTGATCGCCGCCGAGGTGCCGGGCCTGCAGGTCATGCGGCGCGAGCGCTTCTCGACGCTCGCCTATGCCGGCTCGAAGAAGATCAGCCGGATGCCGCCACGCTCGGCCATCGTAGGCTTCTCGGTCGAGAACGTCTACGCCATGGCCGAGCTGATCCGGCGCACCAAGGGGGGCTGCGCCGTCGTCATGGGGGCGCTGTCTCCGCGGACGCGGAACGCCCAGGTCGACCTCTACCAGAACGGGGACGTCGACTACCTCGTTGCCACCGACGCGATCGGGATGGGGCTCAACCTCGACGTCCGGCACGTGGCCTTCTCGGGCCTGCGCAAGTTCGACGGGCGGCGGATGCGCCAGCTCGCGCCGAACGAGCTGGCGCAGATCGCGGGCCGCGCCGGGCGCTACAAGACCGACGGCACGTTCGGTGTGACGGGCGAGGCGCCGCCGCTCGAAGATCACGTCATCGAGGCGATCGAGGCGCACCGGTTCACGCCTGTGCAACGCCTTCAGTGGCGCAACGCGCGGCTCGACTTCGGCTCGCTCGACCGGCTGATCGCCTCGCTCGAGGCGCCGCCGCCCGAGTCCGACGCGGCGAACGGGCGGCTCGTGCGCGCCCGCGAAGCCGACGACCTGTCGGCCCTCAAGACGGTGGCGGAGCTGCGCGAGATCCGCGAGCGGGCGGTGCACCCGAAGGACGTCCAGCTTCTGTGGGACGTCTGCCGCATCCCCGACTTCCGCGGGATCAGCCATGCCGAGCATGCGGGGCTCGTGGAAAGGCTCTTCGGCTTCCTGCACGAATACGGCCGCGTGCCGGATGACTGGATGGCCGAGCAGGTGCGGCGGATCGACCGCACCGAGGGCGAAATCGACGCGCTGTCGAAACGTCTCGCCTATATCCGCACTTGGACCTACGTGGCGCAGCGCCCGGGCTGGCTCGACGACGAAAGCCATTGGCGCGAGGCGACCCGCGCGGTAGAAGACCGCCTGTCCGACGCGCTGCACGGCGCGCTCACGCAGCGGTTCGTTGACCGGCGCACCAGCGTGCTGATGCGCCGGCTGAAGCAGAAGGAGAGCCTCGTGGCCGAGGTGACGGAAACGGGCGAGGTGAGCGTCGAGGGGCAGTATGCCGGCCGGCTCGAGGGCTTTCGCTTCACGCTCGACAAGAAGGCGTCGGGCGACGAGGCCAAGACCCTGAGGCAGGCGGCTGCGGCGGCGCTGAGGCCGCAGTTCCACCTCAAGGCGGACAGGTTCTACAACGCCCCCGACACCGAGATCGAATTCACCGAGCAGGGCGGCCTGATGTGGGGCGACCAGGCGGTGGGCAAGCTCGTGAAGGGGGCTGACGCGCTGAAGCCCCAGATCGCGGCCTTCGTGGACGGGGAGGCGGGGGCGGACGTGGCCGACAAGGTCGCGCGCCGGCTTCAGCATTTCGTCGACCGCAAGCTGGCGACGCTGTTCGAGCCGCTTCTGGCGCTCAGGGACGACGAGGCGCTCGAAGGCATGGCGCGCGGCTTCGCCTTCCAGCTCGTCGAGGGCTTCGGCATCCTGCCGCGGCAGGGGCAGGTCGCGGCCGACGTCAAGGCGCTCGACCAGACGGCCCGCGGCGCCCTGCGCAAGCACGGGGTGCGCTTCGGACAGTTCACGGTGTTTCTTCCCGCCCTGCTCAAGCCGGCACCGACGCGGCTGCGGCTTGTCCTGTGGTCGCTCTGGGAGGGAATCGACGAATTCCCCGAGAGCCCCCCGCCGGGCCTCGTGACGATCCCCGTGCCCCAAGGGGTGCCGCAGGGCTACCTGGCCCTGTCGGGCTATCGGGCGGCGGGCGCGCGCGCGATCCGGATCGACATGCTGGAGCGGCTGGCGGACCAGATCCGCGCGCAGGACACGCGGAGCGGCTTCGAGGCGACGCCGGACATGCTGTCGATCACCGGCATGACGCTGGAGCAGTTCGCCGATCTCATGCAGGGGCTGGGCTATCGCGCCGAGAAGGGCGAGCGGCCCAAGGCGCGGGCCGCGGACCCGGCCGCCACCGGGGCGCGCGGCAGCGGCGCCGAGGGCGCGCGGGACGCGGCCGTGAGCACGAGCGCGGGCGAGAGCCTCACGACGGCGACGGGCGACGGGGCGGTTGCGGCGGCCGACCCGACCTCGGCCACGCCGGTGCAGACGGGCGACGCTGTCGACGCGGAGGCGGTGGTGGAACCCTCTCCGCTCGACGCCGCGAGCCTCGTGCAGGCCGACCCGGCGGGAGTCTCCGCATCCGACACGCCGGAGATCCCGCCGGGCCCCTCCGAGACACCGCCCCCGCCGGGCCCGGAGGTGCCGCCAACGCCCGACCCGATCCCCGAAGCGCCGCCCGAGGCGCCCCCGGGGCCGGCCGCGCCGGAGGTGCCCGATGCGCCCGATGTGCCCGAGACATCCGACCCGTCCGCTCGCGCCGGCATGCCGCACGAGGCCGGGCAGACGGGGCTGCCGGGCCCGGCCGAGGCGGAGGTCGCCGCCCGTGCGCAGGCGGAGGCCGATCTGCAGGATGCCGGCGCCGGCAGCGACGGTGCGGACGCCGAGGCGCCGGCGAGGGCCGCCGGCGAGTCCGCCGAGGTCGAGGTCTTCTACACCTTTACCTGGGCGCCCAAGCGGCAGGGTGGCGGTTCGCGCCGTGGCCGCGACCAGCAGGGCAAGGGCGGCCGTCCACCGAAACCGGCCGGGGGCGAGCGCCCAAGGGCGGAACGCGGGCCGAAGGGCGCCAAGGGCGACAAGGGCCGCGGCAAGCCGCAGGGGGCCAAGAATTACGAGGCCCGCCCGCCCAAGCGAGAGAAGGCGATCGACCCGGACAACCCCTTCGCTGCCGCCCTGATGGGGCTGAAGGACAAGAGCTGACCGTATCTGGCGCGGCAGACGGCGCGGACGAACCGGGGGGCGCTGACACGGGCGCCGAGGCCGTGTCCGGTCCGCATGCCCCGCTCTCCGAGGGCAGCCTGCGGCTCGACAAGTGGCTCTGGCAGGCGCGCTTCTTCAGGACACGGGCGCTCGCGGCGAAGCTCGTGGCCGAGGGCAAGGTGCGGGTGAATGCCCGGCGGGTCTCGAAGCCCTCGCGCGCGGTCGCCCCCGGCGACACGCTGACCTTCCCGCAGGGGCGGGCCGTCCGCGTGGTGCGGATCGTGGCGTTGCCCGTGCGGCGGGGGCCAGCGCCCGAGGCGCAGGCCTGCTATCACGACCTGTCGCCGCCCGTGCCGTCGCCCGACCCGGCCGCGCCAAAGGCCGGGGGGCCGCGTCCGACCAAGAAAGATCGTCGCAACCTGCCCGATCCGTGACCTCGATCAGTTGCAGCGGCCGGCTCTCTGTCGTAGCTGAAAAGCTGCAATTCGGAGATACCAAATGACCTATATCGTCACCGAGAACTGCATCGCCTGCAAGTACACCGACTGCGTCGAGGTGTGCCCCGTCGACTGCTTCTACGAGGGCGAGAACATGCTGGTGATCCACCCCGACGAGTGCATCGATTGCGGGGTGTGCGAGCCCGAATGCCCGGCCGACGCCATCCGCCCCGACACCGAACCGGAGATGGAGAAGTGGGTGGAGTTCAACCGCAAGTATTCGGAGATGTGGCCGGTCATCATCACCAAGAAGGACCCGCTGCCGGAGGCAGAGGACAACGACGGCAAGCCGGGCAAGATGGAACTGTTCTCGGAGGAACCGGGCGAGGGCGGCTGAGCACTCCCGGCATGCGCACGGATATGCCGCAGGCCGTCCGGCGGCCGGGGTGGCCCCGGGCGAAATGCCACGGCGGGCTGGGAATCGCCGTGTCATTGTGCTATATCAATATGGCTATGGTAACTGACACCTGACGCTCGCCGAGCGCGCTGCCTGACTGATCGGCGGTTCCAGCTGCGCACATATCCCAATCCGCTCCGGAAGCGTTCGTTTCCGGACGCGGTTTTTTCGGCTCGGACGTGAGGGTTCTTGAGGGGAACGCATGACCAAGAACAAGAAGCACGACTTTCGCCCCAACGACTATGTGGTCTACCCCGCGCACGGGGTTGGACAGATCATCTCGATCGAGGAGCAGGAGATCGCCGGCATCTCTCTGGAGCTTTTCGTGATCTCCTTCGACAAGGACAAGATGACGCTGCGCGTTCCCACCCACAAGGCGACCGAGGTCGGCATGCGGTCACTGTCGTCGCCCGACATCGTGTCTAAGGCGATGACCACGCTCAAGGGCAAGGCCAAGGTCAAGAAGGCCATGTGGTCGCGCCGGGCGCAGGAATACGAGCAGAAGATCAACTCGGGCGACCTGATTGCCATCGCCGAGGTCGTGCGCGACCTGCACCGCACCGACGACCAGCGCGAGCAGAGCTACTCGGAGCGCCAGCTCTACGAGGCCGCACGCGACCGGCTGACGCGCGAGCTGGCGGCTGTCTCGGGCACCGGCGAGACCGACGCCCAGGCGCGTATCGACGAGGTGCTGGTGGGCCGCGCCGCGGCCTGACGGCGCCGCAGCTTGGCAGCCAAAGGGACGGGGCCGTGCCGAAAGGCGCGGCCCTTTTTCGTGCCTGCGGGCACCGGAGCGCCGGCAGCCCGCCCGCAGGCGCGGGGCACAAATCCCTTGAAGAAAGGGATTTGCAAGAGAATTGAGAAATTCTCTTTTGCCCGCCTGCGGCGGGATCAGGCGCCCCGCTCGGTCGGCGGCGGTCATGCCGGTAGAAGGTCTTTTCCATCTCGCTTGCCTCGAAGAGCGAGAATTCCATGTTCTCGAGGACGTAGCGGCCCGCGCGAAGGCTCTAGTCGAACATCTCGCGCACGATGTCGTCGGTGCCGGCGCGGTAGAGTTCGTAGACGTGCACCCTGTCGTGGGCACGGGCGACGATGTGCCGGTCGGGCCGCTCGGCGCGGGCGTATTCCACCAGACGGACCGCCGCCTTCTTGTGGTCCAGCGCCACGACCAGCACGCGCGCCTCGGCGAGGCCGGCGGCGTGGAGCAGCTCGGGGCGCGTGGGGTCACCGAAGAAGCCCTTGAAGCCGAAACGGCGCATCAGCCCGATCGTGGAGAGATCGTGGTCGAGCACGACCGTCTTGACGCCGGCCATCTGCACCATCCAGTTCACCACCTGCCCGAAGCGGCCGATCCCGGCGATGATGACGGGTCCCCACTCGTCGATCTCGTCGGGGTCTTCGCGCGCATCGCGCGGGGGGTGACGGTCGGCGATGCGGGGTGCGAGCCCGTCGTCGGCGATGAAGGCAAGCGGCGTCAGCAGCATCGACAGCGCCACGACGAGCGGCAGGATCTGTCCGATCTCGCCCGGCAACACCGCCTGCTGCAGGGCGAAGGAGATCAGCACGAAGCCGAACTCGCCCGCCCGCGCGAGCCCCAGCGTGAACAGCCAGCGGTCGCGCCCGCGGATGCGGAACGCCACCGCGAGGACGTAGAGAATCGCGCCCTTGGCCACCATCATCGGGAGGGTCAGCCCGGCGACGAGGCCGAGGTTCTACCCCATCACGGCGAAGTCGATGCCTGCGCCCACGGTGATGAAGAACAGGCCCAGCAGCAGCCCCTTGAACGGCTCGATGTTGGCCTCGAGCTCGTGGCGGAACTCAGAGGAGGC
>OFET01000189.1_pt1 | contig 72412 bp, 63 predicted proteins | sample 1521211 | NCBI WGS metagenome assembly OFET01 (sample SAMN03766358, study PRJEB24113) | microbial mat metagenome | isolation source: enrichment culture HLUCC-A from microbial mat sample contains cyanobacterium...
GCCAGAACCGGCCATCTTGGCTGTCGGCGCCGGACACGGAGGTTGACGCTCTACACGCTCAACGAGATGGTCGGCAAGCCGGAGTACTCAGCGGATTCGCCTCACCTTGACACCGCTCTTCGCTGATGAATTGCCCGCCTCTGCGATCTCGCCGAGAACTGCCGGAACAACTGATCCGAGTATCGCTCCTTTGCCCGCGTCCCTCGGACGACAAAAGCGAGTGGACCCCCGGCCCATGGCAAGGGAGCTTGACCACCGTGCCCGTGGGTACTGACGCCAGCCTCCAACTCCTTCAGCCATCTCGCGGCAAGAAATCCACCCGCGCCTGCATCAGTTAAGATACGATCCTATCCTTTTTTGCATCAGCTTACATCAGTAACCCGTGTCATGTTCTAAGTATGTCCAGTCTTGTTCTGCTATTGTTCTGCAGGCAAGCACAGGCGAAAACCGGAGCTAAGGCTTTGATTATCCAAGCCTATAGTTCGGCGACTCCCGGGTGATCTGCACGTCGTGGACGTGGCTTTCCTTCAGCCCGGCCCCGGTGATCCGGACGAAGCGCGCGCCGCCATGCATCGCCTCGACCGTGCCGCAGCCGGTATAGCCCATCGCCGCGCGCAGGCCCCCGATCAGCTGGTGAATCACGGTGCCCGCCGGGCCCTTGTAGGGCACCTGGCCCTCGATGCCCTCGGGCACCAGCTTGTCAGAGGCGGCATCCTTCTGGAAGTAGCGGTCGGCCGAGCCTCGGGCCATCGCCCCGAGCGAGCCCATTCCGCGGTAGCTCTTGAACGAGCGGCCCTGGTAGAGGATCACCTCGCCCGGGCTCTCGTCGGTGCCTGCCAGCATCGAGCCGACCATGGCGCAATGGGCGCCCGCGGCGATGGCCTTGGCAAAGTCGCCCGAGAACTTGATGCCGCCGTCGGCGATGATCGGCACGTCGCCGCCGGCCTCGCGCGCGGCCGCCGCGCAATCCATGATCGCGGTGAGCTGCGGCACGCCCACCCCCGCCACCATCCGCGTGGTGCAGATCGAGCCGGGCCCTATGCCCACCTTGATCCCGTCGGCGCCGGCGCCGATCAGCGCGCGCGTGGCCTCGCCGGTCGCCACGTTGCCGGCGATCACCTGCACCTCGTTCGAGGCGCGCTTGATCCGCTCGACCGCCCGCGCCACCCCCTCGGAATGGCCGTGCGCGGTGTCGACCACGATCACGTCGCACCCGGCGTCGATCAGCGCCTCGGAGCGCTCGAAACCCGCGTCGCCTACCGTGGTCGCGGCCGCCACGCGCAGGCGGCCCAGTCCGTCCTTGCAGGCGCCGGGGTTGAGCACGGCCTTCTCGATGTCCTTCAGCGTCAGGAGGCCCGTGAGCCGCCCCTCGGCGTCGACCACCAGCAGCTTCTCGATCCGCCGCGCCTGCATCAGCGAGCGCGCCTCGCCGGGGTCGACCGGCTCGCGCAGGAGGGCGAGGTTGTCGGCGGTCATCATCGCGTGCACGGGCGTCGCGTCGTCGGTGGCGAAGCGCATGTCCCGGTTGGTCACGATGCCCACCACGCGCCGCCCCTCGTCGACCACCGGGAAGCCGGTGATGCGGTAGCGCTCCTGCAGCGCCTTGGCGTCGGCCAGCGTCTGGTCGGGGCGCAGCGTGACGGGGTTGTAGACCGTGCCGCTCTCGAAGCGCTTGACGCGGCGCACCTCCTTCTGTTGCGCGTCGACGTCGAGGTTGCGATGAATCACGCCGAGGCCGCCCGCCTGCGCCATGGCGATGGCCATGTCCGATTCGGTCACCGTGTCCATGGCCGAGCTGATGAGCGGGATGTTGAGCGAGATCGCGCGGGTGAGCCGCGTGCGCAGGTCGGCCTCGCTCGGCAGGACCTGGCTCGCGCCCGGCACGAGGAGCACGTCGTCGAAGGTGAGTGCTTCGCGAATCTCCATCGTCGTCATCTCCCCCGTGCGGCCGCGATGCGGCGGCTTCTGGCACGGATCGCGGGGCGGGGAAAGACCGGGGGGCAGGGCATGCAGAGCCGCGCTCAGCCGGTCGCGCCGAGGCCCGAGGCGATGGCGTTGACCGACAGCAGCAGCTCCGGCAGCAGCGCGTCGGCGCCCGCCGCGTCGCCGCCCGCGCGGCGGGCGCGCCAGTCGGCGAGCAGGGCGATCTGGCGGGCGTGCAGGGGGGCGAGCGCTTCGTCGCGCCTGTCGAGCCGGCGCTGTATCGCGGGGCGCACCTCTTCCACCGGCGCACCCTGGACTTCGGCGAGCGCCCCGCCGGTGCGGGCGTGTTCGGTCTGCGGGGAGTCCGGAAAGTGCTCGGCCAGGGCCCGGTCGGGCACGAGCGCGGCGCAGTCGGCCATCCGCCCGGTCGAGGCACGCTTCGCCCACGCGCGTGCCTTTCTCCTGGCGGGGCCGGGCGAGGGGCGCGGCCCTAGCGCAGCGCCGCCAGCACCCGCGCCCAGCTGCGGATGCCCTTATGAAAGCTCTCGACGTCGTATTTCTCGTTGGGCGAGTGAAGGCCGTCGTCGTCCTTGCCCCAGCCCGCGAGCAGCGAGTCCATCCCCAGCACCGACTTGAAGTAGCCCGCCACAGGGATCGAGCCGCCCGACCCCACGAAGGCGGCCTGCTCGCCCCACTCGTCGCCGAGCGCGCGGCGCGCTGTCTCGAAGGCGGGGCTGGACGTGTCCATGCGGCTCGCCGGCGAGGCGCCGTGGCCGTGGAACGCCACCGTGCAGTCGGCGGGCACGAGGCCGCGCACCATCTCGCGGAACGCCTGCCGGATGGCATGCGGATCCTGCGCCCCCACGAGGCGGAACGAAACCTTGGCCGAAGCCTGGCTCGGCAGCACCGTCTTGAAGCCGTCGCCAAAGTAGCCGCCGACGATGCCGTTGGGCTCGGCCGTGGGGCGCGACCACAGCATCTCGAGCGCCATGCGGCCCTGCTCGCCGGCGAGCTCGCGCAGCCCCACCGCGCCGAGGAACGCCGCGTGGTCGAAGTCGAGCGCCTCCCACGCCGCGCGCATCTCGTCCGAAAGCTCCGGAACGCCCTCGTAGAAGCCGGGGACGGTCACGCGGCCCGTCTCGTCGTGGAGCGCCGCGAGCACGCGGGCGAGCACGCGGATCGGGTTCATCGCGGCGCCGCCATACATGCCCGAATGCAGGTCGCGATCCGGGCCGGTGATCGTGATCTCCTCCTGCAGCATGCCGCGCAGCTGGGTGACGATGGCGGGCACGCGGCTGTCGAAGAGGCCGGTGTCGCAGATCAGCGCGAGGTCGGCCTTCAGCTCCTCGGCATTGTCCTCGAGGAAGGGGACGAGCGAGGGGGAGCCCGATTCCTCCTCGCCCTCGAAGAAGATCGTGAGGTTGGCGGGCAGGCTCCCGTGGACGGCCCGCCACGCCCGGCAGGCCTCGACGAAGGTCATCAGCTGCCCCTTGTCGTCGGCGGCGCCGCGGGCGCGGATGACGCGGCCCCGTGGCGTCTCCTCGATGGCGGGGTCGAAGGGGTCGCGGTGCCACAGGTGCAGGGGGTCGACCGGCTGCACGTCGTAATGGCCGTAGAAAAGGTAGCGCCCCGGCCCGGCACCCTCGGGCGCGGCATGGGCCACGACCATCGGGTGGCCGGGCGTGTCGCGGCGGGCGGCGTCGAAGCCCAAGGCGTCGAGGTCGGCCACGAGCCAGTCGGCGGCGCGGCGGCACTCGGCGGCATAGGCGGGGTCGGTCGAGATGGAGGGGATGCGCAGCAGCTCCATCAGCCGGCCCGTCGCGGCATCGAGATCGGCGTCGATCCGGGTGAGCACGGGGTCGAGGATGGGGTCTGCGTCCGTCATGGCGGCCTCCTGCGGTCGGGCGCGCGACCCTACCAGCACGCGCCGCCGTGTCCAGAACGGGGCGGTGCGACGGGGCGGGCGGATACCGTCCGACGCGCGGGCAGGACAAGGAACGGGGGGCTCCCGCCTCCCCTCGCCGCCTTGCGGCGGCTCGCTCCGTTGGGCCCGGCGCCGGCTGGCGCCGGCGCGGTGGCGCGGGGCGAGCGGCGGTGCGCCCGTGCCAGGGGTGGCGCGGTCAGGACCCGGGAGGGGGGCAGGCAGGGGGGCGGCCAGGAGGGGCGCGGCCAGGGGGGGGCGCGAGCGACGAGCGGCCGTCGCAAGGGAGGGCGCGCTCCGACGTGCGCCGGCCCTGCGTTCGGCCCGGTCGATTGTGCTGCCCGGCGCTGGCAGCTCCGCTCAGAGCTTCGGCGGATCGCCCCGACCGGGCGTGCCGGCCCCGCCGCCCTCGGCACGACGGGCGCGCCGGCCGCCGCGGCGGCGCTTCACGCGGCCTGCGCGCTCGGGCAGGTCGGCCAGCACCTCGCGCCGCTCCTCGGCGCTCATGACCGACCACATGCCGATCTCCTGGATCGTGCGAAAGCAGCCGACGCAGATCCGCTCGGTCGGGTGGATCTGGCAGACCTTGATGCAGGGGCTTTCCGGCTCGTCGCGGCGCCACACGTCGTCTCGGCCCATGTCACTCCCTCTCTTCGGCGCGCAGATGCGCCATGCGGTCGAGCGCGCCCTGCAGGATGTAGGCGGCCGCGACCTTGTCGATCACCTCGGCCCGGCGGGCGCGGCTGGCATCCGCCTCGATCAGCGCCCGCTCGGCGGCCACGGTCGACAGCCGCTCGTCCCAGAAGGTCATCGGCAGATCGGTCAGCCGCTCGAGGTTGCGCGCGAAGGCGCGGGCGGATTGCGCGCGCGGCCCTTCCGTTCCGTCCATGTTGCGGGGCAGGCCGAGCACGACGCCGCCCGACTCGCGCCCGCCGAGCAGCTCCAGAAGCCGCGCGGCGTCGGCGCCGAACTTCGCCCGCTTCAGCGTCTCGACCGGCGTCGCCGACCCGAGCAGCCGGTCGGAGATCGCCACGCCGATCGTCTTCGTGCCGAGATCGAGACCGGCGATCGGCCGGCCCGGCGGCACCGCGCGGGCAAAGTCCTCGATCGTCTCGCAGATCACGGCGCCCACGGCCTTCCGCCCGGGCACGACGCCGCCGCGCGCCGAAGGGCGCCGCTCCGTGCCGTGCCGCCTCGTGCCGTGCCGCCTCGTGCCGTGCCGCCCCGTGCCGGGCCGCCCCGTGCCGGGCCGCCCCGTGCCGGGCCGCCTCGTGCCGGGCCGCCTCGTGCCGGGCCGCCTCGTGCCGGGCCGCCTCGTGCCGGGCCGTGCGATTTCGTCCGGTCCGCAGCCGCCGGCACGACCCCGTCGCCCCGTGCCGTGCCGGGCACGACGCGCTTCACTGCGCCACGCCCGCGTCGCGGGCGGCGCGCAGGATGGGCAGGCGCGCGACCTCGTCCTCGAACACCTGCTGCGCCTCGGCCCAGATCGCGGCGGCCTGCTCGCGCCGGCCGAGCACGCCGTAGGCGCGGATCAGGCGCGCCCAGTCCTCGGGCGGGCCGCCGGTGGTGGCCAGCCGCTCCGACAGGCCCGAGACCATGCCCTCGATCATCTGCATCCGCTCGGCCGGGCTCATGCCCTCGGCACCGGCGACGTCGGCGGCAGAGGGGCCCGAGGGCGCGGCGCCATCGGGCGCGGGCGGCAGCTGATAGTCGATGCCGGCCCGCGCGGCGGCCTGTTCGATCTGCGCGCGGATCATCGGCCCGATCCACGGGGCGTCGGCCGGCCCCTCGCGCAGCTGCGCCTGCCAGATTCGGAAGGCGAGGTCGGGCCGGCCGGTCTGCAGCTGCATCGAGCCCATGTAGTAGCGCGCCGTGCCGTTGCCGGGCTCGCGGGCGAGCGCCTCCTCGAAGGCGCGCTCGGCCTCCGGAGAGACGTAGCCGCCCGCCGCAAGCACCATCAGATCGCCGTAATCGGCCCAGTCCCGGGCGGTGGCGGCCGGGCCGAGGATCTCGATCACCCGCTTTTGCGCGGCATGGGCGGCGGGGAAATTGCCGAGCCCCGCCTCGTTGCGCGCAAGCAGGCGATGGCCGTCGATGTCGGAGGGGCGCTCGGCCACCGTCGCGCGCAGCCGGTCCATCAGCTCGACAAACTCGCCCGAAGCGGAGGGATCGGGCGCGGCGGGCAGGCTCGCCTCGGCCTGCGCCTGCGTCGGGCGGGTGGCACGGCGCTCGGCGGCGTCGGTAAGACGGGCGACCAGCGGCATGTCGGGGTAGGCGGGCGCGCCGATTACCGTGTAGAGCCAGAGGCTGCCGCCCAGCACCGCCACGCCCGACAGGGCGGCGGTGACGAGGGTCGCGGCCTTCGGCGCGCGGCCCGTGGGGCCCGTATCGGCGGAGGCGCGGTCGGCGTCGAGGATGCGGCGCTTGATCTCGGTGCGCAGGCGCTCGGCCTCCTCCTCGCCGACGAGGCCGCGCGCGAGATCCTTGTCTACCGCGGAAAGCTGGTCGCGGTAGATCCGGATGTCGAAGCGCTCCATCTCGGCCTCGGCGTCCTGCGCGCGCAGCAGCGCGAGCGCGATCAGACCCGTCACGGCGAGCCCCAGCCCCGCGGCCACGATCCAGAACAGCATGGTGACTCCTCGTCCTGCCCGACCCCCAGATAGTCGAGCCCGGCCGTGCCCGGAAGCCCCCCGCGACAACGCTTCCCACGGGCTTCCAGCGGGCCTGCAAACGGGCCTGCAAAACGGGCCATCGTGCGGGGCTTCCGGCGGGCGCCCCGGCTGCGGCGACCGTGGCCGGCCCCTTCACCGGGCCGCGCCCTCTGCACTGTCGCAATCCGTCACCATCCTGCCGCTTGCAGGCGTGGCGGGCACGCCCCCGCCTGCCAAACCGGGACGGTCAGCCCGCAGCAGAATCCGCAGGGAGCGTGAGATCATGCGCCGCTATTCCGCCGCCGCCATCGTCCGCGAGGCCGCCCGCCACCACGAGGGGTGGGAGCGCGCCTGGGCCTCGCCCGAGCCCAAGCGGAAATACGACGTGATCATCGTCGGCGGCGGCGGCCACGGTCTCGCCACGGCCTACTACCTCGGCAAGAACTTCGGCGTGACGAATGTCGCGGTGCTCGAGAAGGGCTGGCTGGGCGGCGGCAACACGGGCCGCAACACCACGATCATCCGCTCCAACTACCTGCAGGACCCGTCTGCCGCGATCTACGAGAAGGCGCGCTCGCTCTACGAGACGATGAGCCAGGATCTCAACTACAACGTCATGTTCAGCCCCCGCGGCGTGATGATGCTGGCCCAGACCGAAGCCGAGGTGCGCGGCTACAAGCGCACGGCCCATGCCAACGCACTGCAGGGCGTCGCCACCGAGTTCGTCTCGCCCGAGCGGGTGAAGGAGCTCTGCCCGATCATCAATCTCGACGGGCCGCGCTACCCGGTGCTGGGCGCTCTTTGGCAGGCGCGGGCGGGAACCGCCCGTCACGACGCGGTGGCCTGGGGCTATGCCCGCGCGTGCTCGGCGATGGGCATGCACATCCTCCAGAAATGCGAGGTCACCGGCGTGCGCTCGTCGAACGGGCAGGTGATGGGCGTCGACACCACGCGCGGTCCCATCGACTGCGACAAGCTGGGCATCGTGGTGGCGGGGCACTCGGGCGCGCTGGCCGAGATGGCAGGCTTTCGCCTGCCCATCGAATCGGTGGCGCTGCAGGCGCTGGTGAGCGAGCCGATCAAGCCGGTGATGGACGTGGTCGTGATGGCCAACACCGTGCACGGCTACATGAGCCAGTCCGACAAGGGCGAGATGGTGATCGGCGGCGGCGCGGACGGCTACAACAACTACACCCAGCGCGGCTCCTTCCACCATATCGAGGAGACGGTGCGCGCGCTGGTCGAGACCTTCCCGATCATCTCGCGGCTGAAGATGCTGCGCCACTGGGGCGGCGTCGTCGACATGACGGGCGACCGGTCGCCGATCATCTCGAAGACGCCGCTCGGCAACTGCTTCATCAATTGCGGCTGGGGAACGGGGGGCTTCAAGGCGATCCCCGGCTCGGGCTGGGCGATGGCCGAGCTGATGGCCAGGGGCGGCTCGCCGCTCGCGCAGGCCTTCACGCTCGAGCGCTTCCGCGAGGGCCGGTTCATCGACGAGAGCGTCGCCGCGGGGGTGGCGCACTGAGAATGCGCGCGCCCCTGGTCTCCTCCACCGCCGTCGCCGCCGTCGCCGCCGCCCCCGTCGGCATCGTCATGTCGCGCGCCACGGCTCGAGCGGCCGACGTCGAGCGAGAAGCCGGTGTCGGGGCCGCCGTCGTCGCGCCGCGCCGGCCGGGGCCGCGCCCGGCGCGCCAGCAGGCGAAGGGCCGCGAGCGCCGCCAGCAGCACGATGAGCAGCGGCCAGACGGCCGCGGCGACTTCCGCCATGGCGGGTCGGGCGGGCGAGCCGGCCGGGGCCGGCCCGCCGACGCCTCACTCCTGCTCGCCGGTCTTCCGAGCGGCGCGCATCCGCACGTAGAGCAGCCCCGCCGTGGCGATCACCACGAGCGCGACGCCCAGCATCATCCAGTCGGACATATCGCGTCTCCCTTGCGTTGCGGGCGCAGAGCCCGGCACCGACCCTTTCAGCCGAACGTGGCGATGCCGGGGCGGTGGCGTGGCGCTTGCGGGCCGAACCTTTCGCCTGCACGGGCGTCTGCCATCGGCGGCGGCCGGCCGGGCGGCGTGGCCCGGACGCTCGCGCCCCCCCTTTTCGTTGCCGCTCTGTCGGCAACGAAGGGAACGCCCTCATGGCTCAATGGCAGCGGAAGGACGCGCCGGGCACCGCGCAGCGGCACGACCCGCGCGAGCGGTCCGGCCGTGGCGCGTCGAACGACGTCCTCCTCGGCGGCACCGCGGTGGTCATCGCCGTCATCGTCGTGTCGTTCATCTTCGTCGGACAACGGGAAGGGGCCGGCATCGGCCGGAACGAGAGCGTCGGCGGCACGGCCGGCGAGGACGCCGCCGCGACCGCCCCGGCGGGCGCCGCCGATGGCACCGCCCTCTGCCGGGCCGCAAGCCCCTTTCAGACCGCGACTATCGGCCTCTTCGCCGTTTCCGCCCCGCACCGCGGCTTCGGAGACCTCCTGCTTTCCACCCCGACCGAGCGAGGCGCCTGACCCATGCTCCTGCTGACCTGCCCCCATTGCGGGATCGACGCCGACGAGACCGAGCTGTCGCCCGGCGGCGAGGCGCACCTGACGCGCCACGGCCCCGGCGCGACCGACGAAGACGTCGAGGCCTATCTCTTCCTGCGCGACAACCCGCGCGGCGTGCATCTCGAGCGGTGGCGCCACGCCAACGGCTGCGGCAAGTGGTTCGTCGCCGCGCGCTGCACGGTGACGCTAGAGGTGTTCGGCACCTACCCGGCGCAGACGGCGCGGCCGCCGCAGCACGTGCTCGACGCGATCGAGGCCAAGCGGCCGGGCGCGACCCGGAAACTTCCCGTCATGGAGGGCGCGCGATGAGCCTGCGTCTGGAGACGGGGGGGCGGCTGATCGACCGCGCGACCCGGTTGAAATTCAAGTTCAACGGCAAGGGGCTGAAGGGCTATGCCGGCGACACGCTCGCCTCGGCGCTGATGGCGAACGGGCAGGGCGTGCTGGGGCGTTCGTTCAAGTATCACCGGCCGCGAGGGCTGGTTGCGTCGGGAGCGGAAGAGCCGAACGCGCTGGTGGGGCTGGGGCGCGGCGACCGGGCCGAGCCCAACCAGCGCGCGACGACGACCGAGCTGTTCGACGGGCTGTGGGCCGAGAGCCAGAACCACTGGCCCTCGCTCGAGGCCGATATCGGTGCGGTCAACGGCCTGCTTGCCCGCTTCCTGCCGGCGGGCTTCTACTACAAGACGTTCATCCACCCGCGCCCGGCCTGGAAGCACCTGTTCGAGCCGGTGATCCGGGCCTCGGCCGGCCTGGGGCGCGCGCCGAAGAAGCCGGACGCCGACCGCTACGAGCATTTCCATGCCTTCGTCGACGTGCTGGTGGTGGGCGGCGGAATCGCGGGGCTCAACGCCGCGCTCGCCGCCGGCGCAACCGGCGCCCGCGTGCTGCTGATCGAGCAGACCGCCCATTGGGGCGGCCGCAGCCCGGTCGACGTCGAGGGCGGCGAGGACGCGGTCGCGCAGGCGCTTGCCCGCCTGCGCGAGATGCCCAATGTGAAGATGCGCACGCGCACGATGGGTGCGGGCGTCTACGACCACGGCTTCATCCTCGCCTACGAACGGGTGACGGACCATGCACCGGAGACGGACGCGCCCCGCCACCGCCTGTGGAAGATCCGCGCGAGGCAGGTGATCGTGGCGACGGGTGCGATCGAGCGCCCGCTCTCGTTCCCCGGCAACGACATCCCCGGCGTGATGCTCGCCGCGGCGGTGCGCGACTACGTGGTGAACTGGGCCACCGCGCCCGGCCGTCGCACGGTGGTGGTGACGAACAACGACGACGCCTACCGCACCGCGCTGACGCTGGTGGCGCAAGGGCTGGAGGTGCCGCTGATCGTCGACGCCCGCGCGGGCGGCGGCGGCGCGTTGGCCGACGCCGCGCGCGAGAAGGGGATCGAGGTGCTGACGGGCGGCGCGGTGCACAAGGTGCACGGCCGCGCGCAGGTGACCGGCGTCGATGTCGGCCCGCTCTCGGGCGGGTCCGCACGCCGGCGGGTGGCCTGCGACGCGGTGGCGATGTCGGGCGGCTGGTCGCCGGTCGTCCACCTCTGGTCGCATTGCGGTGGCAAGCTCCTGTGGTCCGACGCGGGCGCCTTGTTCTACCCCGATCCCGGCCTGCCGCCGAAGGGCCGCGACGGCGAGGGCTTCGTGCTCTGCGCCGGCGCGGCGGACGGCGCGCTGCGCGCCGCGGAGGCCGCCGAGAGCGGGGCGGCGCAGGGCAAGAGTGCCGTGCAGGCTGCCGGGTTCGAAGCGGAAGTCACCGAAGCGGTGACGCTCGACGCGCCCGCCGAGGCGCCCCTTACTCCGGTCTGGATCATGCCGGAGGAGTCCGGGATCGCCCAGCGCGAGAAGATGTGGCTGGACTTCCAGAACGACGTGAAGGTGTCCGATGTGCAGCTCGCCGCCCGCGAGGGCTTCGAGAGCGTCGAGCACACCAAGCGCTACACCACGCTCGGCATGGCGACCGACCAGGGGAAGCTGAGCAACGTCAATGGTCTGGCGATTCTTTCTCAGGCGCTGAACGAGGAAATCCCGCGCGTCGGCACCACCACCTTCCGCCCGCCCTACACGCCGATCTCGCTCGCCTCGATCGCGGGCGAGGCGAGGGGCGCCACCTTCCAGCCGATCCGCCGCACGCCCATGCATGCCTGGCACGAGGCGCGCGGCGCCCGGTGGGAGCCGGTGGGCGCGTGGCGCCGCCCCTACGCCTATCCCGCCAGGGGCGAGAGCGTCGAGGACGCCGTCGCGCGCGAGGTGAAGAACGCAAGGCAAGCCCTCGGCCTGCTTGACGCCTCCACCCTGGGCAAGATCCTGGTGAAAGGCCCCGATGCCGGCCGCTTCCTCGACATGCTCTACACCAACAACATGTCGAAGCTGAAGGTCGGTCGCTGCCGCTACGGGCTGATGTGCACCGAGAACGGGTTTCTCACCGACGACGGGGTGGTGGCGCGGCTCGGGAGCGACACCTGGCTCTGCCACACCACCACCGGCGGGGCAGACCGCATCCACGCCTGGATGGAGGACTGGCTGCAATGCGAGTGGTGGGACTGGCAGGTCTTCACCCTCAACGTGACCGAGCAATGGGGCCAGATCGCCGTGGTCGGCCCCAACGCGCGCACCGCGCTGGAACGGCTGGGCGGCATGGACGTCAGCCGCGAGGCGCTGCCCTTCATGGGCTGGGCCGAGGGCGCGCTCGCCGACATCCCCGCCCGCATCTTCCGCATCTCGTTCTCGGGCGAGCTGTCCTACGAGGTGGCGGTGCCCGCCCACCGGGCGCTCGCGCTGTGGGAGCGGCTGTTCGACGTGGGCGCCGATCTGGGCGCGATGCCCTACGGCACCGAGGCGCTGCACGTGATGCGGGCCGAGAAGGGCTTCATCATGATCGGTGACGAGACCGACGGCACGGTGATCCCGCAGGATCTCGGCCTCGACTGGGCGATCTCGAAGAAGAAGGACGACTATCTGGGCAAGCGCGCGCAGGAGCGCCGCCACATGACCGACCCCGCGCGGTGGAAGCTGGTGGGGCTCGAGACGGTCGACGGCGCGGTGCTGCCCGACGGGGCCTATGCCGTCGAACCGGGAAAGAACGACCTCGGCCAGCGCCGGACGATCGGGCGGGTCACCTCGACCTACCACTCGCCCACGCTCGGCCGCGGCATCGCCATGGGGCTGGTCGAGCGGGGGCCGGAGCGGATGGGCGAGATGCTGACCTTCCCCGGAACCGACGGGAAAACCTACAAGGCGCGCATCGTCGAGCCGGTGTTCTACGACCGCGCAGGGGAGAAGCAGGATGTCTGACGCGATGGTGCTCGACGGGGCGCGAGCCGAGGGCCTTGCCACCGTGCGCGAGGTGCCCGCCCCCGGCCTGATCGCGCTCAAGGGCGATCTCGGCGCGCCTGCGCTCGCGGATGCGGTGCGCGCCGTCACCGGCTGCGCCGTGCCGGGCCTGCGCCGCATCGAGGCGGCGGGCGCGGCGCGGGCGGGCTGGATGGCGCCCGACGAGCTCCTGCTGGTCGCCCCGCGCGAGGCTGTGCCGGGCGCCCTTTCGACCCTCGAGGCGCGGCTGGCGGCCGCGCACCACCTCGCCGCCGACGTCTCCGACATGCGCGCGGTCTTCCGCCTCGAGGGACAGGGCGCGCGCGAGGTGCTGGCCAAGCTCGCGCCGGTCGACCTCGCCCCGGGCGCCTTCGAGCCGGGCGAGCTGCGCCGCACGCGGCTGGCGCAGGTGCCGGCGGCGTTCTGGATGGAGCAGGGGGGCTTCACCCTCGTCTGCTTCCGCTCGGTCGCGCGCTACGCCTTCGACCTGCTCGCCGGCGCCGCGGCCCCGGGCGGCGAGGTCGGCCACTTCGCCTGACCCGGCGCCGGACGCAGCGAAAGCGCGAGCGGCCCCGGGCGGCGCGGACCGCGTGCCCCTAGGGCACGACGGCCCGCCCGCCCGGAGCATCCCTCGCCTGCGCGCGCCGCGCCCGCGTCTTCATTGTGCTCCAAATATCCCGGGGGAGTCGCCCGGAACGGGCGACGGGGGCAGCGCCCCCGCGACGGCGCCGCCTGCGCGCGCCCTACTCGGCGGCGCGCGCCGCGCTTTCGCCCCGTTCCACGAAGGCACGCAGCCGCGCATCCTCGAGTTGCCCCACCAGGACCTGTCGCGCCGTCGACACCGCCGCGCGCCGCAGGGCGGCGAGGTCGGCATCGGCCAGCAGGCGCTCGGCCTCCTCGGCCGCCCGTTCGGTCTCGATCGTGGTGTCGGGCTCGGCGTTGAGGTCGAAGCGCTCCCAGTAGCCCATGTCGATCCGGTCCTTGTCCTTCGAGTTTGCCGTGCCGCGCAGCCGCTTGAGCAGGAACTCCTCGCGGCTCTTCACCGCGTAGTGGTTGACCTGCCCCAGCGCGTAACCCTCCTCGCCCCGGGGAAAGCGCCAGCCCTTGCGCAGGATGGCCTCGCTCATCTCCTCGCCCGAGCCGTTGAGCCAGCGCACCGGCGGCAGGACCTTGCGGCTCTTCTCGAAGCGGGGGCGGTGGACGCCGAAATAGTCGAAGGCAGCGGGGCGGAAGAGCGACTTGATCCCGCGCACCAGCCCGTTCGCGGGCGTCTCGAGCGAGCAGCCGCGCGTGAAGCGGCCCGTCACCGGCGCGTCGACCCAGCGCGCGGCGCCGCCCGAGCCCATCAGCCGCCAGCCGAGCGAGAGCGCGTCGGGGTGGCCGGTCTGTTCGAGCAGGGCGGGCAGGGTGCGGTCGCCCGCGTGCAGGTTGAGGAACTCGTCGGCGTCGATGACGAGCAGCCAGTCGGCGCCGCGCACGTCGTCCATCCGGTTGGCGCGCCAGTAGGCGCGGCGCTGCGCGTCCATCCCCTCGCCGACGGGGTTGTCGTGGTGGCGCAGCACGCCCATCGCCTGCAGTCGGTCGAGCATGAGGTTGGTGCCGTCGGTGCAATCGTTGGAGAACACCGTGATGTCGGTCACGCCGAGCGCGCGGTGATGAGCGAGCCATTCGACGAGATACGGCGCCTCGTTGCGCATCGTGGCGACGAGGTGGATGCGGGCATCGCGCCCCAGACGGGCGGGGCCGGGCAGCGGGGCGGGGTCTGCGATTCGGTCCGTCCCGGCCCCGTCGATCTTGGCCCCGTCGATCTTGGCCCCGTCGATCTTGGCCCCGTCGATCTTGGCCCCATCGGTCTCGGCGCCGTCGGTCTCGGCCGCTGCCTCGCGCAGGGCGGCGCGGGCGGCGCGCTTGCGGCCGGTGCGCGAACGGGCGACGAGGAGGGCCAGCACCCGGTCGGGCACGCCCGCGGCGCGGTACTCGGCGACCTTCTCCTGCACGGGTTTCGGCAGATGCTGGGTGAAAAGGATCCGGTCGAGGAGCTCGAAGGGCACCGACGCCGCGCGCTCGAGCTCCTCCATCCATCGCGCGTAGTCGCCGGTCGCGCGCAGCTCGTCCACGCGGGCGGCATGGAAGGCGTATGCCTCGTCCTGCAGGCGGGCGAGCACGGGGTCGGCAAGCCAGTCGGCCATCAGCCGCCGCGTCTCCGGCACGAGGCGCAAGGCGGCCTCGTGCCGTTCCTCGTTGCGGTCGAAGAGGGCGAAATAGGCGGCGTCGTACTTGTTCTCCTTGAGGTTGACGTTGCCGCGCAGACGGCGGAGCAGGTAGGCCTCGCGGCTCTTGACCGCGTAATGGTTCATCTCGGCGAGGCCGTAGCCGAGCGTGGGCCTCGTGGAGCGCCAGCCGGCGCGCACGAAGTCGGCGGGCATCGGCTTTCCCGAGCCGTTGACCCAGGCCTGCGCGGCAAGGGCGCGTGCGCGCCCGGCGTCGGTGCGGGCGCCGTGGATCGACGGGCGGTGGATGCCGAGCTTCATGTGGGGGAAGGGGCGGAACAACGTCTTGACCCCCCAGCCCTTCTTGAAGTCGTCGGGGGCGGCGCGCGTGTAGCTCTCGGTGACGAGGCCCGGTCGCCAGTCGGTCAGCCCCGACGAGCCGAAGAAGCGCCAGGTGATCGCGCAGGCGTCGGTGCCCCCGGGGAGCGCCGCGACGAGGTCGGGCAGCCGGCCCGCGCCGGCCTTGACGGTGACGAACTCGTCCGAGTCCATCACGAGGATCCAGTCGCTTCCGGTCACGGCGGGGTTGGCCTCGGCGAGCGTCAGGGCGTGGGGCTGGGGCTTCTTGCCCGGCGGTACCACGTTGCGGAAATGGTGGAGGAGGCCCATCGCCTCCATCCGGTCGAGCATCCGGTCGGTGCCGTCGGAGCAGTCGTTGGTGTAGACGACGATCCGGTCGGCGCCCGCGGCATGGTGGTAGGCCACCCATTCGACGAGGGAATGGCCCTCGTCCTTCATCATCGACAGGATGGTGATGCCCGCCCGTTCGGCCATGTCTGTCCGGTTCCCCCTGGGCCGTCTGCCGGCCATGTCCGTCGCCGCGCGCGGGGCCATCCTCGCGCGCGGAGCTTACGATCGCATCAAGATTTGGCGGGAATGGGGCGGGGCGTCGTGCGGGGCGTGTCGAGGGGCGCGCGGGCCGCGGCGTGTCTGCGACCGCGGGGCGGGGAACAGCGTGCGGCGCGGCGGGTTGACGGGCGTGAAGGCGGGCGTCACATACCGCACGGTCTAGCGACGCCCGCCGCGACGGGCCATCACCACACCAACGGGGGACGATCATGAGCTTCACCCTTCCCGACCTGCCGTATGCCCACGATGCGCTCGCCGAGTACGGCATGAGCCGCGAGACGATGGAGTATCACCACGACATCCACCACAAGGCCTATGTCGACAACGGCAACAAGCTGATCGCCGGCACCGAATGGGAGGGCAAGCCCGTCGAGGAGATCGTCAAGGGCACCTACCAGGCCGGCGCCGTGGCGCAGAACGGCATCTTCAACAATGCCTCCCAGCACTGGAACCACACCCAGTTCTGGGAGATGATGGGGCCGGGCAAGCCGGGCGTGCCGGGCGAGCTGGAAAAGGCGCTGACCGAGGCCTTCGGTTCGGTCGACAAGTTCAAGGAAGAGTTCGCCGCCGCCGGCGCGGGCCAGTTCGGCTCGGGCTGGGCGTGGCTGGTGAAGGACACCGACGGCGCGCTCAAGGTCACAAAGACCGAGAACGGCGTGAATCCGCTCTGCTTCGGGCAGATTGCGCTTCTGGGTTGCGATGTGTGGGAACATTCCTACTACATCGACTTCCGCAACAAGCGCCCCGCCTACCTGCAGAACTTCCTCGACAACCTCGTGAACTGGGAGAACGTGGCCAGCCGCATGTGAGCGCGGCCGCCGCGGGAGCGGGGGGCCAGCCCCCCGCGCCCCCCGGGATATTTGACGCAAGAAGAAGGGGCGGGGCGGGGAGCCTCGCCCCGTTTTCCGTCTGCGGAGCGGAACGGGCGCGCGAGGGCCAGCGCCCTTTGCCGCATGGTGCGGGCGGGCGGAATCGGGCGAAGCATTTACCGGAGAGGTAGTACTCCGATGGCGATGTCCGACCTGCGTGATCTGTCCCTGCCCAGGCTGCTTGACATGCCCCCCCTTTGGCTCCTGCTGTTCGTGGGGCTGGCGCGGCTGCAGGCGGTGCGCTGGCCGGTCTGGCCGGTCGAGCTGCCGCTGGTCGACCTCGCCGCGGGCGTGCTCGTAGGGGGCGGCGTGCTGCTGATGGGGCTAGCGCTGATGGAGATGCGGCGCGCGCGCACGACGATCGTGCCGCACATGCAGCCCGAGGCGCTGGTCACGACCGGCGTCTTCGCGCGAACGCGCAACCCGATCTATCTCGGCGATCTCTGCATCCTCGCCGGTCTCGTCCTGTTCTGGAAGGCGTGGCCGAGCCTCGTGCTCGTGCCTCTCTTCGCGTGGCTCGTGACCGATCGCTTCATCCGCCCCGAGGAGGCGCGGCTGCACGCGCGTTTCGGCGCGCGCTTCGAGCACTGGACGCAGCGGACGCGGCGCTGGCTCTGACCGGGCCGCTCCGGGCGGGTGCGCGGCGGTATACCGAAACGCCCCGCCAGGGCGGGGGGCTGTTAGCGGTATCGGGGGCTGTTGCCTCCTGCGGCAAGGTGCTACAGGCCCCCCCGATGGACCGACAGACGATGAACCGACCGACGGGGGCCGCCGTGACGCGGCCCTTTCCTTGGACAGGGGGGATTGCCACGTGAAGATCGGGTCTCCGAGAGAGGTGATGGAGGGCGAGCGGCGCGTCGCGATGACGCCCGACAGCGCCAGGCAGCTGCAGAAGCTGGGTCACGAATGCTATGTCGAGGCGGGCGCGGGCGTGCCTGCGGGCTTCACCGACGACGCCTATGCGGAAGCGGGCGTGACGGTGGTGGACGGCGCGACCGCGCTGTTCGAAGCGGTCGACGCGGTCGCCAAGGTGCGGCCGCCGACCGAGGCCGAGATCGACATGCTCCGCGCCGGCCAGACGCTGATCAGCTTCTTCTACCCGGCCTCGAACGAGGACCTGATGAAGCGCGCGGCCGACCGCGGCGCGACCGTTCTGGCGATGGACATGGTGCCCCGCATCAGCCGCGCCCAGAAGATGGACGCGCTGTCGTCGATGGCCAACATCGCGGGCTACCGGGCGGTGCTGGAGGCGGGCAACGAGTTCGGCCGCTTCTTCACCGGCCAGGTGACGGCGGCGGGCAAGGTGCCGCCCGCCAAGGTGCTGGTGGTGGGCGCGGGCGTGGCGGGCCTCGCCGCGATCGGCGCGGCGACCTCGCTGGGGGCCATCACCTACGCCTTCGACGTGCGCCCCGAAGTGGCCGAGCAGATCGAGTCGATGGGCGCCGAGTTCGTCTATCTCGACTTCGAGGAGGAGACGCAGGACGGCGCCGCGACCGGCGGCTACGCCGCGCCCTCGAGCCCCGAGTTCCGCGAGAAGCAGCTGGAGAAGTTCCGCGAGCTGGCACCGGACGTCGACATCGTCATCACCACGGCCCTGATCCCCAACCGGCCCGCGCCGGTGCTGTGGACGAAGGACATGGTCGAGGCGATGAAGCCCGGCTCGGTCATCGTCGATCTTGCCGCCGAGCGGGGCGGCAACTGCGAGCTGACCGAGAAGGATGCCCGGGTCGTCACCGACAACGACGTGACGATCCTTGGCTATACCGACCTCAACAGCCGGATGGCCACGCAGTCGTCGACGCTTTACGCCACGAACGTCCGCCACCTGGTGACGGACCTGACGCCCGAAAAGGACGGAGCGATCGTCCACGACATGGAGGACGACGTGATCCGCGGCGCGACCATCGCGCATGCGGGCGAGGTGACGTTCCCGCCGCCGCCGCCCAAGGTGCAGGCCATCGCGGCCCAGCCGAAGAAGGAGAAGGCGAAGGAGCTGACCCCCGAAGAGAAGCGCGCGCAGGAGATCGCGGCCTTCCGCAAGCAGACGATCAACCAGGTCGCGCTGCTCGGCGGGGGCGCGGTGGCGGTGCTGGCGGTGGGTGCGGTGCCGGGAATGCCGGCGAGCTTCATGCAGCACTTCATCGTGTTCGTGCTGGCCGTCTTCGTGGGCTTCCAGGTGATCTGGAACGTCGCGCACTCGCTGCACACGCCGCTGATGGCCGTCACCAACGCGATCTCGTCGATCATCATCCTCGGCGCGTTGATGCAGATCGGCTCGGGCAGTTTCCTGGTCACCATCCTCGCGGCGATCGCGGTGTTCATGGCCGGCATCAACATCTTCGGCGGCTTCCTCGTGACGCGGCGCATGCTCGCCATGTTCCAGAAGTCGTGAGGCGGGAGTAGGGACACATGGAAAACGCATTCACCATCGCGGCCTATGTGGTCGCCGCCGTCCTCTTCATCCTCTCGCTGGGCGGTCTTTCGGGGCAGGAAAGCGCCAAGCGCGCGGTCTGGTACGGCATCGTCGGCATGGCGCTGGCGGTCGTCGCCACGCTGATCGGGCCGGGCGCGGGGCTCTGGTGGCTGTCGCTCGTCCTGATCGCGGCGGGCGCGGCCATCGGCATCCAGCTGGCGCAGCGGGTGCAGATGACGCAGATGCCCGAGCTTGTCGCGGCGATGCACTCGCTCGTGGGTCTGGCGGCCGTCTTCGTGGGCTTCAACGCCGATTTCGAGATCAACCGCGTGGCGGGGATGGACGAGGCGGCCATCGCCGCGCTGACCGGCTTCGCCGATCTCGTGGCCAAGAAGACGCCGGTCGAGATCACGATCCTTCAGGTCGAGCTGTCTCTGGGCATCTGGATCGGCGCCGTCACCTTCACCGGCTCGGTGATCGCCTACGGCAAGCTCGCGGGCCGGGTCGACACGGCGGCCAAGCAGCTGCCGGGCGGGCACCTGCTCAACGCGGCCGCGGCGGCCGGCTCCATCGCCATGCTCGCCCTCTACCTCGGCGGCGCGGGCTCGTGGACGCTGTTCCTCATGGCGCTGCTGGCGTTCTTCATCGGCTACCATCTGATCATGGGCATCGGCGGGGCGGACATGCCGGTCGTGGTGTCGATGCTGAACAGTTATTCGGGCTGGGCGGCGGCGGCCATCGGCTTTTCGCTGTCGAACGACCTGCTGATCGTGGTGGGCGCGCTCGTCGGCTCGTCGGGTGCGATCCTCTCCTACATCATGTGCAAGGCGATGAACCGCTCGTTCATCAGCGTGATCCTGGGCGGCTTCGGCGGCCCGCAGGGCGCGCAGGCGGCGGTCGAGGGCGAGATGGTCGCCACCGGTGTCGACGAGGTCGCCCAGTCGCTCGACGAGGCCGACTCGGTCGTCATCGTGCCGGGCTACGGCATGGCGGTGGCGCAGGCGCAGAACAACGTGGCCGAACTCACCCGCCGTCTGCGGGCGAAGGGCAAGGAGGTGCGCTTTGCCATCCACCCCGTGGCGGGCCGGCTGCCGGGGCACATGAACGTGCTCCTGGCCGAGGCGAAGGTGCCCTACGACATCGTGCTCGAGATGGACGAGATCAACGACGACTTCCCCGAGACGGATGTCGTGATCGTCATCGGCTCGAACGACATCGTGAACCCCGCGGCGCAGGACGACCCGAACTCGCCCATCGCTGGCATGCCCGTGCTCGAGGTGTGGAAGGCCAAGCAGGTCTTCGTGTCGAAGCGGGGGCAGGGGACGGGCTATTCCGGCATCGAGAACCCGCTCTTCTTCAAGGAGAACACGCGGATGTTCTATGGCGACGCCAAGAAGAGCCTCGACGACCTGCTCACGCGCGTCTCCTGAGCGCCGCGACCCTGTTGAGAGGGCGCCGTCCGGCCGGGCGGCGCCCTTTCTCGTTCCGGTTGCATCGCGCGTGGCGCCCTGTCCCGCCCGAGGCGGGCGGACCCGACCGGGAGCGTGCATGGCCGGCGACCGGGAGTGCGACGGTGCCGTGTCCGGGCAGGATGAGGCGGCGCAAGGCGATCCGTCGCGCGGCGTCAGCCGCGGGCCCTCTCGCGGCGGCGCGGCGCTCTCGGCCACTGCGCCGCGGGCCGGCCTCGGCCTCGTCGGGATCGGCGGCATGGCCGGCGCGGACGGGGCGGTGCGCCGGCTGCGGTCTCGCCGAGGCGCGCCTTTTCCGGGGGAGCGCCCTCCCGGGGGATCGCCCCCCGGTCGGGCGCCCACTCCCGTGCCTCGCGGTGCCCGCGTCGGGCCTCTCGGGGCGGGTGCCGGGCCGTGCGTCGGGGCGGACTGGCGGCGCATCGCGGCGGTAATCCGAGGGCCGATGGCCGCGAGAGCGGAAAACTGCAGGGTCGGTTAGCGAAGCGTCAAGCGCTGGCGGTGCGCGCGCGAATGCCTTTTAGGTCAACGCCTTGATGCCGCGCCGACGCTGCCGCCATCGCCGGGGCATGGGGGTGTGCGCGGTACATCCGCCCGGTTTCGCCCGGTCCGCCGGTGATCCGCCGGCGCCCGTTTACCGCCCGTTCAAGGCTGCGGCCCTATGCCCTCTTCGATCCGGACGCGCCCCTGGCGTCCCCGACAGGCCGAAAGGAGTGAAGCGGGCAATGGAGATCATCGGAAAACTGACCGAGGACAACGGTCGCATCGAGTTCCGGTGCGAGCGTTCGGGCCTCGTCGTCCGGGGCGACTACCCCGAATGGGTGCTCGCTGCCGCGGCCGAGATGATGGCGGCGATCGCCGAAAAGGAGATCGAGGGCAAGATCGAGGAGCTTTCGGCGCTCGTCGAGTTCGGCGAGGCGACCGAAACGGCCATCGACGGCGCGAGGTGGGAGCACAAGAGCCGCTTCGAGATCGTGCCGCAATGCACCGTCACGATGGGATCGACCGAGTATCGCTGGGTCGCGCCCGACGCCGAGGCGGTCCGCGTCGGCGAGTTCGACGGCCACCCCGTCAAGCGCGTGCACAACATGGCGCTGACCCGCAACGACAGCTTCCTCGCCAACGAGCCGGGCGTCGGCCCGGGTTCGGGCGAGACCTCCTGACCCGCGCGCCCCAAGCCACAGCCCCGACTAGCAAAGGATCACGACCCATGGAAATCATCCCCTTCGGCAGCCAGGATGTCGACAACATCCTCGCGCGCGAGCCCCAGCGGGTGGAAAAGCTGGCCTTCGGTGCCGTCCTGCTCGACCGCAACGGCAAGGTCGTCAAGTACAACCAGGCCGAGGGCCTGATCGCCGGGCGCGACCCCTCGGAGGTCGTGGGCAAGGACTTCTTCAACGAGATCGCGCCCTGCGCCAAGGGCAAGCGCTTTCACGGCGAGTTCCTGAAGTTCCACCAGACCGGCCAGGTCAACGTGATGTTCGACTACAAGTTCGACTACAAGGGCGCCAATGTGGGCGTGAAGATCCACCTCAAGTCGCAGCCCGACGGCCAGCATTGCTGGATGTTCGTCAAGCGCGCCTGACCCCTTGCCGGGTGCCTGGCCGCGGGGGGCGTCCCCCGCGGCGCGGCGCCCCCGATCCGGAGCATTCCCATGACCTACATGACCGACGCCCCCACGGCCGAGCACCCCGTGCCGATGTCGGGCCAGGGCCACGGCTACGACGCGCCCGCCGGGCTCTCGTCGGGCCAGTACCGCCTCCGCCGCTTCGGCGGCCGGCCGATCGTCTTCCAGGGCACCGAGCTCGCCATGGCGATGAGCTTCACGCCCGGGCTGCCCTACTGGTTCGAGATCAACCTGTTTCGCGCAAACGACGGCTCTTGCCCGGTCTGCGTCAAGAAGTTCTTCTCGTCGAGCGAGGAAAAGGACTTCGCCCGCGCCTGGGTCGCGCCCTCGATCGAGGCAGCGCTCGACTCGATCGAGACCTTCGATCCTGCAGAGGACGTGCCCGTGCGCGTGAGCCTCTCGGGCGGATCGATGACGCCGGCCGAGATGGAGGCCGCCGCGATGGACCTGCAGGCGCAAGTGACCAACGTCCGGACCCATTACGCCAGCCTCGTCGGCGAGTTCCTGCACCAGCTCGACGCCGCCTGATGCGGGCTGCGCCCGTGCCCGGCCCGGCACGCGCCCCGACGGCGGGGCCGCCCTCCGCCCCGGCCTCCCCCGTAGGGGCGAAGGCGGCCCGGCGGGCCTCCCTCGAGCCGGACATGTCCGGTCATGGAGGCGCGACCGGCCGCCACGCCGTGCCGGCGCTGCCGCTCGATGCCGCGTCGCTCGCCCGGATCTGTCGCGGCGCCCTCCGCGAGCGCCTGTCGCGGACCCGCGGAGTGCCGGTGCCGCCCGTTCCCGACGACCTTCCGCTCGTCGACCGGCCCGGTGCCGCCGGACAAGGCGATGCCGCGCGCGACGGCGACCCGGCAGGTGGCGCCCGGCGCGAGCACGCGTCCCTCGGGCTCGACAGTCTCGAGCTGCTGGAGGCGGTCGCCGATCTCGACCGGCGCTTCGCCCTGTCGCGCACGGGGATCGAGGATCACCTGCTGCTCCGCCCGACCCTCGCCGCGTGGGGGGCGCTCATCGCCGAGCACCTGCGGCGCTGCGGCCCGGACCTGCCGGTCACCTTCATGACCTCCGGCTCGCAGGGCGCCCCCCACGCGGTCGCCCATCCCGCCTCGACGCTGCTCGCCGAGGCCGACGCTCTCATCGACGTCCTCGCCCCCTGCGGATCGGGCGCACGCGGTCCGGCCGCTTGCACGACCGGCCCCGGGGCATCCGCGCCCGGTGGGTCGGCCGAAGGGGCCGCCGCCCCGGAGGCGCTGGGCCGGGTCCTCGTGCTGGTTCCCTGTCACCACATCTTCGGCTTTCTCTTCGGCGCGCTGGTCCCGGCGCGTGCGGGCTGGCCGGTGATCGACCTTGCCGGCCGCGCCCCGGGCACGCTCGCCCGCACCGCCCGGCCCGGCGACCTGATCGTGGCGACCCCCTACCTTCTCTCCCTTGCGCTGCAGGCGGGCGAGTCCATTCCGGCCGGGTGCTCTGCCGTGGTCTCGGGCGCGGCGGCACCTGCCGATGTCTGGGCCGACGGCGCCCGCGCGGGGCTCGGCCTGACCGAGATCTACGGCGCGACCGAGACAGGCGGCGTCGGCTGGCGCAGGGCGCCGGATCATCCGTTCGAACTGCTGCCGCATCTGTCGCGCGCCGGGAACGGGGTCGCCGGGCCATGCGGGGCGACGCTGCCGCTGCAGGACAGGCTGGCATGGCGCGGCCCCCGCAGCTTTGCCTTGCTCGGCCGGGTCGACCGGGTCGTGCAGGTGGCCGGCGTCAATGTCTCGCCCGACGCGGTCGCCCGTCGCCTCGCCGCGCTGGAGGAGGTCTCCGATGCCGCGGTGCGCCTTGACCATGCGTCGGGCCGCCTCAAGGCCTTCATCGTGCCGACCGATCCCGCACTGTGCAGCACGCCGGGCGCGCTCGAGCCGCGACTGCGCGCCGCCTGTGCCGACCTGCCGGCCCCGGCCCGGCCGCAGCGCTTCGACCTCGGCACGGCCGTGCCGACAGCCCCCTCGGGCAAGCCGACCGACTGGTGAGGGTCGGCAGACCGCCGGCGCCCCAGGGCCCGCCATCTCGACGGAGCCGTGCCGCGGCGCATGGGCGGCGGCGCGTGACTGGCGGCGGGTGCGTGGCTGCAGAACGGCCGCCCCAGCTGCATCTGCAAAAGTCTCTCGCCCGTGCGACCTTCTTCTTGACGCTCCCCGGCCCGGGCCCTAGAACGCCGCTCACGCCGCTCGGAGGATCCTCCAAGCGGCGCACAGAGGGCGGTTGTAGCTCAGTTGGTTAGAGTACCGGCCTGTCACGCCGGGGGTCGCGGGTTCGAGCCCCGTCAACCGCGCCACCTCTGTCCTGAAGCGCCGGCTCGACGGGTGGAGGTTTTTCGCCCGGGTCTCGGGCGTTTCACTTCCGGCGCCGTGTTCGGTCGGCGCCGGGCGAGCGCGCGGTTGTAGCTCAGTTGGTTAGAGTACCGGCCTGTCACGCCGGGGGTCGCGGGTTCGAGCCCCGTCAACCGCGCCATCGCCCGCCGGCGACGCTCTTCGCGCCCCTATTCCGCGCGATGCCGTCCATCACCTGCACGACCGCAGGAGGGGCGATCCGTGCTGGCAGGCCACGCCCCCGCCCTCTGCGTGGCCGGCACGCCGGATGCACGTCATCGCGCTGCGTCAGGCGCCGCGGGCTGCCCCGGCGCCCCGGTCGAGGGCCGCGAGCAATTCCTCGAGCGGCATCGGCCGGCAGAAGGCGTAGCCCTGCAGCCGGTCCGCCCCGAGGCGCGTGAGCACCTTCGCCTGCGCCGCCGTCTCGACCCCCTCGACGATCGTCTCGGCCCCGAAGCGCGCGGCCATCCCGATCAGCGCCTGCATCAGCTCTGCCCGCGCGGGATCGCGCTCCACCCCGTCGACGAACATCCGGTCGATCTTGAGCGCGTCCGGCTCCAGCGAGAGAATGCTTGCGAGCGAGGCGTGGCCGGTGCCGAAATCGTCTACCTCGATGCGGATGCCGAGGGCCTTCAGCGCGGCGACCGTCTCGGTCAGATCGGCGTCGAGCGTGTCGAGGTGGGCCGTCTCGAGGATCTCGAAGGTCAGACCGCTCGGCAGGTCGGCCCGGCCGCGCAGCTCGTCGAGCAGGTCGGGGCTCGCCAGCCGCCGGGCCGAGACGTTGACCGATAGCGAGTGGAGAGAGACGCCGGCTTCGGCCAGCCGGGCATGGGCCGCGATCGCCCGGTCGAGGATCTCGCGGTCGAGCTCGGCGATCAGGCCGAGCTCGTCGGCCAGCGGCAGGAACGTGTCGGGCGCGAGGATGCCGTGCCGCGGATGCCGCCAGCGCGCCAGCACCTCGCAGCCCGCGATCTCGCCGGTGAGCGCGTCGACCTGGGTCTGCAGGAAAGGCACGATCTCGCCGCGCGGAATCGCCTGGCGGAAGAAGGCCAGTTCCTCGACATGGGCGGTATAGGTCGAGCCGATGTTGTCGGAATAGGCGACGACCCGGCCGCGCCCGCCGCCCTTGGCCTCGTAGAGCGCGATATCGGCGCGCTTGAGCAGCCCGCGCAGGTCGGTCACCTCCGCCGCGCTGCCCGCGCCGTTGCCTGCCTCGCCGCGCGCCTCGGCATAGCCGACGCTCGCGCCCGGCTCCAGCACGACATGGCCGTGCCGAACGGGCCGCACAAGCTCGGCCCGCAGGCGCTCGCAGAAGTCCTCTGGATCGCGGGGATCGGGCCCGCGCTCGTCGGGGGTCGCTACGGCGCCGGCGGAGCGGTCGAACAGCGCGACGAACTCGTCGCCGCCGATGCGAAAGCCGAAATCACGCCCGGGCCGCAGCGCCGCCTTGAGCCGCTGGGCCGCTGCCGCCAGCACGGCGTCGCCCGCGTCGTGGCCGTGCCGGTCGTTGATCTCCTTGAAGCGGTCGAGGTCGAGCGCGACGACGAGCAGCCCGGCGCCAGAGCCGGACGCCGTCTCGGCCCGGTCTCCGAAGGCGTCGCCGCCTCCTTCCACGATCTCGTCGAGCAGCAGGCGGTTGCCGAGGCCGGTCAGCCGGTCGTGCCGCGCGGCGTGGGCGTTGTCTTCCTGCGCCTGCTTGAGCGCGACGAAGGACTGCTCGGCGAGGCGCCGCATCTCGCGCTCGCGGCGCATCGCGGCCATGCGCGCCTCGATCTCGGCCTCCACCCGGTCGAGCACCTTGTTGTAGCGGTAGGCGAGCATCCCGACCTCGGTCGAGCGCTCGACGGTGACGCGCGACGAGAAGCGGCCGGTGCGCTGGTGGCGCTTCATCTCTTCCAGCAGTTCGAGGAAGGCGTTGCCGATGCCGTGCTCCGAGGCGTCGAGGCCGGTCACCTCCTCGCGGGGCCGCACCCGCAGGCGGGCCACGCGCCGCACCAGCGCGATCGCGGCGAAGGTGGCGGTGAGCGTCCACGCGCCGGCATAGGCCGCGCCCATGGCCTGCACGCCGAGTTGGGCGAGGCGGCTGCCCGCCGGCAGGGCGGAAGTGTCGGCGAGCAGCGCCACCAGCAGGGTGCCCAGCACGCCGGGCGCGAGGTGGACGGGCACGGCATCGACCACGTCGTCGATTCTCGCCACCCGCATGACGAAGCTCGCCGTGACCATGACGAGCGCCCCGAGCGCACCAGCGAGGATCGTCTCGCTGCCGGTGAACAGGTTGACGCCGGCGGTGCCTGCCACGAGCCCCGCGATCACGCCGTTGAGCGTCAACTGCGCCGAGGCGACGCCGAAGAGAGCGAGCGAGACCGCGAGCGCACAGACGCCCCCCGCCGCCGCGCCCAGCATGGTGCGCAGCACGATGGGCGCGACGTCTGCCCCGAAGGCCAGCGCCGAGCCCGCGTTGAAGCCGGCCCAGCCGATCCAGAGAAAGATCACGCCGAGCGAGGCGGTGGCGATCGAGGAGGGCTCGAAGCGGCGGGGGCGGCGGCCGAACCGGCCCCGACGCGGCCCCAGCGCGATGCAGAAGGCGAGCGCCGCCCAGCCGCCCACGGAATGCACCACCGTCGCACCGGCAAAGTCGAGAAAGCCCATCGCGGCGAGCCAGCCCTCCTGCCCCTCGAGCAAGGCGCCGCCCCAGGCGGCGTGGCCGACCACGGGGTAGATCAGCGCAGAGATGGTGGCGCTGACCACGAGATAGGCGGGAAAGGTCGCGCGCTCGGCCACCGCGCCCGAGACGATGGTGACCGCCGTCGAGGCGAAGGCCATCTGGAAGAACAGGAACGGCGCCACCCCCAGCGCGACCGTGTGCGCGCCCGGCGCGAACAGGCTCGTGCCGATCAGCCCCGCATGGCTCGCCCCGAACATCAGGCCGAAACCGACCCCCCAGAACGAGAGCGTGGCCACGCAGATGTCGGAGGCGTTCTTGAGCGCGATGTTCGAGGCGTTCTTGGCGCGGGCGAGGCCGGCCTCGAGGCAGAGGAACCCGGCCTGCATGTCGAGCACCATGAACCCGCACAGCAGGATCCAGATCGCATCGAGTGCGGCCGCCGCGTCGATCTCCACCACTCCTGCCCGCCCTCGCCCTTGATGCCGCGATGGTCCCGTCAGTGCAGAGTGGACGGAGACCGGTGAATAGGGCCTTTCGCAACGTCAGGCCCCGCCGCTCGAGTGCAAAAAAGTCGAAGGAACGCGGGCGCCTCGAGGCAAGATGCGCGCCACGCGTTTTGACGCATCGCGGCGGCTGGCCCTGTCGGGCCGGGCTGCCCTGTGCCACTATCCGCTTGCGCACACGGAACCGGTCGATCTGCCTGCCTCGGGGAGGGGCATGAACGTCATGCTCGATGCGCTGCACAGCCACGTCTTCTACGAGATGGCCGCCCTGCTGGTGCTGGCCGCCGGCGTGGGCTTCGTCGGACTTCTGCTGCGCCAGCCGCTGATCGTGAGCTTCATCGCGGTGGGCATCCTCGCAGGGCCGTCGGTGCTTGGTATCGCGCAATCCGAGGCGCAGATCGACTTTCTCGCCGAGCTCGGCATCGCGGTGCTTCTCTTTCTCGTCGGGCTGAAGCTCGATATCGGGCTGGTGCGCAACCTTGGCGCCGTCGCGCTGGTGACGGGGCTCGGTCAGATCGCCTTTACCAGCGCCTTCGGCTTTCTCATCGGCCTGGCGCTCGGCCTCGACCCGCTGACGTCGATCTACGTGGCGATCGCGCTCACCTTCTCCTCGACGATCATCATCGTGAAGCTCCTGTCCGACAAGCGCGAGATCGACTCGCTGCACGGACGGATCGCGGTGGGTTTCCTGATCGTTCAGGACATCTTCGTCGTCCTCGCCATGATCGTGCTCTCGGCGGTGGGCGCGGGCGCCGAGGGCGAGGGCGGCGCGGTAGCGGGGGTCGTGCGGGTCGTGGGCTTCGGCCTCATGATGCTCGGGGGCGTGCTGCTCTTCATCCGCTACGCTGCCGACCCGCTGGTGGAGCGGCTGGCGCGGGCGCCGGAGCTGCTGTTGTCCTTCGCCATCGGCTGGGCGGCGCTGCTCGCCGCGCTCGGCGATTTCCTCGGTTTCGGCAAGGAGCTGGGCGGTCTGCTCGCGGGGGTCTCGCTCGCCTCGACGCCGTTCCGCGAGGCGATCGCCGCGCGCCTCGCCTCGCTGCGCGACTTCCTGCTGCTGTTTTTCTTCATCGCGCTCGGCGCTTCGCTCGACCTGTCGGTGCTGGGGCAGGCGGTGGGCCCGGCCGTGGTGCTCTCGCTCTTCGTGTTGATCGGCAACCCGCTGATCGTGCTCGTGATCCTCGGCGCGATGGGGTATTCGGCACGCACCGGCTTTCTCGCCGGGCTGACGGTGGCGCAGATCTCCGAGTTCTCGCTCATCTTCATGGCGATGGGCGTGGCGATCGGGCAGGTCGACGAGGCGGCGCTCGGCCTCGTGACGCTCGTCGGCCTCGTGACCATTGCCGCCTCGACCTACATGATCACGTGGAGCCACCCGCTCTACGACCTCTTCGCGCCCCTGCTGCGCCCCTTCGAGCGGCGCGGCAAGCCGGCCGAGGCCGCGGGCGCGCAGGAGGTCGGTCAGGGCTACGACGCGGTGGTGATCGGCCTCGGCCGCTACGGCGCGCAGATCGCCACCGCACTCGAGGGGGCCGGTCGGCGCGTGCTCGGCGTCGATTTCAGCCCGACGGCGGTCGCCCATGCCCGCGCCGCGGGCCTCGAGACGATCTACGGCGACGCGACCGACCCCGACTTCCTCGCACACCTGCCGCTCGACGGGGTGGACTGGGTCGTTTCCGCCGTGCCCGAGCACGATGTGGGGGTCACGCACGACGACCCGCGCCGGGCGCTGCTGCGCCACCTGCACGATCTGGGCTACACGGGCCGGGTGGCGGTGGCCGCGCACCGGGCCGAGACGGGCGAGAGGCTGGCAGAGGCGGGGGTCGACCTCGTGCTGCTTCCCTTCCGCGACGCGGCGGTACATGCGGCAGACCTCGTTCTGGCGCAGGGCGGCGGCTCCGGTCAGGGCGCGGGTGCCGCGACCGAGGCGGAGGCCGTCGATGCGGCCGGCCCGCCCGCCGCCGATCTCGACGCCGATCCGACCGGCCAGAGAGAGTTCTCCCCATGAGCCCGCTCGGGCACCGCTCCGGCCCGGGCCGGCGGAGGGCGCCATGAACGCGGCGGCGGGGCCTGCGCCCGTCCTCGCTGCCCTCTCGGCAGAGCGGGCCGAGGGGCCGGGGCCGGACGATGCCACGCTGGCCCTTGCTGCAGGGCTCGCCGCCGACGAGGGCGCGCCGCTCGCCGCGGTGATGGCCGCCGCCCTTCCACGCGACATCGACGCGCTCGCCCATGCCGCCTCGCTCACGCCCGAAGCCATGCGCAGCCGGATGACAGCGGTTCTCGCCCGGCGTCTCGATGCGCTGTGCTCCGCGACGGCCCCCGACGCGGCGCGCGAGGTGCGCCTCGGCAAGCCCTTCGTCGAGATCATCCGCGCGGTGCAGGCACGTGGCGCTGGCCTGCTTGTCAAGGCGGCGGAGGATCTGCCCTCGGCCAGCGCCGCCCTGCTGGCCTCGACCGACCAGCACCTCATCCGGAAGTGCCCGTGCCCCGTCTGGCTGGTCCGGGGCGGGGCGGCACGCCCGCGCCGGGTCGTGGCCGCCATCGACGTGACAGAGCCCGATGAGCGCGCGCTGAACCTCGCGATCGTCGCCGCCGCGGCGCGCGTGGCCCACCCCGACGGCGCCGAGATCCGTCTGCTGCACGCCTGGCAGGCCGAGGGGGAGGGGATGGTGCGGATGTGGTCCGACGATTCGGCAGCCTTCGACCGCTACCTTGCGGAGGTCGAGCACGACCACGCCAGTGCCATGCGCGCATTCGCCGAGGAGGCGCGCGCCCATCTCGCGGCCCTCGGCGCGACCGCGCGGCTCACGCCCGTCCTGCGCCGCGGCGCGCCCCGCCGAGCCATCCCGCGCGACGTGGCCGAGCACAAGGCCGAGGCGCTGGTGCTCGGCACGCTCTCGCGCTCGGGCATCCCCGGCCTGCTGATCGGCAACACCGCCGAGGACGTGCTCAACGCCGTCTCCTGCTCTGTCGTGGCGGTGAAACCCGAGGGCTACGAGAGCCCGATCCGCTGAGTCGCGCCCTTTTCCGGGGCGGCGACGGGGGCTAGGGAGCGCACCATGCCCCACGCCCCGTGCCGCCTCGGATGACCCCCGCCGCCCGCCTCGCCGCCGCCGCCGGCCTGCTCGACGAGATCGGCGTCGGCACGCCCGCCGAGAAGGTGCTGACGCGCTGGGGCCGGGGCGCGCGCTACGCCGGCTCGGGCGATCGGGCCGCGGTGCGCGACCTCGTCTTCGACGTCCTGCGCACCCGGCGGAGCTGCGCCGCGCGCGGCGGTGGCGCCACGGGCCGCGCGCTGGTGCTCGGCCTGCTTCGCGAGCGCGGCGACGATCCGGCGGCGTGGTTCACCGGCGCCCGCCACGCCCTGCCGCCGCTCACCGCGGCTGAGGCGGCAGGCGGCCGCGCGCCCGAGGGGTGGGAGGCGCTCGACATGCCCGACTGGCTCGGCCCCGCCCTGCGCGAAAGCCTCGGCGATGCGGCCGAGGCCGTCTGCCGGGTCTTGCGCGAGCGTGCTCCCCTCTTCCTGCGCTGGCACGAGCGCCGCACCGACGCGGGGGCCGCCTTGGCCGCGCTGGCCGAGGACGGGATCGTCGCGGCGCCGCACCCGCTCGCTCCCACCGCGCTGGTCGTGACGGAGGGAGCACGGCGGCTCAGACAGGCGCGCGCCTACCGCGAAGGCCTCGTCGAGCTGCAGGACGCCGCGAGCCAGGCCGTCTGCGCCGCGCTGCCTGCAGGACCGGGCCTGCGCGCGCTCGATTACTGCGCCGGTGGCGGGGGCAAGACGCTGGCGCTCGCCGCGCGCGGGGCGGAGGTGGTCGCGCACGACGCCGACCCCGCCCGCATGGCCGACCTGCCCAGGCGGGCCACCCGTGCGGGCGACACCGTCCGCATCGCCACGCCGGGCGAGGTCGCGGCGCTCGGCCCCTACGCCCTCGTGCTCGCCGACGTGCCGTGCTCGGGCAGCGGCGCGTGGCGCCGGCAGGCCGAGGCGAAGTGGCGGCTGACGCGCGAGGGACTCGACCGGCTGATCGCGCTTCAGGCCGCCATACTGGGCGAGGCGGCGGCCCGTGTCCGCCCCGGCGGGCGGCTCGCCTACGCCACCTGCTCGCTGCTGAGAGAAGAGAACGAGGCGCAGGTCGCGCGCTTTCTCGCCAAGGCGGGGGAGGCATGGACACTCGAGGCCACCCGCCGCTTCGGCCTCGCCGCGGGCGGCGCTGGCGACGTGGCGGCACGGTCCGATGGCGACGGATTGTTCCTTGCCCTCATGCGGCGATCCGGGTGACCCTTGCACACGTCAAGGTCGAGCGGCGTCGTTAATCGCGCCTTAACGGCTCGCTCCGAAGAGTGGCGCCGGAGAATCGGAATGGAGGGCGTGCGCGGTGCAAGCAGTGGCCGGCCCCGGCAGAACCAGCCGCTTCGCGGCCACCTACGGGCGGCGTGCCTGGATCGTGGTGGCCCTCGCCGCCGCCCTTGCCGGGATCGCGGCTCTGCTGCCCGGGCCGTATCCCTCGATCGTTCCGCTCGCCGCCTCGGCGGCCCTCTCCGTGCTGGGTCTCGTGCTCGCAGCGCTCGCCCTGCGCGCCTGGGTCGCGCGGCGCAGCCTGCGGCGGGCCGTCGCCGCCCTGATCGAGCACGATGCCGCGCCCGGCTTCACCACCGATGCCGAGGGCACGATCCGCACCCGCAACCTTGCTGCGCGCGAGCGGTTCGGCCGCGAGGCGACCGGCGAGCCGCCCGAGCCGACCCTCGTGCGCACCCTGCGCGACCATTTCGCCAACCCCGCCGCGCTGGTCGCCCGGCTGCAGGCGCGGGCCGAGGCGACCGGCTCGGCCCGCGAAGACGTGGTGATGCGCCTCGGCCACGTGCGCCTCTCGGTGCAGACGATCGATTCCGAGTCGATGCTCTGGCGCATCGAGGATCTCGGCGAGCGCGGCGCGGCCCGGCGTGGCGCCGACACGCTGAGCCTGCCGATGATGACCGTCAGCCGCTCGGGCGCGATCCTGTTCATGAACGACGCGCTTCGGCGGCTCGTCGGCGGGCGGGTGCGCGCGCTCGATCGCGTCTTTGTCGACCTGCCGCTGCGCCCCAACGCCGTGCACATGGTTCACGGCGCGGCGGGGCCGGTGCGCAGCCGCGTCGTCCAGGTCGAGGGTGCGGCGGGGCGACGCGAGATCTTCCTGATCCCGGCCGACGAGGCGCAGGGCACCGCGGACGCCTCTCCGCACATGGCGGCGGCTGCTGCCCATGCCGCCTTCGCGCCGCAGCGGGCCGAACCTACGCCGCCGGCCGGCGATGCCGTCTCCGACGGCCTGTTCGAGAGCCTGCCGGTAGCGCTGCTGCGGCTCGACGCCGAAGGCGCGGTGCTCGCCGCCAATCGCCTCGCGCGCGATCTGCTCGGGCCCTTGGCGAAACCCGGCGCACGCCTGTCGTCGCTGCTCGAGGGGCTGGGCCGCCCGGTCTCCGACTGGCTCGCCGATGCCGTGCACGGCCGCGGCCTGCGCCGCCCCGAGACGCTCAGGGCTACCCGCGCGCCGGCCGAAACCTATGTGCAGGTCACGCTGGAGCGCATGCCGGCGAACGGCTCGACCGCGCTCGTCGCCGTGCTCAACGACGCCACCGAGCTCAAGACGCTCGAGGCGCAGTTCGTGCAGAGCCAGAAGATGCAGGCGATCGGCCAGCTCGCCGGCGGCGTCGCGCACGATTTCAACAACCTGCTCACCGCGATCTCGGGCCATTGCGACCTGCTGCTGCTGCGTCACGCCCCCGAGGATCCGGATTACGCCGATCTCGTCCAGATCAACCAGAACGCCAACCGCGCCGCCTCGCTCGTGGGCCAGCTGCTGGCCTTCTCGCGCAAGCAGACCCTGCGGCTCGAGCAGATCGACCTGCGCGACGCGCTCGGCGAGTTGACCCACCTGCTCAACCGGCTCGTCGGCGAGCGGGTGACGCTGACGCTCCAGCACGACCCCGAGCTGCGCCCGATCCGCGCCGACAAGCGCCAGCTCGAGCAGGTGATCATGAACCTCGTGGTCAACGCGCGCGACGCGATGCCCGATGGCGGCGAGATCCGCATCGAGACCGAGGTGCGCCACATCGCCGAGGAGATCCGCCGCGACCGCGCCCTCCTGCCCGCCGGCGACTACGTGCTGGTGCGCGTCGCCGACGACGGCATCGGCATCGCGCCCGACAACCTGCCCAAGATCTTCGAGCCGTTCTTCTCGACCAAGCGCTCCGGCGAGGGGACGGGGCTGGGCCTGTCGACGGCCTACGGCATCGTCAAGCAGTCGGGCGGCTATATCTTCGCCGACTCGGAGCCGGGGCGGGGGACGACCTTCACCCTCTACTTCCCCGCCCACGAGGATGAGGCGGAGGAACCCGCGGCCGTGGCGTCGGCCCGCGCCGCGCCCGAGAGCGCGGCCGGCGGCGTGGTCCTGCTGGTCGAAGACGAGGCGCCCGTGCGCGCCTTCGCCTCGCGCGCGCTGCAACTGCGCGGCTACACCGTGATCGAGGCGCAGAACGCCGAGGAGGCGCTGAAGGCGCTCGAGGACGGCGCGCTCAGGGTCGACGTCTTCGTGACCGACGTGAGCATGCCGGGGATGGACGGCCCCTCGTGGGTGCGCCTCGCCCTGCGCGAGCGGCCCGAGGCCAAGGTGGTCTTCGTCTCCGGCTACGCCGAGGAGAGCTTCGCCGAGGCGCAGGCCGAGATCCCGAACTCGGTGTTCCTGCCCAAGCCGTTCTCGCTCGACGACCTCGCCGCGACCGTGCACGACCAGATCCACTGACCGGGGCGGACGCGCCGTGCAGGCTTCGCCGCCGTCGCGGCGGAGCCCCTCGCGGCCGGCCCCCGACGACCCTGCGCGCCCGGCCGCAGGTGCAAGACGGTGCGCGTCGCCACGCGGCCGCCGGCGGCACCGCGCGCAGCCCTCGCCGCCAGCGCTGCCGCGCGCCCGCCCCAGCGGGCGCGCCGGGCCCAACGGAGCGAACCCCCGCAAGGGGGCGAGCGGAGGCGGGAGCCCCCCTGGCCCGTGTGCCCTTACGCCCGCCCGCCACTCGTGCCTCAGGAGGGCGCGCCGACCTTCAGCACGACCAGCGCGTGCCGCTTCTTGCCTGCCGAGAGCTTCAGCGGCGCCGACAGGGCCCCGGCGTCGAGGATGCGGCCCGGATCGGTCACCGCCTCGTCCCCGATCCGCGCGCCGCCCTCGGCGATGAGCCGCTTGGCGTCCTTGCCCGACGTCGCCAGCCCCGAGCGCACGAAGAGCTGCGCCACCGAGATGCCGCCTGCCACGTCCGCCTGCCCCAGTTCCAGCCGCGGCAGATCCTCGCCCGCACCACCGCGCTCGAACACCTCGCGCGCCGTGGCCTCGGCCGCCGCGGCCGCCTCCGCCCCGTGCAACAGCGCCGTCACCTCGCCCGCCAGCCTGATCTTGGCCTCGTTGATCTCGGCCCCGCCGAGCGCCCCCAGCCGCGCGCACTCGTCGAGCGGCAGCTCGGTGTAGAGCCGCAGGAAGCGCCCCACGTCGGCATCCGCGACATTCCGCCAGAACTGCCAGAACTCGTAAGGCGAGAGCAGCGCCGAATCGAGCCAGACCGCCCCGCCTGCCGTCTTGCCCATCTTGCGCCCGTCGGCGGTCACCATGAGCGGCGTCGTCAGGCCGAAGATCCCGGCGTCGAGCACCCGGCGCGTCAGGTCGACCCCGTTCACGATGTTGCCCCACTGGTCGGACCCGCCCATCTGCAGCCGGCAGCCATAGCGGCGGTAGAGCTCGAGAAAGTCGTAGGCCTGCAGGATCATGTAGTTGAACTCGAGGAACGACAGCGACTGCTCGCGGTCGAGCCGCGACTTGACGCTCTCGAAGGACAGCATCCGGTTGACCGAGAAGTGCCGGCCGATGTCGCGCAGGAACTCGAGGTAGTTCAGGTCGTCGAGCCACTCGGCGTTGTCGAGCATCAGCGCCGGTTGCTCGGGCGCCTCGTAATCGAGATAGCGCGCGAAGACCCGCTGCATCGAGGCGATGTTCTGCCCGATCTGCGCGGGGCTCAGCAGCGGCCGCTCGTCGGAGCGGAACGAGGGGTCGCCTACCTTGGTCGTGCCGCCTCCCATCAGCGTGATCGGCTGGTGGCCCGTCTTCTGCAACAGCCGCAGGAGCATGATGTTGAGCAGGTGCCCCACATGAAGCGAGGGCGCGGTCGCGTCGTAGCCGATATAGGCCACGATCGGCCCCGCGAGCGCGGCCTCGTCGAGCGCCTGCAGATCCGTGCAGTCGGCGAGATAGCCGCGCTCGACCAGCGTGGCGAGAAAGTCGGATTTCGGACGATACGTCATCGCACACGAGCTCCCTGCGCTGGCCCCCGGTCGGACGCCCCGCTATAGCGAGGGCCTGCGGTGAGGAAAAGGGCCGCGAGGGAGGGGCGATGCGCCTGAAGGCAGGGCCAGTCCGGGCGATGGGAGCGATGTCGGGCACCTCGCTCGACGGGGTCGACGCCGCCGTGATCGAGACCGACGGCCACGGCGTCACCGCCTTCGGCCCCTCGGCCTACCGCCCCTATTCGCTGGCAGAGCGCAGCGTGCTGCGCCGCGCCTTGGGCCACTGGTCGGGCAGCGCCGAGGCCGAGGCGGCAGCGCGCGTGGTGGAAGACGCCCATGCCGAGCTGCTGGCCGGGCTGCTCGCCAATGTCGAGGCGGGCGATGTCGCGCTGATCGGCGTGCACGGGCAGACGCTGGCGCACGAGCCGGGCGGGCGCGGCACCCACCAGGCCGGCTCTGGCGCACGCCTCGCCGAACGGCTTGGGCGCACGGTGGTGTGGGATTTCCGCACGGCCGACATGCAGATGGGCGGGCAGGGCGCGCCGCTCGCGCCCGCCTGGCACTTCGCGCTGGCGCGCTTCATCGGCGCCGATTCGCCGCTCGCCTTTCTCAACCTCGGCGGCGTGGGCAACCTGACCTGGATCGACCCTGCCGCGCCGGGCCCCGAGGTGCCGGGCGCGCTGCTGGCCTTCGACACCGGCCCGGCGAACGCCCCGATAGACGACCTCGTGGCCGCGCGCCTCGGCCGCGACTGCGACCGCGACGGGACGCTGGCCGCGCAAGGCGAGGTCGACGGGGCGGTGCTCGAGGCGTTCTGCGGTGAGGGGTTTTTCCTGAGAGTGCCGCCCAAGTCGCTCGACCGGAATGACTTTCCCAGGCTGCGCGCGGCGGTTGCGGACCTCGCCGACGCCGATGCCGCGGCTACGCTCACCGCCGCCGCCGCCGCCGCCGTCGCGCTCGGGGCGCAGCATTTCCCGGCGCCGGTCGCGCGGGTGCTGGTCACCGGGGGCGGGCGGAAGAACCCGGTGATGATGCGGATGATCGCCGAGGGCCTCGGGGTGCCGGTCGAGCCGGTCGAAGTCGTGGGCCTCGACGGCGACATGCTCGAGGCGCAGGCCTTCGCCCATCTCGCGGTACGGGTGGTGCGGGGATTGCCGACATCGTTTCCGGGCACCACGGGCGTCGCGGCGGCCGTCGGGGGCGGCGAGGTCTCGCGACCGCTGCCCGACTAGCGCGGGATGTCGAAGCCCTCGGGCGCCAGCTCGAACCCCTCGAAGCGGAATCCGGGCGAGACGGTGCAGCCGACCAGCGTCCACGCCCCCGTCGACCGCGCCGCCTGCCACCATTGCGTCGGCACGATCGCCTGCGGAACCTGGCCCGCCGGCAGGTCGGCCCCCAGCGTCACGTCGCGCGCCGGCCCCGCCGCCGTCTCTGCCAGCGACAGGACGAGCGGTGCCCCGGCGTAGAAGTGCCAGATCTCCGCGGCGTCGACCCGGTGCCAGTGGCTGCGCTGCCCCTCGGCGAGCAGGTAGTAGATGGCGGTGCCGGCGGGGCGCCCCTCGGCCGGCTCCTCCACCCAGGTCTGGCGATACCAGCCGCCCTCCGGGTGCGGCGCGAGCGCAAGGCGCCTCACGATGTCGTCTGCCGTCAATGCCATTCTGCCTCCCGCCCCGGCGGACCCAAACGCGCGCGCCGGCGTTTCCCGTAAGCATCCGGAAGGCACCCGGAAAGGACGCGCCATGCAAGAGGAAGACCCGACCGAAAAGATCCTCGCCTTCGCCCGGCACGTGGGCAAGGAAGGCGACGCACCCGAAACCGTCGCCCGCAATCGCGCCTGGATCGACGCTGCGGGCCGCCCGACCGACGAGGGCCACGAGTTGCTGCGTGCGCTCGACGAGCAGAAGGCGCAGGGCGCGGTCTATCGCCTCGACCCGTGACGCGCCCTTGCAGGGCCGTGACTTCAGCGGTTGAACCGCTCTCGCCGCGCGCTCGTTTCCCTTGCAGACAAGGGAGTTGCAGCATGGACGAGCAGGAGACCGCCGACCGCATCCGCGCCTTCGCCACGCATTGCGGCCGGGCCGACACCCCGCCCGAGGCCACCGCGCGAAATCGTGGCTGGCTCGACGCCGAGGGCCACCCCACCGAGGCGGGGCACGACCTGCTGCGTGCGCTCGACGAGCAGGGAGAGACACGCTCGGTGTTCCGCACGGTGCTCTGAGACGGCCTCAGCGGCGCTGCGCGGTCACCGCGCTGCCGGCATAGGTGGCCGTCTCGCCCAGCATCTCCTCGATGCGGATGAGCTGGTTGTATTTCGCCAGCCGGTCGGAGCGGGCGAGCGAGCCGGTCTTGATCTGCCCGCAATTGGTGGCTACGGCGAGGTCGGCGATGGTCGCGTCTTCCGTCTCGCCCGAGCGGTGCGACATCACGCACGACATCGCCGCCCGGTGCGCCATGTCGACCGCCTCGAGCGTCTCGGTGAGCGTGCCGATCTGGTTGACCTTGACGAGCAGGGCGTTGCCCGCGCCCTCGTCTATGCCGCGGGCGAGCCGCTCGGGGTTGGTCACGAAGAGGTCGTCGCCCACGAGTTGCACCTCGCCGCCCATCCGCTCGGTCAGCAGGCGCCACCCCTCCCAGTCGTCTTCCGAGCAGCCGTCCTCGATCGACAGGATCGGGTAGTCGGCGACGAGCGCGGCGAGGTAGTCGACGTTGTCCTGTGTCGACAGCGACTTTCCCTCGCCGGTCATCTCGTAGCGCCCGTCGGCGTAGTATTCGGTCGCGGCGCAATCGAGGGCGAGGCCGATATCGTCGCCGGGCGTGTAGCCCGCCGCCTCGATCGCCTTCAGGATCAGGTCGAGCGCGTCGCGCGTCGAGTTCAGGTCGGGGGCGAAGCCGCCCTCGTCGCCGATGCCGGTCGAGAGGCCCGCCTCCTTCAGCAGACCCTTCAGGGTGTGGAAGATCTCGGCGCCCATCCGCACCGCCTCGGCGATCGAGGGGGCCGAGACGGGCATGATCATGAATTCCTGGATGTCGATGGGGTTGTCGGCGTGCTGGCCGCCGTTGAGGATGTTCATCATCGGCACGGGCAGCACGCGGGCCGAGGTGCCGCCCACGTAGCGGAAGAGCGGCTGGGCACTGAACTGCGCCGCTGCCTTGGCCGTGGCGAGCGAGACGCCGAGAATGGCGTTGGCGCCCAGCCGGCCCTTGTTCCCGGTGCCGTCGAGTTCGCACATCATCTGGTCGATGGCGACCTGCTCGGTTGCGTCGAAGCCCACCAGCGCCTCGGCGATCTCGCCGTTGACCGAGGCCACGGCCTGTCGCACGCCCTTGCCCTTGTATCGGCCGGTGTCGCCGTCGCGCCGCTCCACCGCCTCGTGGGCGCCGGTCGAGGCGCCCGAGGGGACGGCGGCGCGGCCCATCGTGCCGTCCTCGAGCGTCACGTCGACCTCGACCGTCGGGTTGCCGCGGCTGTCGAGGATCTCGCGGCCGTGGATGTCGATGATTGTGCTCATGGGGCGTCCCTCGCTGTTTGGCGCCTGTCTAGGGGGCGGCATCGTTGCTGTGAAGGGCCGGGGCGGCGCGGCGTTCCCGCGCAAGGGCGTAGAGGCCCGAGCCGATGATCAGGATCGAGCCGAGGACGAGCGGCAAAGTCACCCGTTCGCCCAGCACGACGATACCGAGCCCGGCAAGGAACAGAAGGCGCGTGTAGCGGAAGGGCGCGACGACCGAGACGGGCGCGGCCCGCACCGAGGCGGTGATCGTGAAATAGGCGCCGGGGGCGACGAGCACCATCATGGCGATCGGGCCCCAGGGCGGATCGGCGGGCAGGAGCCGGCCCGGCCCGGCGAGCGACCAGACCAGCCCCACCGCGAGGATGGCGAACATGGCATGGGCGGCCAGCACCAGCGTCGGCAGCGCGCGCGGCGCCTGACGGTTCAGCAGGTCGCGCCCCGAGAGGCACAGCATGGCGAGCACGGCGATGGCGGCGCCGGGCGCGATCCCCGCCTGCCACGGCTGGAGCACGACCAGAACGCCCGCGAAGCCCACCGTCGCCGCGGTCCACCGCCGCCAGCCGACCTGCTCGCCGAGAAACAGCGCGGCGCCCGCCATGACGGCCAGCGGCGTGGCCTGCAGGATCGCGCCCACGACCGTCAGCGGCGTGGTGCCGAGAGCCACGATCATCGAACTGGTGCCGACGATCTCGACCGCGTTGCGCCCCAGCACCGCCGGGTGGGCGGCCTCGCGCACCAGCAGCCGCTCGCCGCGGAACAGGGCGAGGCTGGCGAAGGTGACAAGGCCCGAGAGCCCCAGCAGAAACACGACCTGCGGCTGCGCCATGTGCCCGGCGGCGAGCTTGATGGCGAGGTCCATCATCGCGAAGAGCGCCATCGCCGCGACCATCAGCGCGATGCCGGCGGCGTGCTCGATGCGCGGTTTTTCGAGGGGCGTCGCGGTGGGGGGCGCGGCCATTCAGCGCCCGCCCTCGTCGCGCCGCTTGCGGTCGAGCTTGACGCCGTAAAGCTCCAGCTTGTGGCCCATCAGGCGGTAGCCGAGGCGCTCGGCGATCCGTTCCTGCAGCGCCTCGATCTCGGCGTCGACGAACTCGATCACCTCGCCCGAGTTCATGTCGATCAGGTGGTCGTGGTGGGCGCGCTCGGCATCCTCGTAGCGCGCGCGCCCGTCGCCGAATTCCAGCTTGTCGAGCAGGCCCGCCTCTTCGAACAGCTTGACGGTTCGGTAGACGGTGGCGAGCGAGATGCGCTCGTCGCGGGCCTGGGCGCGGGAATGAAGCTCTTCCACGTCGGGGTGGTCGCGGCTCTCCGACAGAACCTCGGCGATCACGCGGCGCTGCTCGGTCAGGCGCAGCCCCTTCGCTTCGAGGCGGTCGAGGAGCGTGTCGGACATCGGGGCCTCGTCTCTCGTCTCGCCCCGTCGGATAGCCCATCGTCGCCGCGCGTGGAAGGCGCTGCGGGCGGGCCGAAATTTCGTACGAAATTTCGGCGCCATTCTTCGTATGAAGAATGGGACGGGCGCGTCAGGGCTGGCGGGTCTCGGCCCAGTCACCGGCGAGCAGCTTGCGCACCTTCTCTGCCACGGCCTGCGCGGTGATGCCGAAATGGGTATAGAGATCGCCCGCGGGCGCCGACTCGCCGAAGCCGTGCATCCCGATGAATCCCGCCTTCTCGCGCTTGCCCCGCTCGCCGAAGAGCCACCGGTCCCAGCCGAAGCGCACTGCCGCCTCGACCGCCACGCGCACCGGCCCGCCGGGCAGCACGCGCTTGCGATAGGCGTCGTCCTGCGCCTCGAAGAGTTCCCAGCAGGGCATCGAGACGACGCGGGTGCCGATCCCCTCGGCCTGCAGGATGTCGCGCGCGGCCATCGCCACGGCGACCTCGGTGCCCGTGGCCATGAGGATCGCCTGCCGCTTGCCGTCGGCATCGGCCAGCACATAGGCGCCCTGCGACGTCAGGTTCTTCGACGTGTGCTGCGTGCGCACGGTCGGCACGCCCTGCCGAGAGAGGGCGAGCACGGTCGGCCCGTCGGTGCGCTCGAGCGCCACTTCCCAGGCTTCGGCCGCCTCGACCGTGTCGGCGGGGCGGATCGTCAGCATGTTGGGAATGGCCCGAAGGGCGGCGAGGTGCTCGACGGGCTGGTGCGTCGGCCCGTCCTCGCCCAGACCGATGGAATCGTGCGTCATCACGTAGACGACCGGCTGGCTCATCAGCGCGGCGAGCCGCATCGAGGGGCGCGCGTAGTCGGAAAAGCACAGGAACGTGCCGCCATAGGGGCGCAGGCCGCCGTGCAGCGCGATGCCGTTCATCGCCCCTGCCATCCCGTGCTCGCGGATGCCGTAGTAGACGTAGCGGGCCTTGCGGTTGGTCTCGTCGAACGCACCGAGGCCCTGCGTCAGCGTGTTGTTCGAGCCGGTCAGGTCGGCCGAGCCGCCGAAGGTCTCGGGCAGGACCGGGTTGATCGCTTCGAGCGCGGTCTGGCTCGCGGCCCGCGTGGCGGCCTTGGGCTGCTCTTCGGCGGCCGTCTTCTTGACCGCGCGCAGGGCGCTCGAGACCTTCTTCGGCAGCTCGCGCGCCTGGATGCGATCCCACTCGGCCCTCTTGCGGGGGCTGAGCTTGTCGAGCCGGGCCTGCCATGCCTCGCGCTCGGCCCGGCCGCGGGCGCCGATTGCCTCCCACGCGCCCTTGAGCTTGGCGGGGATCTCGAAGGGCGCATGCGCCCAGCCATAGGCCTTGCGCGTCTCTGCGACGAGCTCGGCGTCGGTCAGCGCGCCGTGGGCCTTGGCGGTGTCCTGCGCCGACGAGCCGAGACCGATATGGGTGCGCGCGGCAATGAGAACCGGGCGGTCGGCCTGTCTCGCGGCGGACAGCGCGTTGTCGATCGCCACCGGGTCGTGCCCGTCGACGGCCATCACCTCCCACCCGCTCGCGGCGAAGCGGGCCATCTGGTCGGTCGCGTCGGCCAGTCTGACCTTGCCGTCGATGGTGATGCCGTTGTCGTCGAAGATCACGGTCAGGCGGTCGAGCTTCTGCCGGCCGGCGAGCGTGATCGCCTCTTGGCTGATCCCCTCCATCAGGCAGCCGTCGCCGGCGAAGACCCAGGTGCGGTGGCTGACGATCTCCTCGCCCCAGACGGCGCGAAGATGCGCCTCGGCCATCGCCATGCCGACGCCGTTGGCAACGCCCTGGCCGAGGGGGCCGGTCGTGGTCTCGATGCCGGGTGCGTCGCCGTATTCGGGGTGCCCGGCCGTCCTCGAGTGCAACTGGCGGAAGGCGCGGATCTGCTCGATCCCCATTTCGGGATAGCCCGAGAGGTGCAGCAGCCCGTAGAGCAGCATCGAGCCGTGCCCGTTCGACACCACGAAGCGGTCGCGGTCGGGCCAGTCCGGCGCGGCGGCATCGAACTTCAGGTGCTTCTCGAAGAGCACGGTGGCGAGGTCGGCCATCCCCATCGGCATGCCCGAATGGCCCGACTTGGCGTGCGCCACCGCGTCGAGCGCCAGCACGCGCAGGGCGGCGGCCTTCTGCCAGTGGTCGGGGTGGGTCTGCTGGAGGGTCGCGATGTCCACTTTGACGGTCCTCTCGTGCTCGGCCGGCGGCGCGCTCGGCCCTGTCGTCCTCCGGCCCCTGCACGCGGCCGCTTGGCTGTCCGGGCGCGGTGTAGCAGCGGGGCGGGTCCCGTCAAGCCAAGGGTCGGGGCGACGGAGCCGAGGGAAGCGGGCGGCTTCGCGCAGCGCATGAAGAAGCCGGGGTAAGCGGCTGACGGGGCAGGGGGAGCATTCGGCGGCGAGAGGCGCTAGGATGGACGCGAGCGAGAGGGGCGGGCGATTCGCGGAGCACCGCCCCCGGGCCGCCGCCGGTCGTCGCACGGGCGTATACGCACGGGTGGACAGGCGGCGCAGACGGGCGAGGAGGACGAGCATGGCCAGCACGACCGACATGGCAGAGATCGAGCGGCGCCTCGCGGCGGCGATGGACCGGCTGGGCGCCGCGCTGGCGCGGCCGCCCGCACAGCCCGGACCCGATCCCGCACTGGCCGAGGCCCTGGCGGCGGCCGAGGCCGAGCGCGACCGGGCTCTCTCGCGGGCCGAGGAGGCCGAGACCGAGCTCGCCGAGGCGAAGGGATCGGGCGAGGCGGGGGAGGCTGCGCTGCGGGCCGAGCTCGACGGTCTGCGCGAGGCGCTCGAGGCCGAGACGACCGCCAATTCGCAGCTGCGCGAGCGTGTCGCCGCGCTGAAGGAAAAGAAGGACGCGCTCGCCACCCGCGTCGCCGAGCTCGAGGCCGAGGCCGAGCGCCTGCAATCCGCCCGCGACGCAGACCGCGCCGAGCTCGACGAGATCATCGCCGCGCTCGAACCGCTCGTGAGGGAGCAGCCCCATGCCTGACGTGACCGTGACCATCGGCGGCCGCGACTTCACCGTCGCCTGCCAGGACGGCGAGGAGCCGTTCCTGCGGACGGCCGCGACCATGCTCGACCAGGAGGCGAGCGCCCTGGTCGAGCAGATCGGCCGCGTGCCCGAGAGCCGGATGCTGCTGATGGCGGGCCTGATGCTCGCCGACCGGACCGCCTCGTGGGAGGAGCGCGCCCGCGCCGCCGAGGCGCGGCTGGCCCAGCAGGAGGGGAAGGCTGCCGAGGGCGCTGTCGACCCCGGCACCCTGCAGCGGCTGGCCGATCTCGCCGCGCGGGCCGAAGCGATGGCCGAGGCGGCCGAGGACCGGGCGGGGTGAGCGCCGCTCGGCCTGTCGGCCGCCACGCCGCTCAGGCGTTGGCTTCGCGGATCTTCTCGGCGGCGTCCTTGTCGTAGCCGACGCCCTTCTGGTCGAAGAGCTGGTCGAGCTCGCCCGACAGCGTCATCTCGGTGATGATGTCGCAGCCGCCCACGAACTCCCCCTTGACGTAAAGCTGGGGAATCGTCGGCCAGTCGGAATAGTCCTTGATCCCCTGGCGGATGTTCTCGTCGGCCAGCACGTTCACGTCGGCGAAGTCCACGCCCATGTAGGCAAGCACCCCCGCGACGCGGCTCGAGAAGCCGCATTGCGGCATCGACTTTGTGCCCTTCATGAAGAGCACCACGTCATTGCCTGTCACCGTTTCCTTGATCTGGTCCTCGACCGTCGCCGTCATCTCTCGTCCTTCTCCTGTTCGCGGGGGCCCGCTCCGTGTCTTGAGGCCCCCTCGTCTGCGCCCGGCGCGCTCCGCGGCACGAAGCGCCTCGCATAGGCCTGCGGGTCGCGCGGGACACGGATCTGGGTCGCGTGCCCGCCGCCCAGGCCAGAGCTATATTCCACGTCGATGATATGGTCGCCCTCGCCGGGCGCAATCCCCCGCGGGCGGTCTGCCTCGCGACGTATCGTCTGACGCGCCTTGAGCCAGACGGTGAGGGCGATGGCCACGACGAGCCCCGCGATCAGCGCGACCTCGCCCGTCACCGCGTGCTCATCCCTTGCCGTGGCGTTCGGCCTCGCGGATCAGCCAGTCGGCGCTGCGCTGGGGCGCGAGCTGCTCTGTCGGGCCCTGTTCGCGGCCGAGATAGGAGAGGAAGGTCGGGCGCGCGTCGGGGTCGATCTCGCGCCACGCCCGCCATTCGCGCACGCCCGCGTAGACGAACACCGCAAGGTGCGGCAGCAGAAGGAGAAGGACGAGGAATGTCCTCAAGCCGCCCTCACTGCGGCGCCCGCGTGGTGAGCGCCAGCGCGTGGAGCTCGCCCGCCGACCCGTCCATCTTGCCCTTGAGCGCGGCGTAGACGGCGCGCTGCTGCTGCACGCGGTTCATGCCGCGAAAGCTCTCGTCGACGACCTGCGCGGCGAAATGCGCACCGTCGTCGCCCTCGACGGTGATCTGCGCGTTGGGAAAGCTCTCCTTGAGCAGGTCCTCGATTTCGCGCGCCGTGATCATTGGGATCCTCCAGATTGGTCCGTCCATCAGGAGGGTAGGGGCGGCAACGGCCTCCCGCAAGGGCACGTCGCGTCGGCCCGGGCCCGGTCGGCCGCGTCGGTCAGCCGGCGATGCCGCCGACGAGCGCACCGACACCGAAGGCGACCGCGGCGCAGGTGCCGCCCACCGCCACCGTCTCGAGCACGCAGCGGGTCAGCCGCTCCTCTGTCGCGCGCCAGCGCAGGAGGCCGAGGCCGACGAGCGCGGCGCAGGTCGCCCCGACCGACAGCCAGACGGTGAGCGGGTCGGTCGCCGGCCGCAGGAAGTAGGGCGCGAGCGGGACCGCCCCGAAGACGACGAAGGCGCCGAAGGTGACCAGCCCGTCGCTCGCCGGTGTCGCGCTGCGCATGTCGGGCATGTCGAGTTCGTAGGACATCATCATGTCCACCACCAGCTCGGGGCTCTTCATCAGATGCGTCGCGGCCGCCTCGGCATCGTCGGGCGAAAGGCCCCGCTCGATCAGCATCTGCACCACCTCGGCGCGCTCCTGCCCGGGGCTCCGGCGCAGCTCGCGCAGCTCGCTGGCGCGCTGCGAGAGGTAGAGGTCGCGCTGCGAGCGGGTGGACAGGAATTCGCCCAGCCCCATCGAGGTGGCGTCGGCGAAGAGGTTGGCCAGCCCGAAGACGAGCACCGCGAGCGCGCCCACCTCGGCCGCGCCCTCGGCCGAGGCGCCGGCGAAGCCCGCGACGATGGCGAAGGTCGTCACGATCCCGTCGTTGCCGCCGTAGACGATCTGCTTGAGGAATTCCTGAAGGCGCCCGAGGTGATGCACCTCGGCGCGGTGGGCCTGCCAGTCGATCGGGTCGTTGGTCATCGTGCTCTCCCTCGCGCAGCCTCGCGCGGCGTGGGGCCGGCCGGAAGGGGTCTTGCGCGCCCGAGCGTTTCGCTCGGACAAGCCGTGGCCGCGCAGGACGGCAGCGGGGCCCGGCGGGGCCACGCCGGCGCATCGGTCGCGGCGTGCGGGGCGTTACTTTCTCGGCCACGCGGGCTATATGGCCGATCGAGCACGAGGGAGCGAAGCGACATGCGCGATCTGAAGATCCCCGACCAGCGCCACCCCGAGAAGGCGCACCGCAAGGACAACGCCCAGCCGAAGAAGCCCGCGTGGATCCGCGTCAAGGCGCCTTCGGGCAAGGGCTATCACGACACCGCCAGGATCATGCGGGAACATCGCCTGACCACCGTGTGCGAGGAGGCCGGCTGCCCGAACGTGGGCGAGTGCTGGAGCCAGGGCCACGCCACCATGATGATCATGGGCGAGGTCTGCACCCGCGGCTGCACCTTCTGCAACGTGGCCACGGGCCGGCCCGACGCGCTCGACGTGTTCGAGCCGGGCCGTGTGGCCGACGCGGTCCAGAAGCTCGGGCTGAACCACGTGGTCATCACCTCGGTGGATCGCGACGATCTGGAGGACGGAGGCGCGGAGCATTTCGCGCAGACGATCCGCGCCGTGCGCCACCGCGCGCCCGAGACGACGATCGAGATCCTGACGCCCGATTTCCTGAAATGCCCGCCCTCGGCGCTGGAGAAGGTCGTCGAGGCGAAGCCGGACGTCTTCAACCACAATCTCGAGACGGTGCCGGGCCTCTACCAGGAGGTGCGGCCGGGCGCGCGCTACTTCCATTCGTTGCGGCTGCTGCAGCGGGTGAAGGAGCTTGATCCGTCGATGTTCACGAAGTCGGGCATCATGGTGGGCCTCGGCGAGGAGCGGCCGCAGGTGCTGCAGGTGATGGACGACATGCGCTCGGCCGATGTCGACTTCATCACCATCGGCCAGTACCTGCAGCCCACGCCCAAGCACCACGCGGTGGCGCGGTTCGTCACGCCCGAGGAATTCGGGGCCTACGAGAAGGCGGCCTGGGGCAAGGGCTTCCTGATGGTGTCGGCCACGCCGCTCACGCGCTCGTCCTACCACGCCGGCGACGACTTCGCCCGCCTGCGCGCCGAGCGCGAGAAGCGGCTGGCCGCGATGGAAGCGTGACAGGGCCGCAGGGCAAGAGTCTTCATGAAGACTCTTGCAAATTCCTTCTGACAAGGAATTTGCGCCCGGCCGCGCCGCAAGTCACTCCGCGTCTGGGTCCGCCACGGGCGCAAGTCCCTTGACGTAGGCCGCGATCGCCTCGCGATCCTCCGCCGGAAGTTCGGCGGTGTTGTTCACGACGCTCGCCATGGTGCCGCCGGCGCTGTCGTAGTCGGGGGTGAACCCTGTCTCGAGGTAGTAGGCGATGTCGGCGGCCGACCAGTCGAGCGCGGCCGGCGTGATGTTGGGGATGCGACCGCGCCCCGAAGGGTTGTCGGCCCCGCCCATCCACAACGCCACGTCGAGCCCGCCCCACTGGTCGCGCGGGGTGTGGCACTCGGCGCAGTGGCCCAGCGCCTCGACGAGGTAGCGGCCGCGCTCAAGCGTCTCCGACGGGGCGGCGGCCACCCAGTCGTCGGAGAGGTAGCGCCACTTCCACAAGCCGATCCCGCGGCGCAGCGTGTAGGGGAAGGCGAGCGCGTTGGGCTCGTTCTCGCGGTCCGACTCGGGCAGCGTCTGCAGGAAGGCCCAGAGATCGGCGAGATCGCGGTCGGTCATGTGGATGTAGGCGGTGTAGGGGAAGGCCGGGTAGTAGTGCGCCCCCTCGGGCGAGACACCGCGCAGCATGGCATTGGCGAAATCCCCGACCGACCAGGCGCCGATACCGGCCTCGGGGTGGGGCGAGATGTTGGGCGCCACGAAGGCGCCGAACTCGCTCTCCAGCCGGTGGCCGCCGGCCAGCACCAGCCGCGCCTCGCCCTCGGCCCCGTCCTCGGCGTGACAGGAGGCGCATCCACCGGCGTGGAAGACAAGCCGCCCGCGCTCGGCGTCGGTCTCGACCGCCGCGATCGTGTCCAGTCGCGCCTCGGGCAGCGGCTGCGGCCGCGAGATCCACCACGCGCCCCCGGCGGCGAGGGCGGCGATCAGGACGACAAAGAGGAAGAAGCGGCGCATCGTGCCTCCGGCTGTTCGCCTCGCGCTCCCACGGAGTACCCGAGCGCGCACGGGGTTTCCAGCGTGCCATCGCCGGAACGGGGCGGCGGAAGCCGACGCACAGCGTGTGCGCCTTGGGTGGCCCGGCCAGCGCCCACCCGGGCCGGCATGCCCTCGGCCCGCCACGGGCCTCGCCCCTCGTTAGCGCGTCCGCACATGGGTAACCCGCCGTCCGGGTCCGCGGTCGAGGCGACGGCGAGGCCACGCCGACCGCCATGCGGGTGCGGGGCGGGTCGGACGGGGCGTGTCGGACGGGGCGGGCCGTCGTCGGCGCTCGGTTGCGCGCGCCCGCCCCGCCCCACGGATCAGTTCAGTTCGGGGCCGCGATGCGCCTCGTGGCAGGCCTGGCAGGTGCCCCCCAGCGCGCCGACGGCGGGGCCGAGCGCCTCCTGGCCCGTCGCGGCCACCTCGGCCAGCGCGGCGGCCTGCGTGCCGTAATCCTGCCACTTGGAGGCGAAGTCGTCGAAATCTTCCCAGATCGAGGGCTGGGCGCGGGTCGTGTCGAGCATGATGTTGTCGGAGCCCTCGGGCCAGTGGAACGCCTGGTCGAGCTGCGAGATCGCGACAAGGTTGGCGGCGGCGAGCGCCGCGGTGTCGGCGTCGTACTCGACGGTGCCGCGGGCCATGCCGCCGAGCATGCCGAGGTTCAGCGCCATGACCTTGAACTGGCCCTGCCGCGCGGCGACCTGGTTCTCGAAATCCTGCGCGAGCGTCGCGGCGGGCGCGAGGGCGAGGGCGGCGGCGAGGCTGGCGGCGGCGGCTCGGGGGCCGAGGCCGTTGGCGTGGCGGATCATGTGCTTCTCCTGGTGGTTACTTTTCGGGCGCCTTCCGGCACCGGAGCCATACTAGGGCGGAATGTCGCAGACGCACGACACGGCTGGCCCGGGTCTGGTCACGGTTTCGTGATCCGTGGCGGCGTTCGCAGGGCACGGTTCGGAGCGCATGGGCGTGCCGGCCGAAGGTACGGAGGGGTCAGAAGGTCCTCGGCCCGGGGATGCGTGTGACGCCCATCCAGTCTGGCCAGCCCATCCACCGCTCCACCGCGACGAGCACGAGGCAGGCCACGACCACGCCCACGACCAGCAGCACGCGTGAGAGCGGCGGCGGCCGGTCGGCCCAGCGCTTCATCCGGAACAGCCAGTGCAGCCCGGGGATCATCGCACCCTCCGCAGGTCCGTCCGGCTCGGGCCCTTCCCGCTCCGGCCCTTCCCGCTCCGGCCCGACTCGCCCGGCCCGACTCGCCCGGCCCGACTCGCCCGGCCCGACACGCTCCGGCCCGACACGCTCAGGCGCGCGCCCCGGACGCGACCCGCGCCTCGTCGGTGGTGGCCTCCTGCGTGTCGTCGACGAATCGCACGGCCCCGATATGCGGCAGATTGCGATTGGACTGGGCGTAGTCGATGCCGTAGCCCACCACGAACTCGTCCGGAATCTCGAAGCCGGTCCAGCTCGCGCGGATCTCCACCTCCCGCCGGGAGGGTTTGTCGAGCAGCGCGATCGTCTCCAGCCGCCTCGGCTGGCGCGCGCGCAGCAGGTGGACGACATGGGCCAGCGTGTGCCCGGTATCGACGATGTCCTCGACCACCAGCACATCGCGCCCCGCGATCTCGCCGCGCAGGTCCTTGAGGATGCGCACCTCGCGCGAACTCTCCATGCCGCTGCCATAGGACGACGCCTCGAGAAAGTCGACCTCGACGGGCAGATCGAGCTCGCGCACCAGATCGGCGATGAAGATGAACGAGCCGCGCAGAAGCCCCACCACCACCAGCTTGTCGGTGCCCTCGAAGGCGCGTTCGATCTCGCGGGCGAGGTCCTCGATGCGGGCCGCGATCGTCTTGGCCGAGATCATCCGGTCGACCACATACGCGCGCCCCTCGTGCGATACCGGCATGGCCGCGCCTCCCTGCTGCGTCCCCGTCCCGCTGGCGGTGCGGCGGGCTTTCCCCTTGAACTCGGGGCCGGAGCATACGATCTGTCGCCCCATTGTCCACGACCCGAAAGGCCCCGTCGGCCCGAGATGCCCACGCATTCCGAGACCCGCACGCTGCCCTACACCGCCGACCAGATGTACACCCTGGTGGCGAATGTCGACCGCTATCCCGAGTTCATCCCGTGGACGGCGGCGTCGCGCGTGCGCTCGCGCCGGACTGCGGGCGAGGCCGTCATCATGGATGCCGACCTGATCATCTCGTTCAAGGTCTTCCGCGAGCGCTTCGGCAGCCGGGTGACGCTGTGGCCAAGAGAGCGGCGGATCGACACCGAGTATCTCGACGGCCCGTTCCGGCACATGATCTCGAAGTGGCATTTCGAGGATCTGCCCCAGGGCGGATGCGAGGTGCATTTCTACGTCGATTTCGAGTTCAAGAACCGCCTGTTGCAGGGCGCGGCGGGGATGTTCTTCAACGAGGCGATGCAGCGGATCGTGCGCGCCTTCGAGGGCCGTGCCCGCGATCTCTACGGGCAGCCCGACGACGCGCATGCGTCCGCCCCCCCCGCCGGCAGCGCGCCGGTCGCGTCCGGCCGCGGCGGATGAGAGGGGCGGCGCGGGCCGCGGACGATCGGGGGGGGCGGCCCGGTCTCGCCGGGCGACTGGCGGGCTTCGCCTGCCGTGCCACCCCGACCGAGTCCGCCCTCGCCACCATGCGCCTCAGCCTGTTCGACTGGGCGGCCTGTGCCATCGCCGGCGCGGCCGAACCCGCCGCCGCGATTTTGCGCGCCCAGGCCGAGGCCGAGGGCGGCGCAGGCCAGGCGAGCCTCGCCGGCAGCCCGGCAATGCGCGTGCCCGCCCGGGCCGCGGCGCTGGTGAACGGCGCCGCCTCGCACGCGCTCGACTACGACGACACCCACATGGGCCCGGTCCTGCACCCTTCGGTCGCCGTGCTGCCCGCCGCGCTCGCCGTGGCCGAGCGGCAGGGCGCAGGCGGGGCGGAGACGCTCCGCGCCGCCCTCGTCGGCGCCGAGATCATGGTGCGGCTCGGCCTCTGGCTCGGCCCCGACCATCCGGGCCGCGGCTTCCACCCGACAGCGACCTGCGGCGCTTTCGGGGCGGCCGTCGCGGCCGGCCTGCTCGCCGGGCTCGACGCGGGCCGGATGGAGCAGGCGCTCGCCATCGCGGCGACGCGGGCGGCGGGGCTGCAATCTGTCTTCGGCTCGATGGGCAAGCCGCTCAACGCCGGCACCGCTGCCGCCGCGGGCATCGAGGCGGCCGACCTCGCCGCCGCGGGCTTCACCTGCCCGCCCGCGGCGCTCGACGGGCCGCAGGGCTTCGGCCCCGCGCATGGCGGCGCGGCCCGGTCGGAGGCGCTGCTCTCGCTCGATGCCCGCTGGGAGATGGCGCGCGTCAGCCACAAGCTGCACGCCTGCTGCCACGGCCTGCACGCCATGCTCGAGGCGCTCGCCGGGCTCGACCTGCCCGCCTCCGATATCGACCGCGTCACGGTGCGGACCCATCCGCGCTGGCTCGCCGTCTGCGACGATCCCGCCCCGACCACGGGGCTCGAGGCCAAGTTCTCCTACCGGCTGACCGCGGCGATGGCGCTGGCGGGGCGCGACACCGGCGACCCGGCGACCTTCTCCGCCGCCGCCTGCACCGAGCCTGCGCTCGTGCGCCTGCGCGACCGGGTCGACGTGGTGGGCGACCGCGCCCTGCCCGAGACGGCGGCGCAGGTCGACGTCACCGCCCGCGGCGGCGCGACAACCCGGCTAGTCCATGACATCGACACGCCGCTGCCGCCCGAGCGTCTGCGCCGCCGCCTCGAGGCCAAGGCAGGCGTCCTGGCCGGTGCCGAGAGAGCCGCCACCCTCGCCGCGGCAACCCTGGCGGATGTCCCCGACATCGCCGAGGTCGGACGCCTTCTGCGTGAGGCGCCGGCCTGACGAGCCCCCGTACGGCCCCGGCCCCCGTACGGCCCCGGCCCGCCCCTTCTTCTTGCTGCAAGTATCCCGGGGGTGCGGGGGCTGGCCCCCGCTTCTGTCCCCCCGGCCTGCGCCGCCGTCAGTCGGGCAGCGCTGCCAGCACCATCCGCAGGGCGTGCTCGACGGAGGCCGCCCGCACGGGTGCCCGGCCGAGCGGGCCGAAGTCCACGGTCTCGGCGCGCACGCCCGTCGCGTCCGCCAGCGCGAAGCACACCCGCCCCTCGGGCTTGTGCTCCGACCCGCCGGGGCCGGCGATGCCGGTGACCGCGACGGCGAGGCCCGCCTGCGCGCGCGCCAGCGCCCCCTCGGCCATGGCGCGCGCCACCTCCTCCGACACCGCGCCGCGGGCGGCGATCAGCGCGGGGTCGACGCCCAGCAACTCCGCCTTCGCGGCGTTGGAGTAGCTCACCCAGCCCCGGTCGAACACGGCAGACGAGCCGGGCACCTCGGTCAGCGCGCCCGCGATCAGCCCGGCGGTGCAGCTCTCGGCGGTGGCCAGTCGCACGCCCGCCGCTTTCGCCCGGGCCACGGCCTGATACGCCAGCGCCGTCATCCCGGCAGCAGGACCAGATGCGCCAGCGCCGCGAGCGCGGCCACCGCGGCCGCCGCCCAGAGCCCGGCGAAGACGTCGTCGGCCATCACGCCCGTCGCGTCCTTCCGCCGGTCGAAGATGTTGGCCGGCCACCACTTGTAGATGTCGAAGAAGCGGAATCCGAAAAAGGCCACGACGATCCCCGGCCAAAGCGCGAGGACGGCCGAGCCGGTCATCGCCGCCCCGATCGAGACGGGCATCAGGGCGATCCACTGGCCCACCACCTCATCGATCACGATCTCCGAGCGGTCGGGGTCCGGGTCTCCCGCCGTCTCGAGCGCCACCGCCCGCAGGCCCGCCGCATAGACGAGCGCGGCAGCGAGCGCGAGCAGCGCCGGCCCGCCGGCCGCGTGCAGCCCCCAGGCCATCGGCAGGGCCGCGAGCGAGCCCCAGGTGCCAGAGGCGGGCCGCAGGCGGCCCACATGCAGGACGGTGACGAAGAGGCGCGTCAGGCGCATGCCGCTCCCCCGACCAGCGCCACGGTGGCGAGCGCGGCGATCCCCTCCTCGCGGCCGGTGAATCCCAGCCGCTCCGACGTGGTCGCCTTGACGCTCACCCGTCCCGGCTCCAGCCCCATGATCTCCGCCAGCCGTGTCTGCATCGCGCCTGCATGCGGCCCGATCTTCGGCCGTTCGCAGACGAGCGTGCAGTCGACGTTGCCGACGCGAAAGCCGCGCTCCGCCGCGAGCCCGACCGCGTGGCGCAGGAAGATGTCCGAGGCCGCGCCCTTCCATTGCGGGTCCGACGGGGGGAAGTGCCGGCCGATATCGCCCTGTGCGAGCGCGCCGTAGATCGCGTCGGTGATCGCGTGCATGCCCACGTCGGCGTCGGAATGCCCCTGCAGGCCGCGGTCGTGGGGCACCTCCACGCCGCAGAGGATCACCGCCGTGCCCGCGCCGAAGCGGTGCACATCGTAGCCGTTGCCGAGGCGGATTTCCATGTGGCCGGCGTCTCCCTCCTGGTCGGCGAGGATGCGCGCGGCGCGCGGCCAGTCCTCGGGACGGGTGAGCTTGATGTTGTCTTCCTCGCCCGGAACGATCGCCACGTCCAGCCCCGCCGCGCGCGCAACCTCGACGTCGTCGGCCGCGCCGGGCGGTGCGCTCGCATGCGCCGCCCGGATCGCGCCGAGGCGAAAGCCCTGCGGCGTCTGCGCCCGCCACAGCCCGTCGCGCGGGGCGGTCTCGGCCACCGTCCCGCCGGCACCCTCGCGCCAGAGCGCATCCGTCACCGGCAGGGCGGGCGCGGCGCCGGGGGCATGCTCCACCGCGGCCAGCACCCGGTCGATCAGCGCGCAGGTGACGAAGGGGCGCGCCGCGTCATGGATCAACACATGCGTCACGCGGTCGGGCAGGGCGGCCAACCCTGCAGCGACCGACCCCGCCCGCGTCGCCCCGCCCGGAACGATCGGCACGGCAGGGGGGAGGGCGGCGCGGGCGAGAGCCGCGTCGTCGGGGTGGATGACCACGACGATCTCGGCGACAGCCGGGTGGGCCGCCAGCGCCGCGACCGTGCGCGCGAGCACCGGCTGGCCGCCAAGATTCTGATATTGCTTGGGAACCTCGCCGCCCATCCGCCTGCCGCGCCCGGCCGCGACCAAGACGGCGCCGACGCGGCGCGGTGCGGCCGGCTCCGGCGCGGCTGGCTCCGGCACGGCCGGATCTGGCGGGGAATGGGCGGTCGGCATGCGCGGACTCTCCGGGGGCGGGCACCCGTGCCGGGCGCGCGGCCATGTCTAGGCGGTGCCGCAGGGCAGGGCAACGGGGCCGCCCTCCCCCCTTGCAAGCGCCCAAAAAACGGGCACATCGGGTCTCGTGGCCATTCTTGCGCCATCCACGCTTTCCAACCCGCGCGGCGACCGCAATATCGGGGACCGCATGCACAAGGATTAAGCACTTGTCCGTTTGTCTTGCAGGGATGCAACTGACACCGCCGGTTCTGCTCGCCCCGCTCGCGGGGATCACCGACCTGCCGTTCCGCCGGGTCGTGGCGCGCTTCGGCGCGGGGCTCGTCGTGTCCGAGATGGTGGCGAGCCAGGAGATCGTGCAGGGCAGGCCCTCGGCCCGCGACAAGGCCGAGCTCGGCCTTGGCGAGCAGGCGAGTTCGGTCCAGCTCGCCGGACGCGACCCCCGATGGATGGCCGAGGCGGCGCGGCTGGTCGCCGACCAGGGCGCGCGGGTCATCGACATCAACATGGGCTGCCCGGCCAAGAAGGTGACAAGCGCGAGCGGCGCCGGCGCCTGCGGCTCGGGCCTCATGCGCGAGCCCGATCTGGCGCTGCGGCTGATCGAGGCGGTGGTGGGCGCGGTCGATGTGCCGGTGACGCTCAAGACCCGGCTCGGCTGGGACGAAACGGTGATGAACGCGCCCCGGATCGCCCGCGCGGCGGAAGGCGTGGGCGTGCGGATGGTCACGATCCACGGCCGCACGCGCTGCCAGTTCTACAAGGGCGCCGCCGACTGGGGCGCGATCCGCCGCGTCAGGGAGGCGGTGAGCATTCCCGTCATCGCCAACGGCGATATCGTGGATGCGGGCACCGCCCGCATGGCGCTCGCCGCCTCGGGCGCCGACGGCGTGATGATCGGGCGCGCCGTGCAGGGTCGCCCGTGGCGGCTCGCGCAGGTGGCCCACGCCCTCTACGGCACGCCCGCCCCGGACGTGCCCACCGGCCCCGCGCTCGCCGACCTGGTGGCCGAGCACTACGAGGCGATCCTGTCGTTTTACGGCGCCGAACCCGGCGTGCGGATCGCGCGCAAGCACCTCGGCTGGTACCTCGACGCCGCCATGCAGGACGGGGCGACCGACGCCGAGGCCGCCCGCGCCCTGCGCCGCCCGCTGCTCGTGGCCGACGACCCCGCCGAAGTGCGCCGCCTGATCGCCGGCGCCTTCGTCGCGCCCCTGCGGCGGGCCGCCTGATGCCGGGTTCGGGCCGCATCTGGGCGTCGCTGCCCATGCCGGCGCTCGTGCTCGACGAGGCGGACCGGATCACGGCGATCAACCCCCCGGCCGAGGAATTCCTCAACACCACGATCCGCTCGGTCGCGGGAGAGCTGGTCTACGACCGTCTCGCCATCGACGCCGCCATCGAGGAGGCGCTGGCCCGCGTCCGCCACAACCGCTCGGCGCTGTTCATCAACGACGTGGCGGTGGGCACGGGCGAGCGCGCGCCCGTCACCTCGACGATCCAGATCGCGCCCATGGTCGACAAGCCCGAGTCGGGGCGGCTGTTGTTCCTGTTCACCCCGCGCGAGATCGCCGGGCGGCTCGGCCGCTCGGCCCATTCCGACACCGCCGCCAAGTCGGCCGTCGGCATGGCCGAGATGCTGGCCCACGAGATCAAGAACCCGCTCGCCGGCATCGCCGGCGCCGCGCAGCTTCTGTCGATGAACCTCGAGAACGGCGACCGCGAGCTCTGCGACCTGATCGTGGAGGAGACGCGCCGCGTCTCGGCCCTGCTCGAGCAGGTCGAGCAGTTCGGCAACATGCGCCCGCCCGAGCTGCGGCCCGTCAACATCCACGACGTGCTCGACCGCGCGCGCAAGTCGGCGCTGGTGGGCTTTGCCGCGCACATGACGATCCGCGAGGATTACGATCCTTCGCTGCCGCCGGCGCAGGCCGATCCCGACCAGTTGTTGCAGATCTTCCAGAACCTGATGAAGAACGCCGCCGAGGCGGCCGAGCGCAGCCCGCGCGCCGGGGCGGGGCGCACCATCAGCGGCCAGTCGGGCGAGATCCGCCTGCGCACCTTCTACGATTCGAGCCTGCGTGTGCGCGGGCGTGACGGCACGCCCGCGCGCCTGCCGCTGCAGGTCGAGATCGTCGACGACGGACCCGGCCTGCCGCCCGCCATCGCCGCCGACATCTTCGAGCCCTTCGTGTCGGGCCGCGAGAACGGCACCGGCCTCGGCCTCGCGCTCGTGTCCAAGATCGTGGCCGATCACGGCGCCTTCATCTCTGTCGACAGCGCCCCCGGGCGCACCGCCTTCCGCCTGTCGCTGCCCGTCGCCCCCGAGGACGGACACGCGCCACCCGAATCCGACGACCCGTAGGAGACCCGCATGGACGGCACCGTTCTCGTCGCCGACGACGACCGCACGATCCGCACCGTTCTGACCCAGGCGCTCACGCGTGCGGGCTGCAAGGTGCACGCGACCTCGAGCCTCGTGACGCTGATGCGGTGGGTCGAGGAGGGAAAGGGCGACCTCGTGATCTCCGATGTCGTCATGCCCGATGGCAACGGGCTGGAAATGCTGCCCAGGATCGGCTCCGAGCGGCCCGGCATGCCGGTCATCGTGATCTCGGCGCAGAACACGATCATGACGGCGATCCAGGCCGCCGAGGCCGATGCCTACGACTACCTGCCCAAGCCCTTCGACCTGCCCGACCTGATGAAGCGCGCGGCCAAGGCGCTGGAGACCAAGCGCCGCGCGGCGCCGCCGCCCCGGGCGGAGCGCCCGGTCGAGGAGGCCGCGGGCGGCGAGCTGCCGCTGGTGGGGCGGACGCCGGCGATGCAGTCGCTCTACCGGCTCGTCGCGCGGGTGATGAACACCGATCTCGCGGTGCTGGTGACCGGCGAGAGCGGCACAGGCAAGTCGCTGATCGCGCGGGCGATCCACGACTTTTCCGACCGGCGCAACCTGCCCTTCGTGGTGGCCAACGCCGAGGACCTGCGCGACCCCGAGGGGCCGGCGCGCATCCTCTCCCGCGCGCGGGGCGGCTCGATCCTGTTCGACGAGGTGGGCGACCTCGACCCCGAGACGCAGGGGCGCATCGTGCGCATGCTCGACGCGATGCCCGCCGAGTCACCGCGCATCATGGCCACCTCCCAGAACGACCTGATGGCGCGGATGGAGGCGGGCGAGTTCCGGCAGGACCTCTTCTACCGCCTGGGCGGCGTGACCATCGCGGTGCCCTCCCTGCGCGAGCGGGTCGACGACATTCCGCTCCTCGCCGAGCACTTCCTCGTCCGGGCCGAGCGCGACGGGATCGGCGCCCGCCGCTTCGCCGAGCCGGCGATGGACCTCGTGCGCGCCTATTCATGGCCCGGCAACGTGCGCCAGCTCGAGAACACGATCCGCCGCCTTGTCGTCACCTCGCCCGAGGAGGAGATCACTCGCCCCGAAGTCGAACTGGTGCTCGGCAACCAGCCCGAGATCGAGCCGCTGGTGGGCGGCGGCGACGGCGAGAAGCTGTCGGCCTCGGTCGCCAAGCACCTGCGCCGCTACTTCGATCTGCACGGCGGCGTGCTGCCCCCGCCCGGCCTCTACCAGCGCGTGCTCAAGGAGGTGGAGGTGCCGCTGATCGAGATCGCGCTCGACGCGACGGGCGGAAACCAGGCCAAATGTGCCGAATTGATGGGCATCAACCGCAATACCTTGAGGAAGAAGATCACCGACCTCGATATTCGCGTGACACGCCGCCGCAAGTTGATGTAAACAGGCAACAAGCCGTGGCCGGCGGGGCACCTTGCCTCGGTCGAGCCACGGGATGATGCGGCGGCAGGGCTTCAGGCGTGCTATATTTGGGCGGCGCGCGTGCCACATGCCGACATGATGGGGGCAGGCACGTGGCACGGCTCGGCCGGCGCATGACTCTCGACGGATTGGCGGGGCTCTACCGGTCTCGTCGCGTCCGGACGGCCGCGACGCTGGGCCTTGTCGTGCTGGGGCCTGTTCTTGCCGCGCTCACCTTCCTGATGCTGGGGCCCTTGGGGCAGGGGGCCGCCTCGCCGGCGCTTCGCGTCGTGCTGCTTGCCGATCTCGTCTACATCCTCGTCGTCGCGGCGCTCGTGCTCGGGCGCGTGGCGCGCATGGTGGCGGCCCGGCGGGCGCGCTCGGCCGGCTCGCGGCTGCACCTGAGGCTCGTCGGCGTCTTTGCCCTCATCGCGCTGATCCCGACCGTCTCGGTCGCCGTCTTCGCCGGGCTCACCATCAATGTCGGGCTCGAGGGCTGGTTTTCCGACCGCGTGCGCAACGTGGTGGGGGCCTCGCTCGACGCGGCCGAGGCCTACGAGGCCGAGCAGGTGCGCGATTTGCGCATCGACGCCGAGGCGCTCGCCCGCTTCCTCGAGAACGCCACGCGCGGGCCCTTCGTGCCGACCGACGGAGAGCTGCGCCAACTGCTCGGGCAGGGCCAGAGCCAGATCCAGCGCGGCTTGAGAGAGGCGTATGTCATCGACGGGGCGCGCGAGATACGGGCCCGCGGCATCGGCTCGTCCTGGGCCTTCAACTACGAGGAACCTCCACGCGAGGCGCTCGACCGTGCCCGCGCGGGTGAAACGGTCGTGATCGAAGACTGGGATATCAACGAGTTCCGCGCTCTCATCGAGCTTGCGGGCCTCGGCGAGCGCTACCTCTACGTGTCTCGCTCGGTCGACGGCGAATTGCTCGCCCTCCTCGACGACACGCAGGAATCCGTCCGCCTCTACACCCAGCTGGAGAACGAGCGGGGCCGGCTGCTGTTCGAATTTTCGCTGCTTTATCTCGGTTTCGCGCTCATCCTCATCCTTGCGGCGATCTGGCTGGGCCTGTGGTTTGCCGAGCGGTTGTCGCGCCCGGTGGGCCGGCTTGCGGGCGCCGCGCAGCGCGTCGGCTCGGGCGACCTGTCGGTGCGGGTGAAGGAGGAGCGGGGCGACGACGAGATCGCCATGCTGGGCCGCGTCTTCAACCAGATGACGCGGCAGCTCAAGGCGCAGCGCGATACCTTGCTCGACGCCAACGCGCAGATCGAGCAGCGGCGGCGCCTGTTCGATTCGGTGCTGTCGTCGGTCACCGCAGGCGTGATCGGGCTGGATGCAGAGGGGCGGGTCGATTTCATGAACCGCTCGGCGCTGCGCATGCTCGACATCGGGGAGAGCGACGACCAGCACGAGGCGCTGGCCGAGGCGGTGCCCGAATTCGCCGGGCTGCTGGCGCGGCTGCGCTCGGGCGAGGGCGGCACGATGCAGGAAGAGATCCGCCTCAACCGCCGGGGCAAGCTGGAGAACCTGCTGGTGCGCATGGCCGAGCGCCGCTCGGAGGACGGGCAGCTCGAGGGATACGTCGTGGCCTTCGACGACGTGACCGACCTCGTGGCCGCGCAGCGCATGGCCGCCTGGGGCGACGTGGCGCGCCGCATCGCCCACGAGATCAAGAACCCGCTCACGCCCATCCAGCTCTCGGCCGAGCGGGTCACGCGCAAGTTCGGCCGCAAGCTGGAGGCGGCCGATGCCGAGGCCCTCGAGGAACTGACCGGCGTGATCGTGCGTCAGACGGGCGATCTGCGCCGCATCGTCGACGAGTTCTCCAAGTTCGCGCGCATGCCCGAGCCCGAGCGCAAGCTGACCGACCTGACCGAGCTGGTTCGCCAGGCGGTGACCTTGCAGCGCCAGCAGCTGGGCAAGTCGGTCAGCGCCGACCTGCCCGAGATGTCCGTCTCGGTCGAGGTCGACGAGACCATGATCGGGCAGGCGCTGACCAACCTCATCAAGAACGCGGGCGAAGCGATCGAATCGCTTCGTGAAAGGGGCGAGCCTGAGGGCTACCGGCCGGAGATCCGGGTGGCTCTGGCGCTGACCGAGACGCAGGCCGTGGTGACGATCGCCGACAACGGCATCGGCCTGCCCGAAGACCGCGCGCGGCTCTTCGAGCCGTATGTCACCACGCGGGAGAAGGGCACCGGCCTCGGCCTGCCCATCGTCCGCAAGATCGTCGAGGAGCATGGCGGGTCGCTGGAGCTGACCGACGCGCCGCTCTTCGAGGGCAACGCCCATCGCGGTGCGTGCGCGGAGATCCGTCTGCCGCGCGCCCTGGGGCTCGAGCAGGCAGCAGAATAATACGGGAGACACAGGCAGATGCGTGACATTCTTATTGTGGACGACGAGCGGGACATCCGCGAACTGGTCGGTGACATCCTGCGCGACGAGGGCTTCACCGTCCGGCTCACGGGCACCTCCGACGGCTGCATGGAGGAGCTCGCCGCCGAGCGGCCGGCGCTGATGGTGCTCGACATCTGGCTCAAGGACAGCCGGATGGACGGGATCGACATTCTCAAGCACGTCAAGCGCGAGATGCCGGAAGTGCCGGTGGTGATCATCTCGGGCCACGGCAACATCGAGATCGCTGTCGCCGCCATCAAGCAGGGCGCCTACGATTTCATCGAGAAGCCGTTCAACATCGACCAGCTCCTCGTCGTGATCCGCCGCGCGATGGAGACGTCGCGCCTGCGCCGCGAGAACACCGAGCTGCGCCGCAAGGATGTCACCGTGGCCGAGATGGTCGGCGCGAGTTCCGCCTTCAAGTCGCTGAAGAACCAGCTCGACAAGGTGACGAAGTCGAACGGCCGGGTGATGCTGACCGGCCCCTCGGGCGCCGGCAAGGAGATCGCCGCGCGCTACATCCACGCCAATTCCGCGCGGGCCGACGCGCCCTTCGTCTCGGTCAACTCGGCCTCGGTCGAGCCCGAGCGGATGGAGGATGTGCTGTTTGGCCGCGAGAGCGCCGAGCGGGGCATCGAGCCGGGCCTGCTGGAAGAGGCGCATGGCGGCGTGCTCTACTTCGACGAGGTGGCCGACATGCCGCTCGGCACCCAGTCGAAGATCCTGCGCGTGCTGGTCGACCAGCAGTTCCAGCGCGTCGGCGGCTCCGACAAGGTGCGGGTCGACATCCGCGTGATCTCGTCGACCAACCGCGACCTGCAGACCGAGATCGAGCGCGGCTCCTTCCGGCAGGAGCTGTATCACCGGCTCAACGTGGTGCCGATCCGGGTGCCGGGGCTCGAGGAACGGCGCGAGGACATTCCCGAACTGGCCCGTCATTTCATCGACCAGCTCAACGAGACGCAGGGCCTGCCGCGCCGTGACCTGTCGGAAGAGGCCGAGGCGCTCTTGCAGACGATGTATCTGCCCGGCAATGTGCGGCAGTTGAAAAACGTCATCGAACGCGTTCTGATCCTTGGAGAAACCGAGCAGCCGATCAGCCCGCGCGAGCTCGATGGCGGCGAGCCGGCCGAGATCGAGGACGGCCGCGTGGTGCTGTCGGGGGCGCTGGCCACGCTGCCCCTGCGCGAGGCGCGCGAACTGTTCGAGCGGGAATATCTGCTCACGCAGATCAACCGCTTCGGGGGGAATATCAGCCGCACCGCGACCTTCGTCGGAATGGAGCGCTCGGCCCTGCACCGCAAGCTCAAGTCGCTCGGCGTGGTGACCTCGGCCCGCGGCGGGGCGCGCGCCGCCCATCTCGACGCGGCGGCGCCGAACCACGCGGCCGAGTGAGGCGCCGGCGCGGCGCGGGGCTTCCCCCCCGGCCACGGGGTCGGGGGCATGCCATCGCGTCGCAGTGCGCGGGAACGATTTGTTCATTGCACTTGCCGTAGGGTAGCGAGTGTGCGCCGGGCATCCGCCTCCGTTCGCAACGCGTGCGCGGGCGCTGCAAGGCGCGGGCGCGACGGGTGCCGGGGCGCAACGGGGAGGCAGCGGACAGGCTGTGCGCATCGAAGAGGTCATCGCCGTACTCGGCGTCGTCGGGCACGACCCCGCGTTGGTCTGCGCGCGCACGGGCGAGTCGCTGTCCGTGATGTGGTGCAACGCGGCGATGGCCCGCGCGGCCGGCCGCGACGCGGTCGACCTGCACGGCGAAGACTTCCTGGCGCTGCTGGGCGACGAGGCCGATACCGAGCTCGGCTACTGGCTCGCCGCCGCGCTGGCCGCCGGGCGCCCCTTTCGCGGGATGCTGCCGTTCCGCACGGGCGGCGGCGCGACGCTGTGGGGCGAGTGCCAGGCCAGCCCGCTCGGCACCGCCGAGGATGGCGGCTGCACGCACTGGGTGCTGCTGATCCGCGACATCACCCCCGACATGGACCTGCGCGACGCGCTCGCGGGGGCCAAGGCCGAGGCCGAGCGCATCCGCGCCCGCCTGTGGGCGGCGATCGAGGCCGCGCCCGACGCCTTCGCGCTCTACGATTCCGACGACCGGCTGGTGATGTTCAACGAGCGATACCGCGAGCTCTACGGCGAGTCGCGCGCGGCGCTCACGCTCGGCACCCCCTTCGAGGAGATCCTGCGCGAGGGGCTGGCGCGCGGGCAATACCCCGATGCCGCGGGCCGCGAGGAAGAGTGGCTGGCAGTGCGCCTCGCCCGGCACCGCGAGCCGAAGGGCCCCATCGAGCAGGAACTGCCGGGCGACCGCCACCTGCAGATCCGCGAGCAGCGCACGCCCGAGGGCGACACCGTGGGGTTCCGCATCGACGTGACCGAGCTCAAGCGCCAGAGCCGCGTGCTCGAGAGCCAGGCGAGGGCGCTGGCCGAGCAGATGGAGCGGATGCGCGAGCTTGCCCGCACCGACACGCTGACCGGCGTGGGCAATCGCCGGGGCCTCGATTTGCAAATGCGCGCGATGGCCGAGCGGCCGCCGCCGCCGGGCCAGGGCCGCGCCTTCCTCCATATCGACCTCGACCGCTTCAAGCAGATCAACGACATGTCGGGCCACGCCGCGGGCGACCGGGTGCTTCAGGAGGTCGCCGGCATCCTTGGCCGTTCAGTCCGCCCCCAGGATTACGTGGCGCGGGTGGGGGGCGACGAGTTCGCCATCCTGATCGAGGCCGAGGATGCGGGCCGCGTGGCCGATGGCGTCGCTGCGCGGGTGATCGAGGCCTGCCGCCTGCCCGTGTTCCACGACGGGGTGGCCTGCCGCTTCGGCGCGAGCATCGGCATCGCCATCGCGCCCGAGAGCGGCGAGACCGCCGGCCTGATGGAAAACGCCGACATCGCGCTCTACGCGGCCAAGGCGCAGGGCCGCAACCGCGCCGCCCGCTTCACCGCCGACCTGCGTCACGCCGCCGAAGACCGCAAGCGGCTGGCCGACGACCTGTTGCGCGCCCTCGAGAGGGGCGAGCAGATCCGCGCGTGGTATCACCCGCAGGTCCGGGCCGAGGACGGGGGCGTGGCGGGCGTCGAGGCGCTGGTGCGCTGGCATCACCCCGAGCGCGGCGTGCTGCCGCCAGATGCCTTCCTCGACGTCGCTGACGACCTCGACGTGACCGCCGAGATCGACCGGCGGATCCTGCGCGCCGCGCTCGAGACCGCCGCCTCCCTCGCCGCGCAGGGGCTCGCGCTGCCCAAGGTGTCGGTCAATGTCAGCTACGGCCGTCTTGCGCGGGCCGACCTGTCGGCCGAGGTCGCCCGCCTCGGGCCGCTGCCCTGTCGCGTCGCCTTCGAGCTGCTCGAGACGATCGACTTCGACCGCGACGGCGGCGAGCTGATGTGGACGATCGACGCGCTGCGCGAGCAGGGCTGCGAAATCGAGATCGACGATTTCGGCTCGGGCCGCGCCTCTCTCTCGACGCTGCTGCAACTCCGCCCCGAGCGGCTGAAGATCGACCGCCGCCTCGTCGCCGCGCTCGACGGAGAGGGGGCGGGCGGCTCGCCGCTCATCCGCGCCATCGCCGACATGGCGCGCGCCCTCGGTATCCGCCTCTCGGCCGAGGGGGTCGAGACCGAGGCGCAGGCAGCCGCGCTGCGCGGCCTCGGATGCGACGTGCTGCAGGGCCACCTCTTCGCCCCGCCGCTCGAGGTCGAGGAGCTGGCCGACTGGCTGGCCGACCGCGCAGCCGCCCCGGCGAGCAGCCCGGCCTGAGCGCGTCTGTCATTATGAAAGGCCACCGCGAGCGTTGACGGTCGCGCGGGGCTCTGCCATGTCGGCCGGACGGTAGAGACGGCGATGGCGGCGCGATGAAGGTGATCATCTGCGGGGCGGGCCAGGTCGGCTGGCAGATCGCCCGACACCTGTCCGGCGAGCGCAACGACATCACTGTCGTCGACCAGAACCCCGATCTCGTGCGCCGCGCCGCCGAGACGCTCGACGTGCAGGGCATCGCCGGCCACGCCAGCTACCCCGACGTGCTCGACCGGGCCGGCGCCCGCGACGCCGACATGGTCATCGCGGCGACCTATTCCGACGAGGTCAACATGGTCACCTGCCAGGTGGCCCATTCGGTCTTCGCCGTGCCGCGCAAGATCGCCCGCCTGCGCGCGCAGAGCTACCTGACGGCGATCTATTCCGACCTCTACCGGCGCGACCACATGCCGATCGACGTGGTGATCTCGCCGGAGCGCGAGGTGGCCGAGGCCGCCCTGCAGCGCCTCGCCACGCCCGCGGCCTTCGACACCGAGAGCTTCCTCGACGGGGCGGTCAAGCTGCTCGGCATCCATCTCGAGGAGGACTGCCCGGTGCTCGGCACGCCCCTGCGCGAGCTGACCGAGCTGTTCTCGACGCTCAACGCCCTTGTCGTGGGCATCAGGCGGGAGGGGACGCTCTTCACCCCCGAGGCGCGCGACCAGCTCTTCGCCGACGACCAGATCTATGTCGCCGCCCACCAGAGCGACGTTGACCGCACGCTCGAGATCTTCGGCAAGACCCCCAAGAAGCAGGAGCGGGTGGTTATCGTGGGCGGCGGCAACGTCGGCCTCGCCGTCGCGCGGGCGCTGGAAGGGTCCGAGCATCGCGTCCGGGCCAAGGTGATCGAGCGCTCTCGCGCCGTGGCCGAGCGGGCGGCCGACGCGCTGGAGCGGACGATCGTCCTGAACGGCGACGGGATGGACAGCTCGCTGTTGCAGGAGGCCAACATCGAGCGGGCCGACGCGGTGCTCTGCGTGACCGACGACGACAAGGTGAACCTGCTCGCCGCCGTGCGCGCCAAGCAGAAGGGCTGCCCCTTCGCCATCGCGCTCGTCAACGACCCCTCGCTGGTGCCGCTGCTCGCCGCGCTCGACATCGACGCCTACATCTCGCCCCGCGCCACCACCGTCAGCTCGATCCTGCGCCATATCCGCCACGGGCGGGTCCGCCGCGTCTATTCCATCGGCGACGCCGAGGCCGAGGTGATCGAGGCGCAGGTGCTCTCGACCTCCTCGATCGCGGGCAAGCTGATCCGCGACGTCGACTTCCCCGAGGGGGCGCTGGTGGGCGCGATCAAGCGGTCGGGCGAGATCATCCGCCCCCGCGGCACCACGCGGATCGTCGAGGGCGATCTGGTGATGATCTTCGCCATGTCCGAGGACGTGCCCGAGGTGGAGCGCCTGCTGCAGGTCTCCATCGACTTCTTCTGAGATGCGCCGCCCGCCGGCCCCCACCGCGCGCGCGAGCGATCCGGGCGGGCGCGGCCCGGCCGGGGGCCTGCTCTGGATCGCCGACCTGCCGCTCTTCGTGGTGCTCATCTGGGCCTTCGCTCTGGCCATGCTGGTGCCCGCCGCGCATGGCGCCGCCGTGGGGGACTGGGGCCAGGCGGCGGTGTTCCTGCGCTGGGGGGCGGGCTTTCTGCTGCTGGGGGTGTTTCTAGGCATCGCCACCGCCTATCGCGAGGCACGGCAGCCCGCCCGCGCCCGCCTGCTGACGCTGCTGGCGGCCTTCGCCGTGCTGCCGCTGATGCTCGCGGCGCCCTTCCACGAGGCCGTGGCGACGACGAGCTATCTGAACGCCTGGTTCGAGATGCTCTCGGCCCTGACGACGACGGGCGCGACGCTGTTCGAGCCCGAGCGGCTGTCGAGCACGGCGCATCTCTGGCGGGCGATCGTGGGCTGGCTGGGGGGCTACCTGATCCTGCTCGCGGCAATCGCCGTGCTCGCGCCGATGAATCTCGGCGGATACGAGGTGCTGGCGACCGCGCCCGCCGGCGCGCCCGAGCGGATCGACCGGCCCGGGCAGGCGGCCGAGCGGCGCGACCGCGTGGTGCGCCACGCCCTGCGGCTGGCGCCCGTCTATGGCGGGCTGACGCTGGCGCTCTGGCTTGGCCTCGTGGTGGTCGGCGAGGGGCCCTTCGTCGCCGCCTGCCACGCCATGGCGGTCATGGCGACCTCGGGCATCAGCCCCGTGGGCGGGCTCGAGCACGGGACGGCGGGCATCGGCGGCGAGGCGCTGATCCTGGTGTTCTTCGTCTTCGCGCTCTCGCGCCTCGCGATATCGCCGATGGCGGGCGAGGGGCGGCTCGCGCAACTGGCCCGCGACCCCGAGCTGCGCATCGCGCTGGCGCTGCTGGTGCTGGTGCCGTCGGTCCTGTTCCTGCGCCACTGGGTCGGCGCGTGGGAGGTGGAGATGGTGGCAGATCTGCGGGCCGCGCTCGGCGCCCTTTGGGGCGCGGCCTTCACCACGTGGTCCTTCCTTTCCACCACCGGCTTTCTCTCGTCGGAATGGGACACGGCGCAGGCCTGGTCGGGCCTCGGCACGACGGGCCTCGTCCTGCTCGGGCTCGGGCTGATCGGGGGCGGCGCGGCGACGACGGCGGGCGGCGTGAAGCTCCTGCGGGTCTACGCGCTCTACCTCCACGGCGCGCGCGAGATGGACCGGTTGAGCCACCCCTCCTCGGTTGGCGGCGCGGGGCCAGTGGCGCGGCGCCTGCGGCGCGAGGGCGCCTATATCGCCTGGGTCTTCTTCATGCTCTTCGCACTGTCGCTCACGGCGGTCTCGGTCACGCTCGCGGCGACGGGCGTGCCCTTCGACGAGGCGATGGTGCTCACGGTGGCGGCGCTGTCGAATACCGGCCCGATCGCCGGCGTCGTGCTCGACGCGCCGGCCTCCTTCATCGCGCTCGACGCGGCGGCCAAGGTCGTGCTCGCCGCCGCAATGGTGCTCGGCCGCCTCGAGACGCTGGCGATCATCGCGCTCGCCAACCCCGCGTTCTGGCGCCGCTGACCGCGCGCGCCCCGCTGCGGCCGCGAAACCCCCCGCGCGGGGGGCTGGCCCCGCCTGCCGTTTCCCGCCATAGTGCCGCCGGGGACGGGTGCGGTGCGCTCCCGTCGCGCGGCGACCGGACCAACGACCGAAGACGACGACCACAATCACAAAAAAAAGGCAACGATACATGGCCGGTGACAAGCAGAACCTGCAGGACGCATTCCTCAATCACGTCCGCAAGACCAAGGTTCCCGTCACGATCTTTCTCATCAACGGCGTGAAGCTCCAGGGCGTGATTACCTGGTTCGACAATTTCTGCGTCCTGTTGCGCCGCGACGGGCAATCGCAGCTCGTCTACAAGCACGCCATTTCCACCATCATGCCCAGTCAGCCGATCAACCTCTACGACGGCGGGGAGAGCTGATCCCCGGCGAGGGCTCAGACCGGGGGTCAGGCGGCGGGCCGGGGCGGCCCGGGCCGAGCGAGTCCGGGCCGAACGAGTCCGGGCCGAACGAGTCCGGCTTGCGCTCGGGCGGCGGGCGGCCGGCCTTCGAGACCGACCGGCCGGTGACGCGCGCGCTGGTGCTCCACCCCGACGTGCCGGGCGACACGGCCCGGCGCGACCCGCAGGCGCGGCTCGACGAGGCGGTGGCGCTGGCGCAGGCCCTGCCGGGGCTGGAGGTGGCCGGCGCCGACGTCGTCGCCCTGCGCGAGGCGCGGCCCGGCACGCTCTTCGGCCCCGGCAAGGTCGACGAGATCGGCGCCCGCGTGGCCGCCGACGAGATCGGCCTCGTGCTGGTCGACGGCCCGGTGACCCCCGTCCAGCAGCGCAATCTCGAACGCGCGTGGAAGACCAAGCTGCTCGACCGGACGGGGCTGATCCTCGAGATCTTCGCCGACCGGGCGGCCACGCGCGAGGGCGTGCTGCAGGTGGAACTCGCCGCGCTCTCCTACCAGCGCACGCGGCTGGTGAGGGCCTGGACCCACCTCGAGCGCCAGAGGGGCGGCCTCGGTTTCGTCGGCGGCCCCGGCGAGACGCAGATCGAGGCCGACCGCCGCGCGCTCGACGAGGCGATCTTGCGTCTGCGCCGCCAGCTCGACAAGGTGCAGAAGACGCGCACTCTCCACCGCGAGGCGCGGGCGAAGGTACCCTTTCCGGTGGTGGCCTTGGTGGGCTACACCAATGCCGGCAAGTCGACGCTCTTCAATCGGCTGACCGGTGCCGAGGTGATGGCCGAGGACATGCTTTTTGCCACGCTCGACCCCACGATGCGGGGGGTGGAACTCGCGACCGGCGCCAAGGTCATCCTGTCGGACACGGTGGGCTTCATCTCCGAGCTGCCGACGCAGCTCGTCGCCGCCTTCCGCGCGACCCTGGAAGAGGTGCTGGAGGCCGACCTGATCCTGCATGTGCGCGACGTCTCGCACCGGGAGAGCGCGGCGCAGGCCGAGGATGTCGAGGCGATCCTGCACGAGCTGGGCGTGGCCGACGAGACGCCGCGGCTGGAGCTGTGGAACAAGGTCGACCGGCTTGACGGCGAAGCGCGCGCGACCGCCGAGGCCATCGCCGCGCGGCGTGACGACGTGCTGCTCATGTCGGCCGCGACCGGCGAGGGGGTGCCCGAGGTGGTGGCCGCGGTCACCGAGGTGCTCGACGGGGCGCGCGAGGACGCGGTGCTGGAGCTGGCCTTCGCCGATGGGCGCAAGCGCGCCTGGCTGCACGAGAACCGCGTCGTGACCGAAGAGCGCCAGGGCGAAAAGGGCTGGCGCCTTTCGGTGCGCTGGACGCCACGCCAGCGCGACGCCTTCCACCGGCTCTGAGGGCGCGCGGCGCTATTCCTTCGGTGCGCCGCCGGCCAGCAGGTCGCGCGTCTCCGGCACCTCGCGTTCCGCCTGCACCATGCGTTCCAGGTCGCGCTCCTCGGTGTTGGCGAGGTCCGCCAGTGCGGAGGGCTCCAGCTCGGCGTTCGCGGCGGGCGCCTGCCTGGCTTGGCGGATGCCTTCCGGGTCGAGGGTGACGATCCGCTGCAGAGGCGGCGGCGCAGCGGCGCCCCGCTTGGCGAGATCGGCGCGCAGCACGCGGATCGCCTCGCCGCGGGCATGGTCGAGATTGGTGTCGCGCTGGTCGATCCAGCCGGCGAAGGCCAGCCGCACCGCACTCCCGCGATCCTCCTCCACCCAGGCCATCGTTGCGGGCTCGGCCAGCACGAAGGGCAGCGCCGCGAGCCGGTGCTGCAGCGCGTCGCGCAGCTCGGCGATGTCGGCCGCCCCGTCCACGTCGAACCCGATGGTGAAGCGGCGCTCGGGGTTGCGGGTGAAGTTCTTCAGCCGTGCCTTGAAGACGGTGGCGTTCGGCACCCGGATGAAGTTGCCGTTGGGCGACAGCAGGATCGTCGCGCGCGAGGTCAGGCGCACGACCTTGCCCACGTCGCCCTCGACCTCGATCAGGTCGAAGGGCGCGAAGGGCTGGCGGATCGAGAGCATCACCGAGGCGATGAAGTTCTCCACCGTGTCGCGCACGGCGAAGCCGATGGCGAGGCCGATGATCCCCGCGGCGCCGAGGATCGAGCCGAGCAGCGCCGTCGCGCCAAGGATGTCGAGCGCCACCACGAGGCCCGCGAGCGAGAAGACGAGCCTGACGACCTGCGCGTAGATCGCCGCGATGAAGGCGTTCGGCGCCAGCGAGCGCCACAGCCGCATCGCCCGCGCGATCGCCGCGCCGAGAAGGTAGATGAGCAGGAACGCCACCAGGGCGACCAGCAGAAGCGGCAGGTAGGCCACGGTCTGCCAGGCCCGGAAAACGAGTCGGTCGCGGATCGGCGCGAGGCGTTCGGCAAGATTGGTCGTGGCCAGCACCCGGTCGTTCACGGCCACCACGCCGTCGACGCGCCGCACGATCTGGGTGAGGCGCGCCGCCGCGGCCTCGTCGATGGCCTGTCCCGTCATCGTCACGACGCCGGCGGCGACGGCGACCTCCACGCCGCCATAGCCGTCGATCTCGGAGAGGATGGCGCGGATGCGCTCGGCGATGGCGGCGTCGGTGTCGGCATCGCTCTGCGTCGCGATGGGGGTGTCGGGCAGGTCCGGGCCATTGATGTCCACCTGCGCGGCGGCGCGCCCGGCCCCGAGCGCAACGGCCCCGAGCGCCAAGGCGACGAGCATGACGACGAGCACGGGCGACAGCGCCGATGCGAGCGTGGAGGCGCCGACGCGCGCGCCCGGGGCGTGGCGTGGGACTTGGCGTGATGCGTGGAGTGTCGGGCGAGCGATGACGAGATCCTTTCGATTTGGCCGATTGAGCCGGCCGTTACGGAACGGCGCCTCAAGACTGGTCTACGGCTTCGGCTCGAGCCGCGTGATGCCCACGCCGCCGGCGCGCGCGAGTTCGGGGTCGAGCGTCATCGGCACGTATTCGCCACGCCGCCACAGCGCGCCGAGATCGTCGTAGTGGCGCGACAGCGGATGGCCGGACTGGCCCGTGGCGATCACGAAGACCGACGAGTCGGGATCGGCGAAGTCGTAGACGCCGCGATAGCCCGGCCCCGCCACATTGGCGAAGGGCGCGCCGGGGGCGCCCGCCGTCGCGCCGAGGTTCAGCGTGTGGTCGCCGCCCGAGGTCGACTGACGGATGTTGACGATCCATTTCAGCACCGGCACCTCGCCGAGCTCGGGGTGGCGGTGGGTGGCCTCGTGCGCGTCGCCCCAGCGCAGCGATTCCAGTTGCCCGCCCCATGTCTCCTCGATCTCGACCAGCGCCTCGTCGAGCGCGATGCGGGCGAGGTCGGGGCAGGTCTCGACCGCGGTCGACTGCACGATGTCGCACCAGGCCCCCGCGCCGCCCACGTCGCGGAAGACCCGCTCGATGAAGAGCGGCTCGGGACGGGCGAAGGCATCGGCCAGCGGCCCCAGCTCGTCGGCCACCAGCCGCGCCTGCAGCCGGCGCATCCATGCGGCGTAGATCAGCGGCTCGGGCAGGTGCTCGTTCATCTCTCCGTTCCACTCGGCCAGCAGCTCCAGGGCGCGCTGGCGGCGCCGCTCGGGGCTGCCTTCGGGCGCGGCCTCGCCCTGGAACCACAGCTCGCGGGCGATCAGCGGCAGCAGCGAGCGCGCGGTATAGGAGACGGTGTCGAGCTGCGCGGCGATGAAGCTCTCGCGGGTATGCACCTCGCGGTCGGCGAGCAGGCGGCGCAGGCGCTCGATTCGCTGGCTGTCGCCCCAGACGTGACTGACATGGTCGGGAAAGGCGCGCCGGGAGACGCGGTTGTTGGTGGTGCCGAGCACGCCCGAGGCGGGTTCGAGGAAGCGGGGATTGCGGTCGTAGGGCAGGGCGCCCTGCCACCGGTTCGTCTCCTTCCACCCCAGCGCGGGGATGCGGCCCTGCCCTGTCTGTCCGGGGTCGCGGGCGGGCAGGCGGCCGACGAGCTGCATGGCGATGCGCTCGGAATCGACGAGCGTGAGCACCAGCGCCGGTGCCACGAAGCCTTCGCCCGCCGCCATCGCCTCCTCCACCGACCCCGCGCGCATCAGCGCGAGGCCGGCCGACAGGGTGGTGTCGGCCGTATCCGTCCCGGTCCAGGCGAGCGCGGCGACGTGGCCCTGCGGCGTCACGTCGCCCACGCGATAGGTGGCGGCTGGCAGGACGGGGCCGTTCTCCGTCCGCCTCAGCGTGAGGGTGAGGGGGGGGGCGTCGGCCACGCGGACGATGGTGCGCTCGGTCTCGAAGGGGCGCCAGCCGCGCGGCGTGCGGTATTGGGACGTGTCGCCGGGGTTGAGCTCCTCGATGTAGATGTCGGCGTCGTCGGCCCAGGCGGCGGTGATGCCCCAGCCCACCCGCTCCGATCGGCCGGCCAGGATGAGAGGCACGCCCGGCACCGTGGCCCCGATCACCCCCCCCGTGGCCAGCTGGAGCCGCGCGAGATACCAGCGGGTGGGCGCCGTGAAGGCCCCGTGCGGGTCGTTGGCGAGGATCGAGCCACCTGCGGCCGACCGTGCGGGCGCGACGGCCCAGGCATTTGACGCGCCCCCGTCTGGCCCGCCCCCGTCTGGCCCGCCCCCGTCTGGCCCGCCCCCGTCTGGCCCGCGCCCGTCTGGCCCGCCCCCGTCTGGCCCGCCCCCGTCTGGCCCGCCCCCGTCTGGCCCG
>OFET01000194.1_pt1 | contig 69319 bp, 56 predicted proteins | sample 1521211 | NCBI WGS metagenome assembly OFET01 (sample SAMN03766358, study PRJEB24113) | microbial mat metagenome | isolation source: enrichment culture HLUCC-A from microbial mat sample contains cyanobacterium...
GATTGGAGGCCGTTCCTTCGGCAAAAATCTTACCACCCTGCGAGATTACCAGACCCGAGGCATTGTTACCGTCGCCTTCGGCGCCCTTGATTACTGTTCCGGGATCAATCCAGAGTTCGGCCCCGTCTTCCACGAAGACCATACCCTGGAGCACATAGACATTGTCGGACGTCCAGTAGACCTTATCGCCGGCGTTGATACTGGCGTCTGTTACGTTTATCACATTCTGAGCGTGGAGCGATTGACCAAAAGCGGTCAATGCCAGCAGTACAACAGATTGCAGTAGTAGTTTTTTCATTGCGTACGTTTGTGTTTTTTTGGGTTTCAGAAGCTGTACTTCACACCCAGCGAGAAGGTCCTGCCGGACCGATACTGCTGGTAGAGGTACTCCTGCCCACTGAATCGTTGTGAGTAAACGACCCGGGGATTTAGCAGGTTCGATGCACTGGCCGAGATGCTGAAATGTCGGCCGATAGTTTTGCTTACATTCATGCTCAATGAGTCGTAGCCCCGCTCATACACATCCGGAGCGGCTCCGAGGGTGACCCTGCTGAGGCGGTCGCCGAAGCGGTTATAACTGACGTTGGCACTGATGGCATAGCGCGGATGCATGTAGCCGAGATCCAGATTCAGCACATAAGGCGATTGACCGGTCAGCGCCCGGGTAGTCTCCGGATTCTGCTGGGTCTGTCGAATTTGAACCAGCTCCGCTTCGGGTATGGTCACTTCCGAGCGGATGATGGCATAGTTTGCGGTGAGGTCAAAGTGCTCCAACGCCGGCAGAATCGAACCCAGTTGCTTGCGCATTTCAAATTCAATGCCATACACCGTTCCGCGATCCACATTCTGGATGGACTCCGCGTTCTGTGAGATATCAAAACGGAGCACACGTTCCAGTGGCTGAGCCATGTCTTTGTAGAACAGACTGACCGACATCATCTCCGAATAACTGGGGTACCACTCAAAGCGGAAATCGTAATTGGTAATCAGCGTACGCTCCAGCTCCGCATTCCCGCGGAACAGGTTGTCACCCACAAAATCGAAAGACACGTAGGGCGACATCTCCCGGAAGGTGGGTCGGGCCAGGGTTTTGCTGTATGCCCATCGGGTTTTGATACGCTCCCCCAGGGAATGAATAAGAATGACGGAGGGAAGAATGTCATCGCGCTGAATGATCCCGAAGCGATCCGTGTCGATGAGGGTGGTATCCCGGCTGACCGACTGCAGGTCAGTGCGCTCAAACCGAAGACCGGTGGCCAGCTTGAGCGAAGGGAGCAGATCCACATCAATCATCCCGTAGTAGGCGGTGATGTCCTGACTGGCGTCATAGCTGCTGCGCGGGGTGGTCGCAGAAATAATGTAGTTGCCGATTTGCGGTCGGTTGGCGTTATCGAAGCCCAGGATCCCACGTGCATTCAGGTAGTCTTCTTCGGTAGCGAACTGAGTCAGGCTGAACCCGCGACCTTGAAGGTACTCGTAGCGCCGTTCGCGGAAGTCACGTTCGGTGCGCTCAGTGAGAAAACCGGTTTTGAATTTAAGCTGTCGCTCGCCCAGCTGTACCGGAAGCGTCAAATCCACCGTGTACGTCTGCTTTTGCTCGTTCAGCTCCCGGAAAAACCGGGCCGGACGCGGAAACTGGGAGTTGGGATTACCCAACTGGGTTCCGGTGATCTCCCCGGTGCCTGCATCACGCAGAAAACGGGCTTCCGAGGCGATCATGCGCAGATCAGGCTGCTCCTGACCGTTGGTCTGAAATGCGGTGTTCCAGTCGATGCGAAGGTCGCTGAGCGACTTAAACGTGTGATTACCGGAAACCTGAACCGATTCCAGGTCGCGCTCTATATATTGATTCACCCGCGAGCGGTACTCGATATCGTCACTGTTGAACTGCTCCCACTCGCCAAACAGGTACCGGCCGGTATTTTCCCCGCTTTGCGTGCGCAGGAAGGAGGCGTTGATTTTGCTGTGTGAGCCCAGAATGAGTCCGGCCGACCCCAGAAAACCCCAGTCTACATTCTGGCTGCCGCGGATGTCGGTCAGGTCCAGATTGGTAGTCAGCGATTCTGCCTCTTCAAATTGCCCAAGCAGCTGAAAACGGGAATTTCGACCGTTGTTATAGCCGCTGTAAATCATGCCGTAGGAGTAGTTGGCCGAGTAGCCCAGCTGTATGTCACGACCCAACCGATGTCGATTCCCCATTCCGATGGAGTACGATTGATTCATGCCCGCATTGCGATACCCTGGCAGGAAGTTAGGATTGAATTCCTGCACAATGGCATCCAGCTCCGAGGCAGCTTCTGGGTTGAAACGTGCCGCTGTGGCGCTCGGAAAATCGCCGTTATCCCGTACAGAAACAGCCTCGGGCTCCGCGCGGTCACCAGCCCCGAAGGCCAGCCAGTCCATATCGCCCTGATCACCGAACAGAAGGCGGTTGCCCGTAACCTGGGAATTGTAGCCCTGTTTGGCGGATATTGTGAAGAAAAACGCATCGGGTATACCGCGCGTAGTCACATCCACCAGTCCGCCCGAGAAGTTTCCGGGTTTATCAGGCGTAAAGGTTTTGTGCGTAATGATGTTTTCCAGCAGATAGGATGGGAACAAGTCGAGCTGGAAGGACTTCTTGTCGGGGTCGGAGGTGGGCAGTTCAATGCCGTTGAGCTGGGTGTTGGAGTAGCGGTCGCCCAGGCCCCGCACAAACACATACTTGCCGCCAACGACCGTAGCACCGGTTACCTTCGTCATGGCGGCCGCCGCGTCCCCGCTGCCCGAACGCGACATCCCCTCAGCGCTGATGGCATCGGTGAAGGAGATGGAGTTCTGCCGGTGACGAAGCAGGGCACTTTCGTTGTTCAGGATCATTTCAGCGGAAATCACCACCTCGCTGAGTTCGGCTACGGCCTCGCGGAGTTCCACATCAATGCGGGTTATCTCCCCGGGCCTGACTTCCACGCCTGTAATTAGCTGCGTGGTGTAGGTGATGTAAGAGATCTGAAGATCGTAGGTTCCGGGTTCAATATTCTGAAGGGAATATTTACCGTCCAGGTCGGTAGCCACCCCGCGGGTGGTTCCGGCCAGACTGACCGAAGCGCCAATAATGGGCTCGCCGGTGCCGTGTTCAACAACCGTTCCGCTTATGCTTCCGCGTTGCGCCAGAACGATGGATGGTAACAGTATCAAAACGGCGACCAATACCGTTTTTAGATTGCGTTGCATCTGTTTTTTGGTTGGTTATCATTTATTTTGGACGGCGGTTATAGCTGCTTGTCCGGGGTTAACCGGAGGCTGACCAACCGCTGTCCGACCAGATGCAATAAGTTACCGAGGGGTTCTGACGCTAGTGTTTCGTTAACGTGATGCTTTCATTACCAAACTGTTACCTGTGTGTTATCACAATATTACCAGCGGCGAATGTGGTACGTAATCTCCACGCCGAGGCTGCTGTTAGTGTAATCTTTGTCTACTCCCTGAAACTCCAGATAGGGTGTGCTGTTACGACGATAGTACAGCGTTGCACGCAAATTATCCCAGATGGGAAGCAGGTGAACGAACGCTGAAATCCGGTTACCACTTCCCGAGCCGCCCTCTTTATAGAGCAGGTGCCAGTCGTACTGGATGTTGGCATACAGGTGTCGACCATCCAGTACCTCGAAGCTCCGGCCCACATTCAGTCCGTAATAAATGGAGGCCAGGTTATCAAAGCGCAGATTGGGCCGGTCAAAGCGCACATCGCCCTGTTTGTCGGGCACGTCCGGACCGTAGGTACCGTAGTTCAAAATCCCCGTCTGAAACCCGACCGAAACGGGAAGCGAGCCCCAGTCGCTGGAGAATACGTAGCGCAGGAAGTCCAGCTCGGCGTAGCTCATGGTTTCCGCATCATCGATGTAGGGGGCCGACAGATTGATATCACTGCCCAGCAGGATAATCTGGTAGAGGGCATCCAGGGCGTAGGTTGATACCTCGCTGTACAGGTTGTAACCGAAGGTGACCTGTCCGAAGGGCATGTAGTAGCTGGGGACGGTGACCTTGACGTCATTTCCGGCGTCAGGACCCAGCACGGTCACGTAGGGGTTGTTCAGGGTGTGGGTGGAGACGCGATAGCCCACAAACAGGGCTTTGTCGTCAAAGGGATCAAACTTGTATTGAGCCAACACATGCTCCGCGCTGAGCAGAACCACAGCGGCGGTGAGGAAGAGGGTGATTTTTTTCATGGTATTCAGGGGTTAGTTGAAGAATGGGTGCGGATACAGCCGGATTTTTGTGTCCTGCCGTGACGCTCCGCGCATGCTGACTTCAGTTTAGCTGAATACCAAAACCGTTAAAATACTCCGTTTGGAGTAATTCATACCAGGTGGAGTCGGGTTACTTTTAGCATCAGATACTTTGTTTCAACGCTAACCTAACCCCTGCGCGAATGTCACCCATATCCATTTTCAGACAGGCTGCTGCCGGCACCGATTTTAACCCGATCCCCGGGCGAATGACCCCCATATCCATTTTCAGGCGGGCTGCCGCCTTGAACCCGCCCCCTGCGCCAAAGTCACGCTCCTTCCCCGCGCTGCATACTGCGGTGCGCACCATCCTGCTGGCAGTCCTGCTGCTGGCCGCCGCCACAGCCGTCCAGGCCCAGAACCGCGAGCTGGGCTCGCTGAAAGGCTTCTCCTCGGCCTTTACCATAGGCGTGGGCAGTTTTTCAGCCAAAGGCAGTGACGACCAGCCCCAGCAGTTTCTGGTATCAACCCGGACCAAAAACGAAATGCAGTTCGGTCACACCCAGATCGGGGCGCTGATTATGTACGGAATCCGTGACGACCTCGGATTCTACGTGAACGGAAGCTGGGGATTTTTCGATGAAGACCTGAACAGCTACGGGTCTACTTTTAACCGCGACCTCGGGGTGCAATACCAGTACTTCGGCCTGGAAGACATGGGCCTGTCGTATTTCATCTTCCCGTATGTGCGCGCCGGACTATCGTCGATGACCATGAACGGTGCCTATTTCCGGCTGGTAGACGGTACGGCCCGTCGTGGCACCTTTGAGGGCAACGGTTTTCACCTGGCTCTCGGCGCCGATGTAGCCTTCAACGAATACGCCAGCGTGGGGGTCGACTACATGATCAAGCGGGTGAATCTGGAACCCGAGCGTTATCCGGCCCAGACCTTCCCCAACACCCCGTTCAACCACGCCCTCATGCTGCACGTGAAGGTCAACGTCTCGAAATATCTGGACTACTGAGCCATTTCAGCATACCGGTTCCGTTTCAATCGGGTACCATATCGACCTGACGACGGCTTGCGGTACGCATAGAGCAGCTGCCGGGGGGCGATGCCGGCCAATCAACAGGCATGCTCAGCATGCCGGCACGGGTCCCCCACCGGTTCGGAACGGACGGGTGCCGGCCTCCATCGACCGTACTACTTGACCAGGGTCATCTTGCGCGTCACCACACCGGCGGAGGTTTGCAGCCGATACAGGTACATCCCGCTGGCCAGCTCCCCGGCGTTGAACACAACCTGGTGCTCACCGGCCGACCGGTAACCCTCTTCCAGCACCGCAACACGCTGTCCGGTGGCACTGAACACCTCCAGACGGACCTGCCCGTCGGCAGGAAGGCTGTAGGCAATGGAGGTGGTCGGGTTGAACGGATTCGGAAAATTCTGCGCCAACGACACCACCTGCGGCAGTCCGGCTTCTGCGCCCTCCAGATGGGTACTGGTTACCGTCTCAAAGTCGGCCTCCACCAGATTGAAACGAAGGGTTCCGCTGGATGACGACCCGCCCCAGGCATAAAACCGGAATTCCAGATAGTCGGCCCCGCTGATCTCAGGCATATCCAGGGTAATCAGGTTATCACTGGTAGGAACCCCGGTACTGCCCAGATCGGTGAAATTGGTACCATCGGTGCTGTAACGCACCAGAAGCTGCTGCGGACCGGTACTCGAGCGACGGATATTAAAGCGAAGTTCATCGCCCTGCGCGGTCATGAGCGTTTTATCCTGCGGGTCTTCGGCGGTAATGGTAAACCCGGCGTAAAAACCTGTATCTATCGTGGTGGTAACCGGCCATCCGGCACTGTTGAAAATCCCGCCGCCGGCATTGCAGCGGATGCCGGTCCGACCAAAGTCGGAGATCATGGCCCCGTCAACCTGCCCGCTGGGCGCGTTGTCCTGGTTGTTGCAGTCGATGGTGCCGCTGAAAGAAAACTGCGCCAGCAACGCATCCCCCGGCTCGCCGGGATCGCCCGGATCACCGATGTTGTCTTCGGTGAAGAAGATGCGGGAAACCAGGGTCGTGTCCAGAATGAACGGATTGATTTTACCCTCCTGAAACTCCGCCGCCCGCTGGGTCCGGGCATATTCCGCCGTGGTGACTTCATCCTGACGATGAAACGTCAGCAGTTCATCTTTCATCAAGTCGAAGAAGGAGGCGTTGGCAGCCAGGGCCTGGTCGGTGTACATGGCGAAGAAGTAGAATGCCGATCGGGCCACATCGCCCTTGACCTCATCGCGTGGTTCAAAGCGGGTACTGCCGGTACGACTCCACACACCCAAATCGCCCGAAGGCGTGGTGGTCTGGCTGACCGTGCCGCTCCACCAGCGGTTGGTGGACGAGGCAGCCACAAACCCGAAGGCCAGGTTGCCGCGGGAGCTGTTCACATTGGCATTGGTGGGCCGCAGGTGATGTAAATCCGAGTTGGCATTGCCGGTATCGGCGCCCATCGACTGCGGATAGATATGCTCGGCGTTGAAATTCTGGTTGCCGGCATCGGCGCGCGGTGTGGTCGTAGACGGGCTCACCTGGGCGGTCTGGGCCGTGTACAGGCAGACCAGCTCCCCGTCGTAGTTGTCGATATAGCGATACATTTCGTCGCGGGCGCGGGTATAATCCAGAATGACCACGGGTTTGTAGTGAACCCGGACGCTGTCCAGCAGCTGATTGCCCTGAAGTCCGGGCCAAAGTTGTTCATGCGGGACTTGCCCGTGCAGGGTTGCCGATGTCAGCGAGACGAGGAGTACGGCCAGTGCGGCGATGCGGCCGTGAAAAGGGATATACATGCAGAAGGGAACTAGAGATAAACATTAACGCAGGGACGAACAGAGGCGTAGGTGTGCGGTGCATGTGGTAATATCCGGAATTCATGGCTCAATGTGAAATTTGTGTATCGCTCCGTGTAAAAACGGCCTTAAATAGCTGGAAACACGAGTTGTAATCGGTTGACTGTCATGTACTTGGTGCCGGATGCATCCTGCCTGCAACAGGAACCGGAGAAGCGGTCCGGACCCCTCATCCGAAGCGTATTGCTGCCATGATGAAATTGTAAAATTGCGACCTTTCACATTTAGGATTAAGAAATCTTAACCGATAACGGGTATGTACCACTGTGTGTCTTACTTAAGGCCTGCCACACTTGCAATCACGTGAAAATTAAAGACCCGAATACCATCAACTACAAACGGCTGTTCTCGCAGGCCGAGCGGTATGCCAATCTGGGCAGTTGGGAGGTGGACTTTACCACCGATGAGGTGACATGGTCTGACCAGTACTACCGGGTTTGCGGATTTCAGCCCCGGGAAATCCGTCCCAGCATGGAAAAAACCCTGGCCATGGTACACCCCGACGATGCCGTTCAGGTACAGACCGAGTACGAACGGGCCCGTACCGCAGGCAAGCCCTTTCATGTGGAATTCCGGCTGATCCGGGCCGATGGTGTGATGCGTCATGTGCTGGCGGAGGCCAATATTGAGCGGAATTCCGATGGTGCTCCGGCGCGTATGGTGGGCATTTTCATGGACATCCACGACCGCAAGGAAGTGGAGCTGAAGATGGAGATGCAGCAGCAACGCTACGAGGCGTTGATGAAAAACGGCCTCGACGCCGCCGCCATCGTGCAGCACGACGGTGGCATGACCTATCTGTCGCCTTCCTGCGAGGGGATCTTCGGCTGGTCGGATATCGACACGCTGGACGTCACCCTGCTGGACATCGTCCATCCCGAAGACATGGAGTCGCTCACGCGAACCCTTCAGGATACCCTGGTCCGACCCGCGGAGGTCATTGAAATCGATCCCTTCCGCATCCGCCATAAAAACGGTTCCTGGATGTATCTGGAGGGCAAGATGGAGAATCTGCTGCACCTGCCCGCCGTGGAAGGCATTGTGTTCAATTTCAAAGACGGCAACAGCCGGCATGTACAGCAGGAACGCCGGCAGGTCATGGAGGAAATCACCGGATTTTTCAGCAATCCCAGGGCCACGGTCAACGACGCCCTCGGCGCAACACTGTCCAAACTCGGGGAAAGCGGCAAGTATAAACTACGGGAGGCCTGGATGGTGGCCCCCGGACGCGATTTCATTGAACTGAAGGTCTTCGGCAAGGAAGAACCCAACGCCTCCACCTTCTACCGGGAAACCTCGAAATTCCGCCAGCTCAAACCGAATGAATGCGTGGCCGGTGCCGTGTGGAATGAAGGCAAACGACTCCTGGTCAACGATATTACCTCCGGCAACCGGTTCGTGCGCAAGCAGGTGACCGACACGCTGGGTGTACGGCGCGTCTGCGGCATCCCCATCCGCCACCTGGATGAAACCATCGGCGTGATGGTCATGGGCGTTGATGAAGAGACGCTGATTCCCAACCAGGAAATGGATTTCATGGAGGATGTGGGCCGGACCATCGGCACGGAAATCCGCCGTCGCACGGCCGAAGACGACCTGAACGACCTGTTCGAGCTGGCCCCGGACCTGGTCACCCTGCTGGATGAGGAAAATACGCTGATCCGGGTCAATCCCGCCTCCGCCCGCATTCTGGGCTACGTTCAGGACGACCTGCGGGGGCTTGCCCTCAGCGAAATGCTCCATCCGGACGACCTTCCCGCAGCCCTGAAAAAACTGGACAAAGTTCGCGATAAAAACGTCACCATCGCTTTTGAAGCCCGGGTTCTTACCCGCACCGGCACCGTGTTGTGGATGGATTTCAATGCATCGGTATCGGCCGGAACCGGGCATACCTTTTTAATGGGCCGCGATATCACCCAGCGGCGGCAGCTGGAGTACCTGGTAGAGCAGGCCAGCAGGCTTTCCAGCATCGGAGCCTGGGAAATTGACGTACGTCGCGACGAGATGACCTGGTCGGATGTGGCCCGCGACATCTTCGGGGTTACCCCTACCTTCACCCCCACCCTGCAGGGATTCATCAGCCTGGTGCGCCGGGGCGTATCCCGCGGCAAGATCAAGCATGTACTTGAAAAAGCACTGGAAGCCGGCCAGGGCTGGGACGCCGAGGTTGAAATCGTCACCGGTACCGGTCAAAGCAAATGGGTTCGCATCATAGGACAGGTAGATCTGACGGACAACGAACCGGTACGTGTGTATGGCAGCATCCAGGACATCCACGACCGTAAAATCGCGGAAATCACCGCCAGCGAAGTTTCGGAGGAGAAGGAGCTCATCCTTTCCAGCATTTCCGATGCATTTTACGCCCTCGATGAAGAATGGCGCTTCGCCTATGTCAATCGTCGCGCCGAAGAAATTTTTGGTCGCTCCGCCAGCTTCCTGAATACCAAGACCATCTGGGACATGCCCGGACACCACAACAATCCCACCCTTATCCCGGTCATGGAATATGTGCAGAAGCACCGTGTTCCGCGTACCGCCGAATACTTTGATGAGAAGCTGGAAGCCTGGTTCGACCTGAGCATCTACCCCTATGGCAAGGGTGTTTCCGTGTATTTCCGCGATGTAACCGAACGGCGCAGGGTGGAAGCCGAGCTGCATGAACTCACCCGCAAGCTGGAAGACCGTGCCCGGGAGATGGCCCTGTCCAACGCCGAACTCGAGCAGTTTGCCTTTGTAGCCTCCCACGACCTGCAGGAACCCCTCCGGATGATCACCGGGTTTATAGACCGACTGGAAAAACGCTACGGGGCCATGCTGGATGAACGGGGCAAGCGCTACATTCACTTCGCCACCGACGCGGCCAAACGGATGCGGGAAATCATTCTGGATCTGCTGGAATTCTCGCGCATCGACCGTGAAGATGAACCCGTTGCCGAGGTCGATGTAAATGCGCTGCTGGGTGAGCTGATGACCAGCAACAAACGCTATCTGGAGGACACCGGCACCTTCATGGAATTCGGTAAAATGCCGGTGATCATCGCCCAGCCCGAAGGTATACGGCGCGTATTTCAGTGCCTGATCAACAACGCGATCAAGTATACCCATAAACATACAACCGAGCCGCGGGTGAGCATCAGCTGGAGCGAAACTGAGAATAACTGGCAGTTTACGGTCAAAGACAACGGCATTGGCATCGCGCCCGAGCATCATGAGGAGATATTTGTCCTGTTCCGACGGCTGCACAGCAAGGATGACTACGCCGGATCGGGTATGGGACTTCCCATCGCCAAAAAGATTATAACCAACCATCAGGGTCGCATCTGGGTCAACGCTGCCATGGGGCAAGGCAGCACCTTCCATTTCACCCTGCCGAAACCATTGCATGGCTGAGTGTACCGGTCACCAGGCCATATCGCAGCGAATCACTATGACAGATACCCCTGTTTACACACACGTTAACCCGGGTTACGCACCGGGAAACACAGTTTACAAACCCGGAGTCGCACCGGGAAATACTGCGCTAAATCACGGATAAAACCACCCCGGAACGAACCACAAGACCGCATGAGTCCGGACCGCAAACATTATGAAATTCTGGTAGTTGACGGCAACGCCGGCGATCTGCTGCTGCTCGAGGAGTACCTGGAGGAGGGATTCCGTTCGGCCACCATTTACAGCGCGTCATCCCGCGCCGAGGCCGAAGTCCTGCTCAGCGATCCGAACTTCACGCCGGATGTCGTTCTTGTAGACATTACCCTGAACGGTAACGAATATGAAGACTGGGTGAATCACATCATCCATTTGGCTGAACCGGCGCCTGTTATGCTTTTAACCGGATATACGCATGTACAGATATGTATATCCATGCTGGCGCAGGGTGCCAGCGACTACCTGGTCAAGGATGAGCTCGATGAAAAGATTATCGCAAAGAGCATCATTTTCAATATGGAACGGAAATCGTTTGTTAACCGCATCCGCGACTCGGAGAAGCGGTATCGCGACCTGTTTCATCTGAGTCCGCAGCCCATGTGGGTGATCGATTACAAGACCCTGCGATTCCTGGATGTCAACAAGGCGGCTGTGAACAATTATGGCTATTCACGCGCGGAATTCCTGAAAATGAGCGTACGTGACATCCGGCCTGATGATGACGCGCACTCCACCGACGAGGAGCTGCGCAGCGATTTTGATCCGGAAGATCATAACGTCCTGTTCAACACCCGACACCGGCGCAAGAACGGGGATGTAATTTTCGTTGAAGTGAAAAGCTCCCGGCTCACAGAAGGTCCGGCAGAAGCCCGGCTCGTGCTGGCCAGTGATGTGACCGACCGCCATGCCTACATCAGCGCCATTGAAAAGCAAAACCAGAAACTGCGCGACATCGCCTGGGTGCAGTCGCACGTGGTGCGTGCACCGCTGGCCCGACTGCTGGGCATCGTGCAGATGATTGACGAGGAAGAGGAAGCCTCACCCCAGACCCGTAAGCTGCTTAAACTCATCCAAAGCTCGGCGCATGAACTGGATGGTGTTATTCACGATGTCGCCAAAAAAGCCGAGCTGATTAACCTGGGCAACGACTAAACCGCGAGGGGTCCGCCGGTTCCCGCCGCTACAACCCGACGACGCATGCCGGTTTCCGCCGCAACACCCTGACTATGCCCGCCCGCCGTTCATCCCCATGCAACGGTCAATCGTGGCGACTACCTCGACCACTGCTGAACCTGCGCCGCAATCATGCGTTCACCATCGCCAAAAAGCCGGCAGACCAGGGTCTGCCGGACAACCTAGGCCTCAATCAGATGCTTAAGCTCGCCGGACCCGGTATCATACACCAGTCCGTGAATGGCAATCACCTGTCCGGCCTCGCGGGCCCGCCGCACGATGGTGGTATGCACAATATTCTGCACCTGCTCCACCACATTCAGCTCCACCAACCGGTTTTCGCGCTGCTCAGCATCCGAAATAGCCAGAAGCTCCGACTGATGATGCCGGCGGATATCGCGGATATGCTGAATCCAGTGATCCACCAGATCCGGTGCAGGCGTATCGGAACAGGCCGCTTTCACACCGCCGCAGTTATAATGCCCGGCCACCACAATATGCGGCACCTTCAACACCTGAACGGAATACTCCAGCACGGCCAGAAAGCTGATGTCTGAATGCACCGCCTGATTGGCGATGTTCCGGTGGATGAACAGCACACCCGGCTCCGAGCCGGTAATCACACTGGGCGGAACCCTGCTGTCGCTGCATCCGATCCACAAAATGGAGGGATGCTGCTCATGGGCCATACGATCGAAATACTGGGGATCCTGAACCTTGGCCCGCTTGGCCCAGGCCCGGTTGTAGTCCAGCAAATGCTCAATACCTTCCATGGCGGTGGTCAGAAACTGGTTTTGGTTTCCAGACCGGCCGCGGCAAGATCGCCGAATCCACCGATATTATACACTTTCTCGAATCCGGACTGGCGCATCATGGAGGCCGCCTGACCACTGCGGTTACCGGTACGGCAGTACAGATAATAGGTGGCCGACTTGTCCATATCCGAAATGGCACGCTGAAACTCACCGGTCATAATGTCCAGCTGCTTGTCGGTAATAGACAGGTGACCGGCATCATACTCGCCGCGGGTGCGCACATCGATGACAAGACCGGGCTGGTCCTGAATCATGGTTTGAAATTCTTCGGGGCTTACATCGTTAGTTGAAAACATAGATTTTAAAAATGAGAACATAATTATGGTTATGATAGCGTAAAAGATAGGGGTTTTTAGTCGGGATGAACGCTTCAGATTCACTCCGGAGTGCGCATCCGCCTTGTCAATAGGCTCAGCCATCGGATTCATCGGTTTTAGCCGGACCGCACCGGTTCTGATTTCCGTTCCGTTTCACAGACCTCCCTCCTGTCGGTTTCAGTAGGCCTGAAGCGGCGAAAATTCCGCCTGCCCGGGCTGTCGGTCACGCTGTTCCCAATGACGAAGCGCATCAGCCGCATCAAAGTAGAACTTGTCCTCGCCCAGCAGACGGGTAATCCCGCCCCGGTGCAAGGCATCACGTACCGGACCGGTCGCTCCGCTGACTACCAGGTCGATGCCGGCCTTGTCCAGCTCCCCGACCAGCTTCTCGAGCATCTGCACACCGGTGGAATCGATGCCGGTCATGGACGCGGCCACCAGCACGACCCGGCGGACCGAACCGCCTCGACGGGCAAGCAGTCGCTCCAGCTCTTCTTTAAACAGTCCGGCATTGGCAAAGTACAGGGGCGCATCAAACCGGTACACCAGCAGCTCAGGATGCACGCGGGCTTCAGGATACCGGTTCAGATTCCGGAACTTACCCGAATCACCCAGCTCACCGAGCTCGGCCGTGTGCGGACGGGTACTCTGATAGATGACCATCACCAGTGACATGACCACCCCCACGGCAATCCCCTCCTTGATACCAATGAACAAGGTAGCCGCAAAGGTCACCATCAGCATGATGAAATCCCGCTTGTCGGTATGCCACAGATGCGTCATCTCCCCGATGTTGATCAGTCCGAAGACCGCCACCACAATGATCCCGGCCAGCACGGCCATCGGCAGGTAGTAAAACAACGGGGTAAGAAACAGCAGGGTAAACCCGATCAGGGCCACACTGATCAGCGAAGCTACCGGGGTTTTGGCTCCGGCCTGGTCGTTGACCGCCGTACGGGAAAATCCGCCGGTGGTGGGAAAGGCCTGAAAAAAGGACCCGCCAATGTTGGCCATCCCCAGACCGACCAGCTCCCGGTTCGCATCTACCGTGTAACCGCGCCGCGAGGCGATGGTTTTGGCCACGGCGATGGATTCCATGTAGCTGACCAGGGCAATGACCATAATCAGCGGCAGGAGCAGCTGCAGGTCAGCAACGCTGAGAAAACTGGTGTCGAAGGTTGGGAACCCGCGGGGGATGTCGCCCACAATGGCCAGCCCGGCCGACTCCAGGTCAAGGCCAAAAACCAACAGGATACTCAGTCCCACTACCACCAGTGCCGAGGGGAAGGTTTTTTTCCAGGCACGAAGTCCGAGTATAATGGCTACCGTACCTAACCCGATGGCGGCCGTCAGCGGATCCATGGTGGTTATATTCCGACCCGCCTCCATCGCCGTATCCAGAAATTTGGAGGTCCGGGGCATGTCCAGCCCGAAAAGCGATTTCACCTGAGAGGATGCAATAACCAGCGCAGCCGCCGAGGTAAACCCGCTCAAAACGGGGTGTGAAAGGAAATTCACCACAAATCCCATGCGGAATATGCCCATCAGAAACTGAACCAGTCCTACGCCCAGGGCCGCCACAATGGCCAGCTGAATAAAGCGCTCACTGCCCGGCTCGGCATATTGCCCCACCCCGGCCAGTACCAGCAACGATACCATCGCAACCGGACCCACTGCCAGCTGACGGGAGGTTCCCAGCAGGGCATACAGGATAATCGGGATCAGCGAGGCGTACAGCCCGTACACCGGCGGCAGTCCCGCCAGCACCGAATAGGCCATCCCCTGGGGGATGAGCATAATGGCTACCGTTACCCCGGCGCTCAGGTCCCCGCGCAGATTGTCTTTGTTGTAGGTTGTCAACGTCTGCACTACGGGGAAAACCGTCGACAACACCTGTGTAATTTTCATAACCGGAACTCCCATCCAATAGGGCCGATGCTGCTGCGCAGCGTCAATGCTTTTGAAGTTTTTATAGGCTTAAAACGAGACCGGCGACCTGTTCAGGGTCGCCGGTTGCTCAATCTTGGCTCGTGTCAGACCGTTGCAGCGGCTGAGTAATTAGTGAACTCATCGTCCACCAGCACCACGTCATACCCTTCGCGTTTCAGGAAGGCTGCGGCTACCGCAGAGCGACCGCCTGCCTGACAGTGTACCACCAGTTTTTTTCCGGTTGGCACTTCGCCGAGGCGGGGAAGCATACGGGTATGGGCGATGTTGATCGCACCGTCGATGCTGCCTTCTTCCTGAGCTTCGGAAAGCTTACGCACGTCGATGACGGCTACATCCGGCTGACCGATCAGCTCGGCAGATCCGGCAAAGTCACGTACTTCCAGGGTCTCCAGCTTGCCATAGGCCTGCAGATCTTCCGGGGTGATGAAACCGGTCACATGATCCAGACCGATGCGGTACAGGTCGATGACGGCTTCGTCTACACGATCCTCTTCCACCACCAGCACAATGTTTTGCTCTTCGGTGATGTAGGAACCGGCTACCGTGTTGAACGATTTGTTCAGCGGAGACAGCAGGGAGCCTTTCAGGTGACCTTCAGCATAGAAATTACGCTCACGGGTATCCAGCACCACGGTGTTGCTGTCGGCCAGGATGCCGTCAATGTCGGCAACGCTCTTGCGTACCGGTTTGGCGGGCTCGGCAACGGCCGGACCGATTTTATTATCGCGTTTCATGCGGGCGAAGTACAGCGGGGGCTCAGGCTGGCCTTCCAGAATGAACTTGACGAAGTTGTCTTCGCTGGTGGCCGACTTGATCGACTTGTTGAAACGAAGCTCGTATCCAACGGTGGTTTCAGGAACGGCGCCCAGGGCTTTGCCACAGGCACTGCCGGATCCGTGACCAGGCCAGATTTGCAGATACTCAGGCATTTGCTTGAATTTCTCAACGGTTCCGAACAGGGTTCGCGCGGAAGGTTCCATCATGCCGGCTACGTTGGCGGCCGACTCCAGCAGGTCGGGTCGACCTACATCGCCTACGAATACAAAGTCACCGGTGGCAATACCCATGGGCTCATCGCCGGCGGCACCATCGGTAATCAGGTAGCTGAGGTGCTCGGGTGTGTGACCCGGTGTATGCCATGCTTTGATGCGGATATTACCGAGGTTGAACACATCACCGTCTTTGAGCAGCTGATAGTCGTACTTATCGCTGTTGATCAGCCACTCATACTTCCAGTCTTTATCGCCCTCGTCAGAAGCGTAGACTTTCACGCCGCGCTCGGCAAATTCACGCATACCGGAGATATAATCGGCATGGATGTGGGTATCGGCAGCAGCGATGATTTTGAGGTTCTCTTTGGCGGCTACTTCATAGTACTGATCGATGTCGCGCATCGGATCAATCACCACGGCGGTGCCTTCTTTCTGGCAGCCTACCATGTATGCGTACTGTGCGAGTCGGGGATCAAAGAATTGCTTGAAAAACATAGTGTTATTCCTTTTTTGTTGATTGTATTGATTTAAACTAAAAGTGGTTGCGGGGATGTTGCCCGTTTAAGGTCCGGGCTCCGGCCCTCGTGCCGATGGCAAAGCCGGATGGGGTCTGTGATCTGGCTTCGGCAGGGTGCTGAGGGAGGCCTGCTGTGGTGCGGGAACCCGTCCCGGTACAGCGACTGAAGCCGTCAGCGACCGGGCTGCATCATCAGTGCGGCAGCTTGTCTTTGAGCGCTGCGTAAGCCCAGGTTCCGGCCATACCGGCAAGAATGGGCACAATCATAATGGTCAGTCCTGAACCGAGCAGGACAAACATCGGACCCGGACATGCGCCCAGAAGTGCCCAGCCCAGTCCGAAGAAGGTTCCGCCAATAATATAGCGTTTCATCTGGGTAGAATCCTTCGGCGAAATCTTGATGGGGTTGCCATCCTTGTCTTTGACATTCAGTCGCTTGATCACCTGCAGGGAAATCATCCCGACCACAATGGCTCCGCCGATGACGCCGAACATGTGGAAGGATTCAAAGCGGAACATTTCCTGGATACGGAACCAGGATACTACCTCGGCCTTCATCAGAACAAATCCGAAGAGGGTTCCGGCCAATAAGTAGAGTATAAAATCTTTTGCTTTCATGGTAATTCGTTAAACCGTTATCTGTATAAAATGTTGTTTTTTCTTGGATCTGTCGAGGGGGATCGCACACCGGCAATCGCGTCGTTACAGCAGGCAGCCGTAGGCTATCGGGATGCAGCTGTGATACTGCGGGTCGATAGCCGGGACTGACGGAGGCAGGCACGATGACGGCATCCATCCCGCCGTAGCCGATCAGCTCAGGATTATCGGGTAGATCAGGTGTGCCATGATGAGTCCGCCGATAAAGAAACCGATGACGGCCACCAGAGATCCGATCTGCAGGTCAGAAAGACCCGAAATAGCATGACCCGAGGTACAGCCTCCGGCGTAACGGGCACCGAAACCAACGAAGAATCCGCCTACAATCAGCACCAGCAGTCCGACCGGCGTGCCCAGAGCGCTCCAGGTGAAGATATCCGTCGGCACAAAGCCGCTGAAATCCTGAATACCCATATTGCTGAGCGCTTCAACAGTTACAGGATTCAATGCAATGGGGTTGGGATTGGCAAATACATACCCGCCGAGGAACCCGCCAAGTACGGCTCCTACCAGAAAAATAATATTCCAGGCACCATCTTTTCGCCAGTTATAGTTAAAGAACTCGTTCTTGCTCACACCGCAAGCCGACACGAAATGCCGGAAGTTGGATGAAAATCCGAACATCTTGCCGCCAATGAGCAAAACGATAGGAACAGTGAGTCCGATAACAGGTCCGGCAATGTACCAGGGCCAGGGTTGGGTTAATAATTCAAACATAGAAATAGTTACTGTCGTTATGTGTTCGTGTTCTGTTTTTGACCGTCTCAAGTAATTAACTGAGACAAATATACAGGCAATGTGATTACTTGTCAATACAAGTATTGATATTTTTTCACTTGTATTGTATATTTAGCTCGTAACCAAACAAAAAACAAGGTATAAACGCGGAAAAAGACAGAATATTGGCCCTGTTGACGACGTCTTGAGCCAGGCCTTGTGTCTTTTCCCGCTTGTATACCCCGGCTTATACCATACAAGTCGGCCTGCATCCTACAGGTATACCCTATAAATACACTTCGCTTATGACAACCCTGAAAGAAGGCGTTCCCCGCCACATCCAGATTACCCGGTGGATTGAGCAGCAGATACGCGACTGCAACTACAAACCCGATGAAAAACTACCCTCGGAGAACGACCTCGCCCAGCGGTTCGACGTAAGCCGGGTCACCATCCGCCGTGCCCTGCAGTCGCTGGAAAGCAACGGACTCATCTACCGCTGCCAGGGACTCGGATCTTTCGTGAGTGACACCCGCACCCCCCACAACCTGGTACGGCTCACAGATTTCAACGAGGACATGAATCGTGCCGGACTCAAAGCCAGTTCAGTGGTCCGTCAGTTCACCACCGTAGAAGCTCCGGACTGGCTGGCTGAGCTCCTCGACATTGAAACCGGTCAGATGGTGGTGCAAATTGACCGACTCCGCCTCGGTAACGGCGAGCCTGTTGCCTATGACAGCACCTGGATGCCCATGTTCTACGGACAACTCATCAAACCGGCCGACCTCGAGCACGCCACCATCTATAAAATCCTGGAAGAAAACTATGACATCCGCGTCATTCGCGGAACCTACCAGATCACGGCCGACCTGGCTGTAGAGGGACTGTGCATGGAACTGAAAACCCCGCCCGGCACCCCCCTGCTGCGCATCGACCGCTCCACCTACACCATCGGCAACAAGCCGCTGTACTACCAGAAACGCTACTACCGCACCGACCGCGTCATGTACGAAATGACCCTGGAACGCACGCGGAACGACCGCACCAACTCCGAGGAACTCCCCCTGAAGGAATTCGCCCCGGTTTTCCGGTAAGGCTGCATATTGTCGATGTCGGTGCGGCGGGCGGACGCTGTCCGATGAATAGGCGGCTAACCCCCGGCGGGCGGACGCTATTCGATGAAAAGGCGCCAAGACCCCGGCGGCCGAACGCCATCAGCACTATACTTGTGCAGCGGGCAGCGGTCAACAGGCCGACCCGTTCGCCCGGGCAAGGGAACCAACCTCCGGACTCCATGCGTTATAGTGGCCATACAACACGTACCCAAACGCATCCCGCACACCCCTACCCCATCGGCATGACCCATCCAACCATCTACCGGCATATCGCCCTGCTGCTGCTCGCCCTCACCACCATCGCCAGCGCCGGCATCGCGCAAAACACCCCCGGCAGCGCCGGTGAAGGCGGCTCTCAGCCCGAAGACGATGAAGCGCGCGAAATTTACGAGGAGCTCGACCGACGGCTCGGGGCGGTCACCTACGAAACCGCCACCTTGAACATGCGCATCGTAGATCCCCGCGGTCGGGTACGCGAGCGAAATTTGGACACCTGGTCGTACAACGAGGATGACGTGCGCCAAAGCCTGGTCAAATTCAACGCCCCGGCCGATGTTCGCGGCACCGGATTGCTCACCCTGTCTGAGGGCGACACCGAGGTGCAGCGCTTCTACCTGCCCGCCCTCAACCGCATCCAGACCATCGCCGGATCAGGTCGGTCCGACCGCTTCATGGGCAGCGATTTCACCTATGACGACCTCGGCAGCCAGGATCCGGACGCCTTCACCTTCACCACCCTCTCCCACGACCGCCAGGCCGGCCGAATTACGGTCCGCGGCGAGCGAAACACCGAAGCCGCCTACGCATGGGCCGATTTCATGATCGATACCGAGCGGTATGTCCTGCTCAAGGCCACCTATTTTGCCGAAGACGGAACGGCGCTGCGCGAACTCACCGCTGACGACATTACCGAACTGCGCGAGGGCATCTGGCGCGCCGGCAAGCTCACCATGCGCGATTTAATTGAGGAGCGTTACACCGAACTGGTGTGGACTTCGCGCACCATCGATGAACCGATTAATCCCATGGTCTTCACCGAGCGGTACCTGCAGCGCTGATTCCGGCACAGGCTGATGAAGCACTATCCCGCCTGTCAAGAGTCGGACCGGGAAATCTACTCCTGCCCGGACTTCCGCTCGGCCAGCCGGCCGATCAGCAGCACCGCAAACAGTCCCGCCAGCATCATGACCAGGGCCCAAATCACCGACGCCCTACCATCCCGTAGCCGGACATCCCCGTCTGCCCCGCTCCAGTCCGGTACAAACGGCGCACTGCGAAGCAGCTTATACTTCACCGTCTCCACCACCACCGAAGGCTCCGTCACCGAAATATCGGTCCTGCCCGGAACCTCATCCCTGGCCTGAAGCTCCGCACCCAGCCTTCGGTACTCCGGCTGCAGGGTCGACTCCGGATCGCTGCGCAATTCCTCCACCACGGGCGCATCGCGCGAAACCACTTCAATTCGCACCGATTCGGCATACTCACGGTCCTGAAACGGCCAGATCACGTACAACGACCCGATCATGAACCCGATCAGTACACAGATCGTGACAACGTAATATCGTTGCAGCAACCAGCTCAACAGTCGCGAAAAAAGCATAATCCCGGTTACCATCCCCAGTCCGAACGGCACCAGCACCATCAGGGCCTCCATCGTTTCGGGTCCGCCCAGCTTACCGAACTGCAGCAGGATGAAATCGTATTTCCGCAAAATGAGCAGGATAAACGAGCCGGAAATGCCCGGCAGAATCATGGCCGTAATGGCCAGCGCCCCGCTCATGAACACAAACGCCGCGTTCTCCGGTGTATCGGTGGGCACGAGGGTGACAATACGCAGTCCGATGGCGATACCCAGGACAATCCACAGGGCGCGAGCTACCGTCAGCGAGCCGAGGTCGCGGTAGATGAGCCAGACCGAACCGGCAATCAGCCCGAAAAATAGTCCGTAAACCGGCTCGGGATGGGCAAACATGAGCTCGGGCAGCCCGATGACGCGGGTGAAAAACAAGATGGCGGTAAATACACCGCTGAGCAGCACCAGCAGGAAAAACCAGTGCACGCGGGCAAACACCTCGCCGATTTGCAGCCGGAGTGCGGCGCGAAGCACATGGGTATCGGCGCTTTTGATGGCGTTGATGAGTCGCTCGTAAATGCCGGTGATCAGCGCCATGGTCCCCCCGCTGACGCCCGGCACCACATCGGCCGAGCCCATCAAAAAGCCTTTGGCCAGCAGGGAAGGGATTTCAGTGAAGGTGGTCTGGTCGGGCTTCTCAGCCATGCTGCTGTGGCCTCCAGGTCAGTACCGGCTTATTGGTAGCCTGCACCACTTTCTCGGTGGTTGATCCCAGGAACAGGTGGCTAAGACCGGAACGTCCATGCGTGGTGATGACCACCATATCGCAGTTATCGTTGGCATAATCCACAATTTCCGCGTAAGCCGAAACCGCGCGGTTGACTACAATCTTGAGCTTCGAACGCTTCTCGCCACCACCCCGGGTTGAAATCAGCTGCAGCTGGGCACCATCACGTTTCAGGGAAAGTTCAAACTCCGGATGCTCCAGGGTCCAGGCTTCCAATTTATCCGCCAGTTTCCCGGTAATCGAGGTAATCTGATCTTTGCCCTTCTCGCGGGGTTCATCGTCGAGGGGCGAACCATGGAGTTCAATAACATGCAGCAGGGTAATTTCGGACTCCAGGGAATCGGCCAGGGCAACGGCGCCACGCAGGGCACGGAAAGAAAGCTTGCTGTAATCGGTAGGCACCAGAATGCGGTCGATGTCGTCCGGCTGGGCGCCGACCGGGATGGCCAGCACAGGCACGCTCGACTTACGTACCACTTTCTCGGTGGTTGAACCCCAGAGGATGTCGCGACCACGCGTTCCGGTGGCACCCATCACCACCAGGTCGGCATCGTTCTGAGCGGCCAGGGTCACAATGGCGTCCGATGCCTTGATATCAACCTGCACCAGCGCCTCGCCCTGTTGCTCTTCCGGAATGTATTCCGCCATATCCGCTTTAAGTCGGGTCTCGCTCTCGGTGACCATGTGCGGGTAGATGTCCTTATCCAGGTTGATGGGCAGTCCGAGCCGGCTGATCGACTCGTTCAGGTATTTGAACGTGGGTATAACGTGGAGTAAGTCCACTTTTCCGCCGTATTTGCGGGTGAGTTCAACGCCGAAGGTGTAGGCTGCACGGGCGGCGTCAGAAAAATCGGTAGGGATGAGAATACGGTTTAATTTCAGCATGACGATGGGATTTCAGATGAAGGTGCTAGCATACCGAAATATACAGGTTAAAATGCTGATTTCGTAGCTGTTGGATGGACATTGTGTGGTTGAAAAAGCCTGTTTTTCGGACACCCGGCAAAAATTCCTACCAGCCTTCGCGACCGATAAGCGGCACAAATTTGAATCCGCTGAGGATTTCCTCCTGAAAGTCGTCCTCGCCCAAACGGGTGATAACATGCATGTGCTGGGAGGAGGTGTCGCCCACAGGAATGACCAGCCGACCGCCGGGTGCCAGCTGCGATTTCAGGCTCTCAGGAACCACCGGCGCCCCGGCCGTGACCACAATCCCGTCATACGGGGCATAGGCGCTCCAGCCCAGCGTACCGTCATCACATTTGAGCATGGGCCGGTAGCCGAGCTCACGCAGATGCTCCCGCGAACGCTCGTGCAGGGGACGGTGCCGCTCAATACTGTACACATTCAGGCCGAGCTCGCACAACACCGCGCACTGATAGCCCGACCCGGTGCCGATTTCCAGCACTTTCTGTCCGGCCTTCAGGTCGAGGAGCTCGGTTTGTCGGGCCACGGTATACGGCTGAGAGATGGTCTGGTCCAGACCGATGGGCAGGGCGATGTCCTCGTAAGAACGAATCCACAGAGCAGAGTCCACAAAGGTGTGCCGGGGAATGGTGCGGATGGCGCCAAGTACACGTTCATCCCTGATGCCCTTCTCTCGCAGAAGAGCGACCAGGGCGGTGCGTTGTTTCTGATAACGGTTGGATAGCATGGGGGAATATACGCAAATACAACCCCGATGCCAGCACCACCATGAACGGCATCAGGTACAAACGGAACCGGGCATACCCGCTGGGACCACCCAGAATCCACAGGTACAATACCGCGGCCACAAGCATGAGCACCAGCAGCGGATACCGCCGGCCCAGCCACCACGCACCGACCAGGCTCCCCATCGCGAAAACCCCCAGGAACAGCATGTAGGCGACCGCATAGACCACCAGCACCGGGTCCTCGCGCAGCAGAATACGCACCGTACCCAAAAGTCCCTCCCTCGACAACGTATTCGTCAGGCCGATCTTCGCATTGTCGGGCTCGCGGAAGGTCCGCGTAAAGACCAGCCTCCCCGGGTCCATCAACGTCACGACCATGCCCCGAACGATGGTACGGACGTACAGAAGCCGGTTTTCGGCGAGGATTTCCCGGGCGAGGGTGCGCTTGGCCTCCTCCTCCCCGGCGAAGGTCTCCAGCTGCGGGGTTCCGCCATAACGACGGGCGTACGCGTCGCGAATCCGCTGCTGGGCTTCCAGGTGAGTGATTCCCTCGCGGGCGGCCAGCACGAAGGCGGCATGACCGGTAAGGATATTCTCGGCGGCGATGGAAGTGTACGCCAGGCTTCCGTGCTGCTGGTAGTTGCGAAGCTGCCAGCTGAAAATAAAGACCATCGCACCGGCAAGGTAGAGGGCCGACAGGGCGAGGGGACGCCGTTTGCCCGCACCCATATACCACAGCGCGACGGTCAGAGCCGGCAGGGCCAGCCAGGGCGCGTACAGGGTGATGGGCTTGAACCAGGTGGCCAGTCCGAGGGCGAGTCCGCCGAGCAGGAAGAGGCTCCAGACGGGTAGTCGGTCGAGGAAGCCGGGGGACTCATTACGGGCCACCGCACGCTGCACGCCGTAAGCACCCTCCGTCGGCAAAGCGGCACCGGCACGCCGCAGGCCGGAAACTTCTGCAGGATGCCCTCCAGCCACCGCGCGCTGCACGCCGGAAACTTCCGAAGGATGTCCCCCAGCCACCGCGCGCTGCACGCCGGAAACTTCCGAAGGATGCCCTCCAGCCACCGCGCGCTGCACGCCGGAAACTTCCGAAGGATGTCCCCCAGCCACCGCACGCTGCACACCGTAAGCACCCTCCGTCGGCAAAGCGGCACCGGCACGCCGCAGGCCGGAAACTTCTGCAGGATGCCCTCCAGCCACCGCGCGCTGCACGCCTACATACACCGCCAGCACCGATGCCGTGAGCAGCAGCACGAACCAGGGCTCGGGAACCAGCTCCTTGGAATACATCCACCAGGCCGGATCCAGGGCGATAACCAGCAGCATCGGCCAGGCGCGATCGAGTTTCAGCCGACGCAGCAGTCCCAGCAGCAAGGCCAGAACCCCGCACATGGCCAGAGTGTTCAGCCCGAACAGCACCCACGGACCGGCCGCGGGTCCCACGACCCCATACACGGCGGCCAACAGCAAGGGATAGCCCGGCGGACGAATCATATCGGCGAAGGGATTGGTATCGGCGCTGCCGTAGCCCGGCGACAAGTACCGGCCGGTCTCCAGCATCGACAGGGCATACTGCTCGTACAGAGGGGAATCGCCGTTGTACAGGCGATGGGTGTCGGGCCAGACGAGCAGGGCCAGCAACAGCCGGGAAACCAGCACCACAGCAATGAGCACCATCAGCGGTCGCATCGACCCGAAAAACTGTGACACCCCTCGCGGAAGGAGACGTTTCCGACCGGGACCGTCAGTTGGGTCGGACGCATCGGAATGGAAGTCATACTCGGAGGGTTTTTCAGCCATTCCTCCCTCCTAAAACCGGTACAGCAGCTGCAGCTGCAGGTGGGTATTCCACACATCGTAGCCGATATACTCGCCGGGGATCTCCGTGAGCTCCTTGTACTGATAATTCAGCGACTGTATGAAACTCAGCCGACCGCTCACGGTGAGTCGCTGCCAGGTAAACTGCCCGTCCAGCCCGAGGTTGACATCGGCGTAATGCCGGTACCGGGTGGTGGTGAACATGATGTAATACAAATCGTTGTTGTAGATGGTACGCTCCACGTACGCCCCGATGCGGGTGGTCCCGCGCAGGTAATCGAGCCCGAGGTACTGGGCATTGCTGCCCGGACCAATACCCGCACCCAGAATCTGCCCCCGGTGGGTATACCCATGGCGCACATGAGGATGCACATACCAGGTAGGATAATCGCGCACCCGCCAGGAGTTGGTTTTCTCCAGCTGGGTGAACTCCGAGCCGATGCGTACGAAGTGTCCGGGACTGCCCAGCGGGAAGAGCTTGTTCATGCCCAGAATCCAGGCCATGCCGTGCTCCGGAAGCTCGGTGAAATCGCGCCAGGAAGCCGGACGCGCATTGCGACCCCACTCGCCATAGACTTCCAGCTGGTCGCCGGGGGCTACGTACCGGATGTAGAGGGCAAATTTGTCGTCAAATTTGTGCCGGAGATCGGGCTCCAGCTGCTCCAGCCGGGTTTCAGGGATGTCTTCGTAGGGCGTGCGGAAAAAGGAAAACAGCGCCTGATCCCATCGTTTGATGTCTTCGGAGTAGGCCAGAATGGTCCTGCCGGCACCCACGGTAAGCCCGGGCGTCCATCGGGGCGACCAGCTGAAGGCGAAACCCTGCAGCAGCCGCCAGTCGTCCGGTCGGGCGATGTAGTTCATCGGCAGGGTGTTGCCAAACCGGCGCGGCGGACGATGATCCATGCCTGAGGCCTCCAGCCGACCCCAGAACGCCTGAAATTCCACGTCCCCCGCAGGCGTGCGAAGCGGTCGTTCACTGCGGATGGTAGCGTGGAGGAAGCCCTCGGCGTTGTTGGTCATCAGCAGGGCGTTGCGCTGGCCCGGTCCCCACCAGAACGATCGGGTGGATACACCCGCAGCAATTCCGCGGTGCACGAGCAGCGCTTCGGAATTGCCGGGCACCAGGCGGAGGTAGGGAGCGTTTCGATAGTAATTAGGTCTGTCTATGCGGTTATACAAATATTGATAGTGATACCGCCAGACAAAATCCTCCAGTTCAAGGTCCAACGTCTCGTAGCGGGCACTTTCGTTGTAGAAAACCGTGGGATTCAGCCGGAGGTGCAGGGGACCAAACCGGGCACTGGCCTGAACCGACCACAGGCTGGTGAGTCCGCGGGACGGGAAGATGGCTTCGAGATTGGTGCCGTGGGCCAATTTGCTGTTGTACACGGTGGCCGTGCGGATATGCTCGAGGCGTACATTAAATCGTGCACTGCCGGCGCGAAGCCGGGTGTCAGGAAGTACCTGCAGCAAGGCCGACCGCCGCGCGGAATATTCCTGCAGGTCGCGACGATACTGTATGCGCGCTTCGCGAAGCGACCGGTGCCATCGAAGTCGCGCGCCCAGTTGCCATAGCGACGGTCGGGGACCAGCCGATGCCGGTACGTTTCCGGGTGCATGCAGGGTCAGCGCTGAGGGACGAATGATGAATCCGTTGCGAAGCGGGAGGTCGCCGCTGAGTTGTCCGTACCGCGCCAGCAGCAGATTGGCATCGTGCAGGGCGGGATTTGGATCTGGCTGCAGTCCGCCGCTGCGGTCACGATCGCCGTCGGGTCGCAGCCGTTGTTCCTGCCCCGTTACCCCGACCACGTTCGGATAGGCCGTCGGCGGAGCAACAGCACAATCTGCATCCCGGAAGGTACCGGGAACCGTCGGCGCAGCAACGGCACGATCTGCATCCCGGAAAGTGCCGGGAACCGTCGCCCCCGTTGTATTTGTCCATGCGAATAAACAAATACCAAGAATGCCACCGCGAAACCATGCCTGAAATCCATCAAAAGATGCGGGTGGTTTCACGGGAGGGTTCCTCAATTCGCTTCGGGCGCGGTGAGGGTTTGCTGCCACTTCCAGGCGCTGGAGGTCATTTCATCGAGGGGTCGCTCCGCCTTCCAGCCCAGCACCTGCTCGGCCTTGTCGGTCACGGCCCAGATTTTCTCAATATCCCCCTCGCGCCGAGGCGCCAGCTCGTAATGCAGCTTCACCCCGGTAGTCCGCTCGAACGACTCGATGACTTCCATGACGGTATGCCCGTTTCCGGTGCCCAGATTGAAATAATCCACCACATGTCCCTGGGTAGAAAGCCACTCCAGGGCGCGCACATGGGCAATAGCCAGGTCCACCACGTGAATGTAGTCGCGGATGGCCGTACCGTCGCGGGTTTCATAGTCGGAGCCGAAGACCTTGAGCTTCTCCCGCCATCCGGCCGCCGTCTGGGTGATAAAGGGCATCAGATTACCGGGAACGCCTTTGGGCAGCTCCCCGATTTTCGCCGAGGGATGCGCCCCGACCGGGTTGAAATACCGCAGAATGGCCGTGGAAACCGTGGGTGTGAGTCGGGTGAACTCATCCAGCATCATCTCCGAAATCAGCTTGGAGTTGCCGTACGGGGTCATCGACCGCGTCGTGGGCGTGGCTTCCGTCACGGGAACCACCTCGGGCTCGCCGTACACCGTACACGAGGAGCTGAATACCAGATACGGCACCGCATAGCGCTCCACCGCCCGCATAAGATTGACCACCCCGGAGATGTTGTTGTCGAAGTAGGTAACGGGCTGTTTCAGGCTCTCGGGAACCGATTTCTTGGCCGCGAAGTGGATGATGCCCTGAATGCCGGTGTCCGAACCGACCTGCTCAGGGTGCGCATCGTGGCCGGATACGAAACCATCGGCCGTACCACGGGCTCCGGCAGCGCCGCTTTGGGTGCCCCGGACCGTCGACTGGCCGACCGAAGTCGCACCCCCGCCTTCCATACAACCCTCGTTGCGGAACACCGCATCCAGCCCCGACTGATCCAGGATATCGACCTCGTAAAACGTGATGGGCTGCCCGGTGAGCTCTTCGAGCGCCTGATGCACCTCCGCATTGGAATTGGAAAGATCGTCGATGATGACCACCTCGTGACCGGCCTCGCACAGGGCCGTTACCGTGTGCGACCCGATGTAGCCAAGTCCGCCGGTTACCAGAATTTTCATGAAATCTGCATCCTAAAAATGAATATTAACACGGGAAAAATAGGCATTTTCCGGCAATTACCACGGACCCGGTTTGCCGCCGAACAGCCCGGTTTTCGGGTCCTGATACCGGTACTCGCCCTCCAACCGAATCCAGCGCAGCGGCCTTCGGGCCGCATCCTCCAGCATATCCACATGCACGCCCAATGCCTGCCCCCGCTGCCCGTTGCGATACGTCAGCTGCCAGTCGAAATACATCCCCACCCCATGAAACGGCCAGGTGGTAGCCACATTCCAAAGATGCTCCGGCTCCAGCGTGCGACGCATCCACGCCCCGGGCTCAAACAAAATCACATCCAGGGCCACGCCCTTCCCATGGGCACTGGTGGGGTGATTGCGGTAGGCCGAGGTGATCAACGTCGGGCACCCATGCCACTCCCGCCACTCCAGAAAGCTTCGCAGGAAGCCGGTTTTGAGGTGATGCGCCCCGGCGCCAAACTCCGAGGGCTTGAATCGGCCGGAGGCCTCCAGTAATTCCAATTGTCTTGATGTCATATCGATTTCTCCTGATTAACGACTACGTTGTTTCGGTCGATGCCGGCGCGGTTGCGGACCGACTTGACGCTGTGCGATGCCGACGCTGTCGCGGAACCGACCTGGCGCTGTGCGAGGCCGGCGCGGTTGCAGACCGACCTGGCGCTGTGCGATGCCGACGCTGTCGCGGACCAACCTGACGCGGTGCGATGCCGGCACGTACACGTTCCGCCCGCGAGTGCTGCACCCGGAACAATGGCGACACTGCACGATGCCAGCCCCGATGCCGCTACCGGGTGACGATGCCCGGAAACAGCCGGTAGCGCAGGGTCAGTCGCAGATGCACATTCAGCGGATTGCGGTAGCGGAGCTCGTCTACAACCAGGCTGCCGTCGCCGGCCTCGATGGGCTCGCCGGTGGCCGCATCGGTGGCCAGACGAATATAATGCTGATTGCGGGCTTTTACCAGCCATACCCCCGCCTGAAATTCCAGTTGCCGACCCCAGAACGACCGACTCGCATACCCGCCGGCCGTCATTTCAAGCTCCTGCCGCGCATCGGGATAGTCGCCCTCGACCAGTCGGAGGTAGGTAACGCGGTTCTTGCGGGTGAACTCGCCCATGAACCCGGCCTGCCAGACCTCGCCCGACCGCTGCACGGAGGCAAACCAGCTGGTACCCGCCAGCCCGACAAACGATCCCAGTCCGCGACCAAGGTGAGCAAGGCCCCCGACACCGTGGCTGTAAAAACCCAGGTCTGCCGGAGACTGCCCGCGCACCCAGAGCCGAACCCGACTCGGCATGGTATTACTGGCGTCCATGATTTCGGCACTAAGCGACCACGCACTGCCGGGATCGACCGCCGGACGAAACACTTTATGCATCCCCAACAGATACGCCCGGGCATGATTGGGCTCCAGATAAAAATCGCGGATGTCCGTGGCATGATCGGTACGACCAAACTCGCCGTAGAAGGTGACTTCACTCACGGGAAAATGCCAGGAAAAGTACACCGAGGCACGCTGATCGTCCGGAGCAGAACCATCGCCCAGTCCCGAATCGCCCGGCTCCAGCTTCGATTTCTGAAACGGCTGAAACAGCGGGAAATAATCGCTGCGCGAATCCAGGTCCCGGGCACGAATATGAAAGGCACGAATCAACCCCACATGCAGTCCCGGGGCAAAACGAGGCTCAAAATCCACAACCAGGGCCGTGAGATAGCGCCAATCGTCGCTGTAGGACGCCTCGTTATAGTACGAGCGCTCCAGCCGACCGGCAATATACTGAAATTGCAGCCCGCCGATGCCGGTTTGCAGAGGACGATTGGTGTGCAGGGTCAGATGATTGAAGCCCGGAGCGTTGTTGCTCATAAAAATACTGTGCCGCCTGCCCGGACCCCACCACAAATTCTGATTACTCACCCCCGCCGAGAGCGGACCCAGCATGAGTTTCGCCCAGGTTTCGCCCCAGTACCAGCGATTCACCGCAGCGGAGTCGATGCGCACCGGCGCGTCGAAACTTCCGTGGGTGCTGATCCATGCTCCGCGGGCTGGCTGCGGAAGCAGGTCGCGCGCCGTGGCAAAATCACGGTTCTCAGCCGTAACCCAGACCGGCGCCAGCTGCACGTCAAAAATCAGCCATCGCAGGGAAAATCCGCCGGTAGCAGCCTGCGCAACCCCCCTGCCCGACCAGGCCGGACCGTTATTGGGCGACCAGACCCGGTCGTTGTTGTATTGCGTGACCGAGGTGAACGGCAACAGGTAAACTTCGGGTCGGGCGAACTCCCGCAACCAGTAACGCGAACCCTGCCAGGGCTGATCGGCACGGGTGAGGCCCAGTCGACCCAGGGTTTGCCGGTGGAGGGAGGCCCGGAGCGGTTCCGGCAGCAGCAGGTGACCCAGCTCCCGGGCGTTGCTTCGGTGACGGTGCAGCTGTTGCTCCGGATGAATGACAAACACCCGCGTCAGGGGCATGGGCGCCCCGGTAAACGACCAGAGCATCGGCGCTGAGGGCGTACGGGAATCCGTTGATACAACGGAAGCCCGCGACTGCGCCAGAACCTCGCCGCTGAACCACAGCCCGACCAGCGCCGGCATCGCGGCGAAGCACATCCATCGTCGAAAATTGTGAAAAGCCGGCATGAAAAAAGGAAAATAGTGGACAATTTCTATCTGATTTCCATACCACTCATAGGCCTTAACGACGTCTTCCCGGGCTTTTAGCGTAATTTTCAATGGAAAAGCCATTGTATATCAAGAGAATTGCTTTACGAAAGTCCCCCAGGAAATGGCTTGCTCAGCATCTTCGTCTAACGTCTTCAATCGGGATTGAAGCTCGATCACATGCGATTCAGGAATATCAATTACGGAAGGGTCATCTGCTATAGCATCCCATAATGCTTCCACGAGAAGCAGTTTTTCACGCTTAGAAAGTTGATTAATATGCTGGATTACAGTGGGTTCCATTGATTCCTTTAAACTACATCATTTTCATCAATTTGACTGCTTATAATGCTCAATTAAGCTCGTTTTTGCATAAAATGCAACAGCCAGTTACCCACAAAAAAACCGCACAACCGGCTCCGGATTCCCCCCGAAAAGCCCGCTGTGCGGTTTGCGTTGGTGGCCTGCATGGTCGCGGCGCATCCACGCGCCCGACCACCAGTCCGATCTACTTAGTTAAACAGATACCGGATACCGAACTGGGCACTCCAGGTATTGCTGATGTTGATGTTCTCACGGAAAGTCTCCGCTCCATCGTTCACGTTGACCGTGAACTGGGCATTGCCCTGGGCATCCACCCCGCGATACTGCATCGGTGTCTGGGTGTTGGTCGACTTGCTCACGCCCCACTCGTTGTTGAGCAGGTTGCCGAAGTTGAGGATGTCAAAAGTGAGCTGCACACGATTGCTGCCGTACACCCGTACATCCTGGGAGAATCGCACATCCACACGATGCAGCCAGGGCAGCAACGCACCGTTTCGCTCGGTGACCTTACCGCGATTTTCACGCAGATACGCATCTTGCTCAATGAAATCGTTCAGCGCCGACCACTGCTGCGCTACCGTCCGGGTGACGTTACCGTCATCATCGGTAATCGGAATCAGCTGGGCATCGGCCTGGTCACGCGGCACGTACATCAGTCGCACCCCGGTACCGTCGCCGAAGTTCCCATCGTACGTGTAGCTGAACCGACCCTGATCGCCGCCCACATAGATCAACGACACGCGGGTCGGGAAATCCTGCAAAAGCGACTCGGTGGTATACGCCAGCTGGGCTACAATACGGTTCGGAGTATCAAAGCGGGAAAACCCGGTCTCCGGATTGTTACGGTCAACCTGCGCCACATTCGGCCAGAGCGACTGCGCCTGGCTGCCGCCGATGAGGCCGTAATCGCGCGATACGCTGCGGGTGTAGTAAGCACTGGCATACAGACCAAAATCGAAGGTCTTCTCCGCACCGGCGGTTACTGCAAAGTACGAACCGCTGTTGATGTTGGTCAGGTAATAGACCTCGCGCAGGTTGGTGCCCTCCGCGCCCGGAATGAAGGAGGTGTACAGCGGATACTCGTTTCCGCCAACGCGCGCAACGCTACCCGTGGGCTGATGGGCCAGGTTGACGGCCAGCGGCGAGTTGTAGTCCTGCGAGTAGATGATCTCCAGATTCCCGATCACATCAAACGGCAGACGGTGGTCTACGGCGATGTTGCTTCGCCAAACCTGTGGAAGCTTGAAATCATCGGCGGTGATGTTGAGCTGGCTGGGAACGGCCACGGCGATGGAGGATGGATCCGGCCGGTACGCGTTCACGTCCGACTGAAACCCGTTCCAGGACGGATTACCGCCTACGCCCCAGTCGGCCGCGTACAGCCCCTGCTGGCCGCGCATCACACCGTTGGCGTTGATCTGGTTGGAAACCCACACGAAGGGGAGTCGACCTGAAAACACGCCGGTTCCGCCACGTACCTGGGTGTTGCGGTCGCCGAAGACATCCCAGTTAAAGCCGACCCGCGGGGAAATCAGCGGATTCACACCGGGGAAGGAGCTCACATCCGGGGTGATGGCATCGCCGCCGTTTGGATTCGGAATGCTCAGGTTGAGGGCATCCACGGCGGTGTTCCGGGGGGCATCGATGGGATAAAACGGCATGTCAATACGCAGACCGGCCGTCACTTTCAGATCACTGTTGACCTGAAACTCGTCCTGAAAGAAGACACCCAGCTGGGCAAAATTGACCTCGTCCAGCGGCAGGGTAGTCGGATTTTCGGCATCGTAGGTGAATCCGATGGCGAAGTGCGAGGGACGAACCGCCGGATTTCGGTCTATGACCGCCGCTACGAAATCATCGTACGACTGAAACCGGTACCAGGAGTTCCAGGTGGGGTTGAAGGCGTTGGCGAAGGTCATGTATTCAAAGTTGATTCCACCGGTGAAGGTGTGTCGACCTGCAAAGTAGGTGGTGGTGTTGGTGACGTTGAATACGTTGTTTTCCAACAGGTTACCCACGGTGAAGAGCTCATCGCCCATGGTCAGGTAGTACAGCAGCTGTCCGTTCTCGTCGGGCTCAAGAACCTCGATCATCGGGAAGGGATCGTTGCCGCCGGGTACGCTTCGCTGCGGGTCGGTGATGGTGGTGTACCCCACATTGAAACTGTTGGAAATGTTATTGCCGAAGGTGGAGTTCAGCTCACCCACCAGGGAGGTGATGATGTTGTCAACCGAGTAGTTTCCGTTGCGGAAGGTCAGTCCTTCGGGACCAAAACGGTTGGTGTTGCGATACCGCTCGCTGCTGGGGAAGCCCCGGATGGAGTTTCCGTTGATGTTCACATCGCGGAAGCTGTCGAACTGATTGAACCGCAGCATGGCCCGGTGGTTCTGGTTGATGTTGTAGTCGAGGCGGGCGTTGAGTCGCACGGCCTGGTTGCCGAAGGGAATGTTCTCAAAGTTGCCGGCTTCGTAGCCGTAGATTTCGCGGAGCTGGGCACGCACAAATTCGGCGCGATCAATGGGTACCCGGGAAATCTGGGTGTTGTCCGGTGTCTGACCGGGACGCAGGGCCAGTCGACTGTCGCCGGGGTTGTCGGCTTCCTCCTGCTCGGCGGAGACGAAGAAGAAGAGCTTGTTTTTGATGATGGGTCCGCCCGCCGAGAAGCCCACGGTACGGGTGAAGGAGTCATCCACATTGATGGTCACATCCCCGATTTCGGTGCCGAGGAAGTCCTGATTGCGGTAAAAATAGTACCCGGTGGCGCGGTACTGGTTGGTTCCGCTTCGGGTTACGGCGTTCACAGCCGCTCCGGTGAACCCGCCCTGACGGACATCATAGGGCGCCAGGTTGATCTGCACTTCTTCGATGGCGTCCAGACTGACGGGGTTGCCGCCGGCAAACTGGGAGGAGCCCAGACCGAAGTTGTTGTTGTACACGCTACCGTCAATGGTGTAGTTGTTGAACCGGTTATCGCGACCGGCAAAGCTGGTTCCGCTGCTCTGCGGGGTGAGCTTGGTCAGGTCGTTGATGGAACGACTAATCGTGGGGACCCGGCCGATGCCCTCGGAGGTGATGTTGGTGGACGCACCGGTTCGCTCCTGGTTGAAGGTACGGTCGAGCTCTCCGCTGACGATGATTTCATCGAGCTGGAGGGTGCTCTCGGCAATGGAACCGGTCAGGTTATAGGTCTCGCCGAGGCTCAGAACGATTTCCTCAACGACCTGGCTCTGGTAGCCCAGGAAGGAGAAGGTGACGGTGTAGGGACCGCCCACACGCATGTTGGAGATCCGGTAGGTTCCGTCGGCCCGGGTTACGGTGCCGTAAACGGTGCCCGATGGCGTGTGAACGGCAACTACGGTGGTGCCGGGAACCGGCTCCTGAGCGTCGTCCAGCACAACCCCGGTGAGGGAGGAGGTCGTTACCTGGGCCATAAGCAGGACCGGTAACAGCAGCGCTGCAAATACTACTGCAATTTTTTTTGACATGACAATGATATTAAGTTAGCTAAATAAACGTGACTGAGTTTTTGTGTTGCGGGCGGACAACAGGAGGCTGCCCGTACGCAATTGCGAATGTATTCCGCGTGTTTCGGCGGGTAAAAACCCGATTCCTGTACGCAGCTTCTCCCCGACCGGTCGATTTCTCGCGCCGGGTGGGTACTGTTCTCAGGTGCCCGAAAACTGCGCAAAGATAGGCTGGCATTGTTATGGCAGTGTTACGGTCACAGTTATTTAATCTGGCTTTCGATCTGGCTGTGTCATACCGTCGGTCGGGACCCGGGGAGGACTTTTTTCACGAGCTCTGCAGCGATGAGGGGTCCGTCATTTTCTCGGGTTCTGCGGGCCCGGGACCGCAATGCCGGCTGCATGAAACCGGATTTATGCGGCGGAGACGGGCTTTCGATCCAGCCTCCAGGCCACGACCACCCAGAGCATGGAGACAGCCGGCAGCAGGTAGCCGATGAGGAAGTCCATGAGGGCCAGGGCTGCCGGCACGCCGGTCAGGCCGATGAATAGCAGCACGAGGTTGACCAGGGTTACGAGCAGATGCACCGCGAAGAGCCACGCGGTGTGACGATACAGCCCGGCGAGCAGGAGCAGTACGCCGCCGAACAGGAAGAATTGGTCGCCGAAGCCTTTGAAAACGTAGTAGGGTTTGGATCCGGCCGCCGACATGGCTACCGGTCGGGCGTCTACGGATGGAGCCGGGTCAACGGATGGGGCTTCGGGCAGGGTTTCGGTGCCGGGTAGAAGCTCGGATCGTGTGTCAACAGTCGGATCAGTGCCGGGTAGAGGTTCGGATCGTGCGTCAACGGTCGGATCAGTGCCGGCGTCAGCACCCTGCGCGGAATCCGGTTCTGTATCAGCGTAGTTGCCGGATGAGGCCTCCGGCGCGAGCGCATCCAGCCGCTGCTGGTCGTACACATAAATGCCCGTCGTGCCCGACTCATACCAGGGCAGCAGCCCGTTATTCTCGCCTCCGTGTACCGACTCCGCCGCCGGCCAGATCAGAACACCGACCAGCAATACGCGCACGACCCGCAGCACCCAGAAATACGCGGCAATAAAGGCGATCGCCGCCAGAAATCGAGCCGGAAGCCCGTTTAGGTTGAACCTATTTCGCGGTCGCCGGGCCGGATTATTCCGGGATTCACCATTGCCATGGTCGCTGCCCGCAACGGCGTCATCGGATTTGCCCGTCGCGTCGTCCAATCGGTTCACATCCCCGCTCACGAGAGGGCCGGTTCACCGGCGTTACCCGGTATCGTACCGTCCGCATCCGCACCAGCGTCATCCGGTCCGCCGGCAAGCGTTCCGCCATTGGAAGCATCGTCAGGACCGCCGAAAAATCGTCGCTCGCCGTAATTCACCCAAACCACCCACATCCCGAACACCACCAGATAAAAAATGGCCGTGGTGGAGTAATCGTGCGTGATGTCGAAAATGCCCGGCGCATGCACCTGGGTGATGGCCAGCACCAGAATGCGGATGATATTGGTCAGGTACAGCACAAAAATACCGATGGGCACAAAAAGCACGCGATTCAGATTCCGACCCGGATAGGCCACCACGAAACCCACAAACAACCCGATGACCTCGATGCCGTTACAGCCGTCAATGATTTCCAGCATGTTCGAGCCGGCAAGCCCGATCAGCCGGCCCTCGGCGAAGACCTCGAAACCCATGGCCGTAAGCATGGTCCCGCCCAGCGCCACAATGTGCTCCGACAGCCAGAGGTCGACCCGACCGTCCGGCAGAATCCACAAATCGTACAGGAAGTACCAGATCACGTACACCGCGAGGGCTTTGACAAAAAAGGTTACAACTTCGGAGCGCTGCATGGGCTTACAAAGGGTTGGCAACCGGGTTGTAAGGCAAAGCATTCAACATCCCGGAGCAATTCGTGTTGGGTAAAACGGCGGATGAAAACCATGACTAAGCGGCTCATCGGCCCAAATCAAAAATAAATGTACAAAATCGCCGTGAACGGTGCGAAATTATCGCTGTTAAAGTTGTGACAAGGACCGATTGTTAACTAATTACCGCTAAAACAACATTGCAATGACAGTATATTTACTGTATAATTGTAGCAGTTAGACTACAATGAATTATTCTTAATCCAGCATCATGAGTACTACCAAAACATTTGACCCTGGAAAAAGTATCCGTAGAGCAAGACGAAGTAAAGTACAGGGACAGAAATGGAGTATTGCCATTGCCAAAACCGAGTTCGTTTGGTCAACGAAAATGGACCGGGTAGATATTATTCGCAAAAAGCTACCCTACGAAGCAATCGAGGTCGTCAGTTTTCGGGCAAACCTACCAGTTAAACGGGTTTTACAACTACTGGACATGCCACAAACTACCTACAATAAAAAAAGAAAAGCTAAAGCCTTGCTAAGCAGCAGAGACAGCGAACTGGTGTTAGTGCTATCGGAATTACTCGATTTCGGGCTATCTGTCTTCAACAGTGAGGAAGAAAAGTTTTATCGATGGTTAAAGAAGCCAAACATTTCTTTAGGAAATGTAACACCAGAGAGCCTTTTCGACTCGCTGACTGGTATTCAGGAAGTCAAAAATAGCTTAACTCGGCTTGAATTTGGGAATATGGCCTGATGCGGGTATTTCGTATTGAGCGGGAAAAATATCTAAAAACCACATTACGTGGGGTAGGGGCGGCATTAACAGATGGATTCCGATGGAATAGTCTGAATACCTACCTGGTGTATACATCCGAATCACGAGCTCTTGCTACATTGGAAATTGCAGTTCATCTGGACCTAAGCGAAGATCTTCCCACAGATCGATTTTATGTGGAAATAGATATTCCAGACTCCATTGAAATTGCTGAGTTACGGCTTGAAGACCTACCAAATGGTTGGGACGCAAAACCTCCTATACTTGAAACACAATATATTGGAGATGATTTTGTACGTGGACATAGCGCCGCTGTGCTTAAAGTTCCAAGCAGTATAGTTCCATTCGAATACAACTATCTGATAAATCCCGGTCATCGTGACGCAAGCAAAATTTCGGTAGTTTCGAAAACACCTATGGTTTTCGATCAAAGAATAGGTCAATCAAAGCATCGTCGCTAAAAAGTCCGTGGACTAAAGATTGGTTCTCATTAAGAAGAGCAACCCACATTATTAAAGCAACCCTGCACACCTACCCGTCTGCCAGGAGTTCACGGTACAGCGCGAGGTAGTCATCGCCCATGCGTTCCTGGCTGTAACGCTTCCGGATGTCGGCCGCCAGCTGCTCCCAGGCCGGATCGCCCGATTTCCGGGCCGACAATACCCGCTCCACCGCCCGACCCATGCACTTCGCGGCTTCCGGGGCATCGGCAATGCGGAAAAGCAGTCCGCCCGTGAGGTCTTCGTGGCCGGCAAACAGCTCGTGCCGCACCCCGATGCGCGAGAGCACGGGCAGAAGTCCGGCCGAAACCCCCTCGGCCACCGTCAGCTGAAATCCCTCCGTGTTGGAGCCCGAAACCAGCACATCCGCCCGACGATACCAGTCTTCGGGCTGCGATGAGGGGCTGCCAAGGACGACATCAGCGCCGCGGACCGCCGCAGGGTCGTGGGCAGAGTCGGAAGCATCCGATGACGATGCGGCCCCGGGTTGCGGCGTGCCGGCAGTTGTATCCGGTGACGTACTGCCCGGCGACCGGACCATATCCGGTAATGCCGTTGTTGAATCGCTCCCATCCAACGCCCCGGGCGAGGCGGCTTCGACCACCGACAGTCCCAGTCGCTCGGCTTCCGTCCTGCACAGGTCCCGCAACCGGCCTTCGCCGGCTAGCACCAGCTGCACCCCCGCATCGGGAAAATGCCGCCGGACCTGCCAGAACGCCCGAACCAGCGTGAGCGGATCTTTGAGCGGAGTCAGCGCATCCATACATAGAAAACGGACACCCTCACCCGACGTACCCGCAGATGTTCTGGAATTTTCTGCAGCATCCGATGGAGCGGGTGTACCAGCACCCACCCCCGAAAACCGCGCCGTATCCACCCCGTTGGGAATGGCCACCAGCGGTAGCTCCGGCCATCGCGCGGACACCGTATCGCGCACATGCTCCGAAACGCACACCACCCGGTCCATGCGCGACCATGCACGGCGCTGCACCCGCTGCATCACGGCCGAGGGAATCGGCCCGTAGGTATAGCGATAATCCTGCCAGGGAATGTTGTGCATCACCGAAATCCGGGCCGACACCACCCCCGCCGGCAGTCCGCCCCCCAGCCAGTCGGCGCGAATCCCCGCACTCTGCACCACATCCGGTTTCAAACGGTCGAGGAGCGACCGGAACGCGGCCCTACCCTCCCGCCAGAACGCCAGCCCCTGCGGATCAAAACCATGCACCTGCGCCCCGGCGGCTATAAAATCCGGGCGAAGGGAATCGGAATACACACGTTCCGTGCGAGGGGAACCCTTGCCGGATGGGGCACTCGCAACCAAGGCATCGGATTCTGAAAAGGCATCGGTTTCGGAAGACGAACCCCCCGCCGACAATTCCACCACATCAACGGCCACCTCGCCGCGCATCCCGCGCACCAGCGAGAGCAACTGCACCCCGGGACCCGACCGCGCCAACGATGAAACCACCAACAAAATCCGTTTCAAACCATCGTTCTCCGTTCGCATAACAAAACCAATCTACATACACGCGCCCCCGCCGGAACCAACCAAAAGAAACCTCCCGACAGAAACCACTATTTCAAAAAAAACACCCAAAGCAGAGGCGACGGCCAAAATGCGCCACCACGCACCAGCCGCGGCAAAACCTCAATCATAAACTTCTTCGTACCCATCACCCATCCAACGTGCGCGCCGTGTCATCAGAAAACTAGGCGTAAGCAATAAAAAAATAATAACCTTGTGCGCATGCGCCCAGAACGCATACCGCAGATGTTCAGACAAGCCAAAACGTTTTTTCTGCAAATAGAAATACGACAGGTCAACTACCACATTGACCGCATGAAACAGCAGGAAAAACGGCAGGGAGAATATCCAGCCAAAGAGCATAAACAGGCCATAGACGACGGCATAACCAAAGAAAATCCACAAAAACAGCTGATATTCTACTTCATTATCGATGCCGCCCCGAAACCACCGGCGCTGCTGGCTCAGCAAGTGCTTATACGAGGGTACCGGTCGCAGCGCAGCCACCGTCTCAGCACTGACCACATTGATGATACCCGCCTTGTGATGCACAACCATTTTCATGAGCGCAAGGTCTTCGGCAATGCTGAAATCCACATTCTCAAGACCCCCCGCCTCCTCGTAAATCGATCGTTTAATCGCCATATTCGGACCCAGACAGGCAAACGGGATACCCAAACCGCTCAGTCCGAGGTTGAACATCTGTGTAAATGCCCAGGATGCCCGCTCAAATCGTGATACCCAGCCCGTATCCATCACATAGAGCGCCCCGCCGAGCATGCCCGTATCCGGCCTGGCATGACTAAGCATATGCCGCAGCCAGGTAGCAGGTACCCGGGCGTCCGCATCTGTAATAAAAACCCACTCCCCGGTTGCATGTTTCATTCCCCAAAAGATCCCGCGGGCTTTGGCCTGAAGCCTGGTAGGAGGCATATCGCGGGAATGCAGGGCCAGCACACGCTCGTCTGCAGCGGCAATCTCATCCACCAGCCGACCCGTGCTATCGTCAGAATTGTCATCCACCAGAATAATCTGCAGCTTTTCAACAGGGTAGTCCAACGCGCGAACCGATGCAATACAATCCGGAAAATCCTGCTCCTCGTTTCGGGCACTTACCAGCACCGTGACCATGGGAAGCTCCGAATCATCGAGCAGTCGGGGTGGTTGATTCGGAGTTCGCAGAAAACCGACAATCAGCGGGGTTATCAGTATCACATAAAAAACTGAAAGTCCCCAAAACATGTACACAGCCCAGGGATTCTGCTGATATTCCGTAAGTAGTAACTCTAGCATGAGATTCCGTTTAACGCAAGACCGCCGGTGTTGATTTTTGGTTAATATAGGAGTTTCGAGGGTGACTTTGACCCCGCCGGCACAATTTTACCCGCGCCGCCAACCGCCGCCGACCACCCGCCGGGGCAGCCCCGCACACCGTCCGTACATCACCCGCCGAGGCAGCCCCGCACACCGCCCGCACATCAACCGGCCCAACCGGCCGAACCGGGCCCTGTCCGGCGGAGGCCTCAACCATCCGGGCATCCCGCCGACCGCCCCAACGAGGCCAATTTACCCCTATAACCTTTGCCGCAGAAGCGCTAATTTTGGGCATCGATTAAACCACCACCGCCATGTCCCTATCCCGACTCCTGCTGCTCACCATCCTCGCCCTGACCGCCCTGACCACCACGGTTCTCGGCCAGGCCTCCCTCGTGCCGGCCAACCACCCCGTGTACGACTGGCTGTACAACCAGCGCGTGGCCGGAAACCTGCCGGCCTACGAGTACGAAGTACTGCCCCTGACCCGGCGCGATATCACCCGCCACCTGAACTACCTCCGCGCCAACGCCTCCCTCTCCCGCGCCCAGCAGCGCAGCCTGGACTCCTACCTGCGCGAATTCGATGTGGCCCGAATCTCCCCCGATGACGGGCACTCCGCCGCGGTCTTCTACGACACGCTCGACTGGGGCGGCGGCTCCATAGCCGACCGGGCACGGACCTACCTCGGCGATACCGAGAAACACGCGCTGATCATGCGCTCGCGCGAGGGATTCCTCCTGCTGGACGGCGGCATCGGACTGCGCGCCTTTGTGGTGCGTGACGGCGACCTCGCCCAGCAGACCCTCAGTCAGCTCACCGACATCCGCGTTATCGGGAGCTACGGCGAAAACATGGGCTTCCACGGGGAAATCAACCTCGCCAGTCCCGTCCTGGGCAGCGGAGCATCCATTTTCGCCTACGACGGATTCTATTTCTATAATTTCATCAACAAAGAGCGCTTCGCCGGCAACGACCTGGCCTCCGTCACCTACTCCCTGGTCCACCGCGAGGGCTACGCCACCGTGCAGTTCGGCAACACCATGGCCTTCAGCATTGGTCGGGGCAACCTGAAAATAGGCACCGGCGAAGAAGACAACTTCTGGTTTTCGCGCAACGCTGCGCCCCTGGAATGGCTCCGGCTCGACATCGGGAACCGGTGGATGCGCTACCAGCGTCTGCACGGGGCCATGAGCTGGCCCGCCAGCATCATCCGCCAGCAAGACGATCCCCTGCTGATCACCCGCAACGCCCCCCAGCGCTTCGTGGTCATGCAGTCCGGCATCGTGCGACCCTTCCCGTGGTTTCATTTTGGGGTGTTCGAGATGATCAACTACTCCAATCGCGGCATGGAAATCGCCTACCTCAACCCCATCAACATCCTCTCGTTTGCCGAGCGCGACCTGCAGGACCAGGACAACGGCTGGGCCGGGGTCTACGGCGTACTGCGTCCCCTGCGCGGACTGGAGCTCTACTCCGAGCTGGTGGTAGACGACCTGTTCACCGTCAGCGAAATCATCCGTCGCAAGCGACCCGATGTAAGCCGGTTTGCCCGACGCTATGGCGCACAGTGGGTTCCCGGGGCCGACTGGCGGCTCTTTGGCGAATACGAGCGGATTGATCCCTTCGTGTACTCCCATCCGTACGCGCTCAACAGCCACACCAACTACGATGTCTCCCTGGGCAGCCAGCTTGAGCCCAACTCCGACCGGCTCACGGCGGGAGTGCGGTGGTTCGGGCTGCCCCGCTCCTGGGTTTCGGTCAAGGTCCGGTACGTGCGGAACGGCCGGAGTACCCGCGATGCCGACGGCAACCTGATCTTTTACGCCGGGGAAGATGTGAATCGCGGTCGACGTATCAACCATTTGCTGCGACCCGACGAGCGATACGAAGAAAGCTTCCTGTTTCTGGACGGCGATTTACACCGCTGGGCGGGCCTGGAGCTGCACGCCAGCTGGGAGCCACGGCGAGCCTGGGTGCTGAGCAGCCGGCTGGACTACCGCCACATGCTCGAAGGCGACCAACTCGCCAACCGCACCGTCTTCTGGCTGGATATGCGGGTGGGGTTCTGAGCCAGAACGCCTTGTTCCGCTACATTGATTTTAAAATCAGTTTATGTTGGGCCGCTTTATCAGATAACGAGAGTAGATTGTTTCCCCTTTTTTGAGCAAGTCCAAGCTTGACAAGCTCATCAAATTCATTGGAGATACGCACATAACGCTCTACGTCTGCATCATCCTTAAATTTGGCACTGGCCTGTGCCAGACCCTCTTTTAGTCGTTTCTCAATGGAATTCATAAGCTAACCAATTAAACGTATTTCTCGTTTGTATCAATATACGAAATCGACGGCTCAGGACATAGTCTGACACCAGATCATAATAATCTCTTATTAACGCCCGCCTGTCAATATTCGCACTATAGTCGTCAATTTCCAGTCTCAATTCCTTCAAAGCTTCGATATTGATAGGCCTTCCGTGTGATTTCCACTTATTGTTATTACTAAGCTGATCTGCAATTTCCTTTGCCCGTTCAATTTTTTCATCGTCTGTTACCTTTTGACCAACCTTCTTTGGATCGGAACGATGTTTTGACCAATTTTTAAATTTATACTTAACCAGCCATTTTTCGAGCAGGGCTATGGTTAAGTCTTTCGCCTGTTCATACCCTCTAAGCTCAGCTAAATCAAAATCTTTCAGAATAATGAATTCAGCTTGAGACAACGTGTTGTTCTGAGCTTTCTCAATTAATTGGTTGACTTTGTCAAGGTAACCAAGTGCAGCAACCATACGCCCTTCCTTGTTTTGAATCTGCGGGTCTATGGGACCAAGTACTGATGAATAGTCCATCAATATATTATCACCACTCATACAAAAAATGGTACCTGCACTATAGGCATAGTCTGGAACTATAAAATTCACTTCACTGTAATTGTGACGAAGAATATTGACAAAACGCTCCACTACAGTTGCACTACCACCACTAGTTGTTAAAACGATGTAGATTTTATCTTTTTTTTGTGGGTCACTGGCTAAGTCTTCAATTATCTTTAAAAAAAGATTTTCGCCTCCTTCAAAAGGTCCAAAGTACGTTAAAAAATCTGCCTCAAAATGTTTCTCCAATGCTAATAGACGTTCCGACAATAATCTATGTATCTGATCATCAAGTACTGGCTTCATAAAGGACGTTTACAATTAATTTGTTATGATTTCTTTGTGATAAGCTGGTCTCCAGCCCAAAAAAGCAGAAATACACGAACGCCAATAGTTGGTACGTTTTGCTTAGCGTACATGATCTGTATATTCAATAGAGTCCGTCAACCCGGAAATCTTACATTTTTTGTCACAAAATTCACAACGAAAGCCAGCCGCACCGTCTTTTGGCTGGATATGCGGGTGGGGTTTTAAAATAAATCACTCTACAAGTGCCTTCTGCACCACTTCCGCCACCACCGCATGGCCGGTCGCATTCCAGTGCCCGTCGGTCGGGAAGTAGTGCGAGGGATCCAGCACCTCGGCCAGGTCCACTACCGCAAACCCCAGCCCACGAACCCCGCGCACATACGCCTGATGGATACGCCGCCACTCGGCCGACTGTGACCCCAGCCAGTAGCTCTTCGGCGGAGCGACCACAACCACCACCGCCCCAGCACGACCTTCCAGCACCCTGCCGGTCTGCGCCACCGACGAGGCAATAACTGACGCATCGTACCGCACCGGAAACCCTTCTTCGACGGATGCCGCCCTACGTTCAGCCAGATATCCGCTGACTACCGGCATATTCCACACCAGGTACCGCCCGGCCTGATACAAGGCCAACTGCGTACTCAGGCGAAACCGCAGTGCAGCCACCCAACCCGTGTGCGGCGTATGCGCCGGAGCTACCGACTCGTAATCAAACAAATCATTGCCTGTAAACACCTGCAGCACCACACCGGCCGAGTCCGGCACCCCCAGATCCCGGGCATAGTCCAGTAACCTCCCGTACCCGACCAGCTGGGTTGGCGAGCTCAGATTAAACACCCGCGCCCCCGGAAGCAGGGAATCCAGCCTGGATGAAACCCGTACATGCTCATCCACCCCGAAACCAAACCCGAACGAATCCCCCACATACAGCCAGTCGCCGGAGCGGGCCTCACGCACATCCCCCACATCCCGAAGACCGAGCGCACTAAACGTTACCTCCACATCAAAGTCGCCCGCATTATGCCGATGACGGTACGTTTCCCCGGGCAGTCCGAGGGGCACCTGCCACGGGTTCTGACTGTAGAACACCAGCTGAGTAGCAGGATTCAACTGCGGGAAAAACGCCCGAATCGCCACTTCGGCCAGCGCCAGTGAGGCCAGTGCTAACCCCAAAACCAACACCCCATAAAATGCCCATTGTTTCATGCTTCAAAATACAGGAATAGTAGCGGACGGGAAAAGACGTACGACTTGAATGAGGTAGTATTGAAACAACCTGCCTGTGATTAAACAAAAAAGCAAAACGACCACACTTACCGTTCATCTTCCAAAAACGGAAGCATTAAAAGCATCACACACACCGCTGGCGACAAATACTTCCCGATGAGATTTGACCCGGATATCAACTCAGGAACCCCGTGAAATGCTGCAAACAAAAATCCATACGATAACCCGCCCAAAACAACCTGTGAAGCCGTTATATATCCAAAATACCGTGGAGACGCTCCCAGTCCGAGCGCCAACATACCAGTCAGCAGATAAAACAACCCACCCTCCAGTCGAAAATCGTACTTGGTTTTCCAGCCCGGACGAACCTCGGCAGGAAAAATTTCGATGTAGCTCTTGCCTTCGCGCAGTTGAACATACAACGCGGGCTCTTGCTCCGCAGCCTGCCATGAAACAACCTGCGGATAAATCAGCTTCGTGTTTATGGCCACCCTGACTGGTCGCACCACAACCATAAACATGATAACAAAGGCAAGGGCATACAGCAGTGATCTCCAGGAAATACCGGACCGGATTTTATGTAGCATGCTTCGAGAACTGTTGGGTGGCTAGGGTTTGTCAAGATTAATCAGCAAAAACGCAATTCGAGAACTGCACGCGATAAATTAGGGTATCCTGTTCAAATAACCTTCATAATTCCTGTGACCTCACTATCTTCCGCGCAGTACGTGCGTAGCTGCAGACAAAAGACAATGCAACAGCATGTACAACACGAATATCTGCTAAATACTGTTTCATGCGCGTTCTGATTACCGGCTATATCAACGATATTCACGTAGTACGATGGTGCAACGCACTCGCGCAACGTGGACTTGATATCCACCTGGCTACGGTACACCGGTCTGACGGTATGAATGCCTTAGATGAAACCGTGACTGCGCATCAACTCTCGGAGCTGGGTGGCATTGGCTACCTGACTGCCGTGCCGGCCCTGAAGCGACTTGCGTCCCGACTCAATCCTGACCTTATTCATGCTCATTACGCCGGTGGGTACGGGACCATGACACGACTCAGCGGCGTGCGACCATTTCTATTATCAGTGTATGGCGATGATGTCTTTGAAACACCCAAAATCAGTTGGTTACATCGTAAAATCATTGCCGGTAACATCCGAAAGGCCGACCATATCGCCTCTACCAGTCATATCATGAAACAGGTGACACAGAGGTTGTGTTCTCAGGCTCATATTACGGTGACACCTTTCGGCGTTGATACCGAATTATTCCGCCCACACTATGATCAGGTCACTGAAGATACGCACGATGCTCCTCTTTTTAACCGGGACAGCACCATTACCATAGGCACGGTAAAAAAACTCACCGACAAATACGGCATCGATACCCTGATCCAAGCCTTCGCGTTACTGGTTAATAACCTACCCGGACGCGCTTTCAAGCTTGAAATTACAGGAAACGGACCTCTTAAAACAAAACTGCAGCAGCAGGCAAGGAAACTCGGTGTTGCCGAACAGGTGACCTTTTACCCGGCCGTTCCCCACGAAAAGGTTCCGGATCAGCTCCGCCGGCTGGACGTGTTTGTGGCAGTCTCCCGACGTGATGGCGAGAGTTTTGGTGTGAGTATAGTTGAAGCTATGGCCACAGGTGTACCCGTTGTGGTCTCCAATGTTGGCGGACTGCCGGAAGTAACCGGCTATGGTCGCCATGCGTCCATTATTCCACCCGACGACCCCGAAAGAATATTTCAGGCCATACATGAGTATCTGAAACACCCACGAAAGGTATTACTTCAGGCACAGGCTGCCCGTGAACATGTAATTCGTACCTACAGCTGGTCTACATGTGTGGATACGGTAGTTCACCTATACCAGGAGATAAAAGAAAAGCGCCTATAAATAGCAATATTAGTTAAGTCAAACATATACAAAAAGAAAAGCCGGGATCAGCGGCTTTCCTTTTGGGGATTGTTCATATGATTAAACAAAGAATTAGAACAAGAGCCAAATCATTACTGACTTAACCCTTGCCTATAGAATAAACCTGAAATCCGATTTTTTCAAGTGTTTTTTTATCTAAAATTAATCTTCCGTCAAAAATAAATGCGGGCTTGAGCATATTGTCGTAGATCCGCTGCCAGTCCAGGCCCGGAAACTCGTCCCACTCGGTGAGTATGGCAATGGCATGGGCGTCTTTACAGGCTTCGTAGACGTCGTCAAGCATGGTGAGCCGATCCCGATTCTCGGCTTCCGAGCGTGTTCCGAGTCCGTCTACGTCCATGTACATGCGTTCGGGACTCACCTGGGGATCATACACACTGACCCGACCCTGATCTTCGAGGAGCTGGTCGGCTACGTAGATGGCGGCCGACTCCCGGGTGTCGTTGGTGTCTTTTTTGAAGGCCCAGCCCAGAAACGCGATTTTCTTGCCGCTGACGGTGTTGAAAAGGGTACTGATGATCTTGCTTCCGAAACGCGATTTCTGGTAGTCGTTCATGATGATGACCTGCTCCCAGTACCGCGCCACTTCCGGCAGCCCGAAGTAGTCGCACAGGTAGACCAGGTTCAGGATGTCTTTCTGAAAACAGGATCCGCCGAAACCGACGGAGGATTTCAGGAACTTGGGACCAATACGCGAGTCGGTGCCGATGGCGTAGGCGACTTCTTCTACATCCGCGCCGGTGGCTTCGCACAGGGCCGAGATAGCATTGATACTGCTGATGCGCTGGGCGAGGAAGGCGTTGGCCGTGAGTTTCGACAGCTCCGACGACCATACATTCGTGGTGATGATGCGCTCTCGCGGGATCCAGGCGTTGTACACCTGCACCAGGGCGTCGATGGCGGACTTGCCGGCGTCGGTCTGCTCTCCCCCAATGAGCACCCGATCCGGCTCCAGCAAGTCGCGCACCGCAGTACCCTCGGCCAGGAATTCCGGATTCGAGAGGACCTGGAAATTCAGGTCGCGACCGGACGAGTCGAGGATGGTTTTAATGGCCTCAGCGGTACGAACCGGCAGGGTCGACTTCTCCACCACGATTTTGTCACGATCGGAGAATTCGGCGATTTGTCGGGCGCAGAGCTCCACGTATTTCAGATCGGCCGCCCGACCCTTACCCACGCCATACTCCTTCGTAGGCGTATTCACCGAGATGAAAATCATGTCGGCTTCCTTAATCGCGCCCTCCACATCCGTAGAGAAAAACAGGTTCTTCCCGCGTGTATGCTGAACGATCTCGTCCAATCCCGGTTCATACACCGGCAGGGTATCGCTCATCCAGGCATCAATCCGTGCCTGATTAATATCCACAATATGAAATCGGATTTGCGGGTTCTTCAAGGCCATCACAGCCATCGTCGGTCCCCCGACATACCCAGCTCCGATACAGGTAATTTTTTTAATCATTGTTCTTTAATAGTATTTGAGGTATACACAGATACCGATGGATTGTACTGCAAAAGTGTTTGGTAGGGAATGAAACGTACAGGAAGTACGGTGTAGACTATCCAAAGTACGTCTTTCCATAAGCTATAACTTGTTACATAGGCTTTATTAATGCGGATTTTTTCCGGCCAGATTACCGTCTGGTTATAACGTTCCGGATCCGCAGCCTTGGCCAACAACTCGTCTTCCTTGCGAAAAAAAATACTGGCTGGACCTGTAATCCCGGGACGAACATCCAGAATCACCCGGTCGTCGCCCTGTAAGGTATCGGCAAAACCGGGAACGTCCGGTCGAGGTCCTACCACACTCATCTCGCCTCGTAACACATTCAGCAACTGTGGCCACTCATCAATTTTATACGTTCGCAAAAAGCGACCAATTTTCGTGACGCGAGAATCGGTTGCCGTGGTCAGTGTTGAGGTATTTTCCGGATTATCATTCATGGTCCGAAACTTAATGATTCGAAAGAGCTTCGCATTCCGACCAACACGGATTTGGGTGAAAAATCCGTTTTTCTGATAATACGCCGTCAAAATGATCCAAATAAATCCAATAAACAACCCCATAACCAATAACGCACCCAGCGAGAATACAAGATCAAAAGTACGTTTCGGAGTCATTATGGTATGGGGATTTAGTATACGTGTAAAGTTAAACAAAAAACGCCGGTGAACCGGCGTTTTTTATCTCCCCTCACGCGCTTAACCCCAAAATAGGGTCAACGACTTACTTTCAAATTCCCACCCGATTTGTCGGCTTTGGAATCATACCCCGAATAGGTTGGCACAATTTCATGAATCATCTGCTTGATGGACATTTTGTCGCCACTATTAGCAGCATCAAACAACAAGTCAAGTTTACGTTCAAAATCATCAATTAACCCGTTTTTCCTTGCAATCATGATTTTATCATGTTGGGTCATTTCCGTGCCTTCTTCAGAGGTAAGCAATTCTTCGAAGAGCTTTTCGCCTTCTTTTTTGCCCGTGAAGACGACTTTGATATCCTTATCAGGTTCGAAGCCGGATAATCGAATTAGGTCACGTGCCATATCCACAATTTTAACCGGCTCACCCATATCCAGGACAAAGACGGCACCGTTCATATTAAGAGCTCCGGCCTGGAGTACCAGCTGGGAAGCTTCAGGTATGGTCATAAAATAGCGAATCATGTCCGGATCGGTAACCGTGATAGGACCGCCTTTGCTGATCTGATCTTTGAAGATGGGTACCACACTGCCGCGACTTCCAAGCACATTTCCGAATCGTACAGAAACAAATACCTGATCATCTTTAGCCTTGGATGCGGCCTGAAGGATTACGTTTTCAGCAATACGCTTGCTGGCACCCATGACCGAAGTAGGATTCACCGCTTTATCAGTGGAGATGTTTACAAAATACTTAATCCCATAATCCAGCGACAGGGTTGCCAGATTACGCGTGCCGCCAATGTTGTTGAAAATGGCCTGTGAAGGATTCTCTTCCATCAAATACACATGCTTGTGGGCGGCTGCATGGAATACCACTTCGGGCTGATGATCTTTGAATACCTGTTCCAGAGTGTGAATATCACGCACATCACAGATTTTAATTTCAAACGTAATGTCAGGGAACGTGGACCTGAATTCGCGCATAGCTTCGAAAATGCTGTTCTCTCCACGACCCAACAAAATAACTGAGGTCGGTTTAAACCTACATACTTGACGAACGATTTCGGAACCAATGGATCCACCGGCACCGGTTACCAGAACGCGTCGACCGCGGATGTAGGCCCCAATACGAGATGTGTCCAGCTTTACAGGATTCCGTCGAAGTAAATCCTCAACCTGTACATTTCGTATTTGCTGAATGCTGATTTTTCCGCTAATCAGGTCATAAATACCGGGAATGGTACGAAATTGCACTTTGGCTTTTCGCGCTTCTTCAACAACGCGTCGGATGACATCACCGGCTTCCGACGGCATAGCAATAATGACTTCATCAATAGCCTTTTCCCGAACGACATGCGGCATTTTGGAAAGTTTCCCCAGTACCGGCAGACCCAGAATCCGTTGATTTTGTTTCCCGGCAGCGTCATCTAAAAATCCGACGGGAATAAGCCCCATCTCGTGGTGCCGTTGCATCTCCTTGGCAATCAGTGTGCCCGACTCACCAGCACCAAGAATGAGTACACGCCGTTCATTTTGGTTACGCTTTTTGTAATAATCGATGACTTTTCGTTCCCTGAGTACGAATCGACTTGACAGACGGATAGAAACAAACAGGATTATCGACAGGAATGCTTCAATGGACGGGACCGTCATGGGTAGCAGCATTGAATCGCGTATAATAAGCCCCGCTGCCGTGAAAACCACCAGATACGTTGCGATAGCCATTGCGATCGCTTTAAAATCTGATATCACGGCATATCGCCATGACATCTTATGCATGCCGAAGATGAGGATAAGGGCTGCTTTAAGGGGCAAAAGTCCTGTTGCAAGCAGGAAAATATCTTTCGCATGCGTTATTACATCCCATTCAAGACGCAAAAAGTACGCAATGTAGATAATCGAATACCAGGCGGCGAGTTCGATTGTAAACTTTGTAAATGCTCTCCCGTTCATTTCCATATGATCTGATTGTTACGTTCCGACTTCGTTTAACTTTCTCTTGATAGTTTGGTTCCCCAATAGCACAGGAATATAGCATTAATCAGACTGACAACAAATGCTTAATTACTGTAACTACTCTATTTAGGTCGTCTCTGGTGAGATTGGATCCAGAGGGTAAGCATAGTCCGTTTTCAAATAGTTTTTCCGAAACCCCATTCAGATAAGCGGGTGCATCGTTAAATATCGGCTGCATGTGCATCGGTTTCCAAAGCGGACGACTCTCAATATTTTCAGCTTCAAGCGAAAGACGGATATCTTCGCGGGTAATCCCTTTGGTCTTGATTGAATCCACAAGAATGGTGGTCAGCCATCGGTTGCTGAAATATCCATCGGGCTCATCCAGAAATGTAATACCATAGAACGACTCGAGTTGATCCCGATAAAAGTCAAAATTTGCCCTACGTTGAGCGACACGATCGGGCAACACCATCATCTGTCCGCGACCTATACCGGCCAACACATTACTCATGCGATAATTATAACCGATGTACGAATGCTGGTAGTGAGGAGCAGCGTCTCGTGCTTGTGTAGCAAGAAATCGGGCCTTCGAAATAAGGGCTTCATCCTCACTTAACAATGCACCACCACCTGAAGTCGTTATAATTTTGTTCCCATTAAAGGATAGAACATTCAGCTTCCCAAACGATCCACACATTTTTCTATTAATATGCGACCCCAGTGCTTCAGCGGCATCCTCCACCACCGGAATACCATAACGATTGGCGACTTCCAGAATCCGGTCCATTTTAGCTGGCATGCCATAGAGATGTACTGCTATAATTGCCTTTGGGAGGGATTCTGAAGACGAGTTTTTAATACGTTCTTTAATTGCGGTTTCGAGCAATTCGTGATCCATATTCCAGGTATCTGGTTCCGAATCGATAAACACCGGTTTAGCCCCAAGATAGGTAATTGGGTTAGCTGAAGCTGAGAATGTAAACGATTGACACAAAACTTCGTCGCCCGCCTTTACACCTAGCAAAATCAGAGCAAGGTGTATAGAGGCTGTCCCGCTTGTAAACACACCAGCTGCTTTTATACCGGTGTATGAACATATATCTTGTTCAAAGCCATCAACATTAGGTCCGAGAGGAGCCACCCAATTCGTATCAAACGATTCCTTTACAAAGTTTTGTTCCCAACCACCCATGTGTGGAGAAGAAAGCCAGATTTTTTCTTTACCCATTATGAAATTTAATTAATTTCGCCGGCATACCGACGTTAGTACAATACGCTAGTAAATCAATTACTACTACAATAAAGTCACCTATAGTATAACAGCCCGAGAAAGTACATTTATTTTGATATTATGTGGGTATGCATTTCGAATCTCATTGTGCTTGGTACTGTAGGAGTTTTTCAGCACATATTTAAACAAGGCAAGAGCTACTGAAAGCTTCCCTAAAAGTAGCTACAGTATAAACCGTAAACCATTTCAAGCACAGACTTGTGATCTCATTAATACAGGAAGAGTGTGCGATCCAATTTGTTTCGAAGGCATGATAGACGTAGTCGAGAACTTCTCCGCCCATGTGGGGGAGGAGAGCCATATTATTGGTTTATTCAATGTGAAATTTGATTGGTTTTGCAGGAATCCCAACAGCTGTACAATTTGCTGGTAAGTCCTTAGTGACTACAGCTCCCGCTCCAATTTTTGTCCAATTTCCAATTTTAAGTTTTTGGATTGTACATGCTCCTATTCCAAATTCAACTCCTTCTCCAACTTCTAAAAATCCACCTAAATTTACGCCCGGTGATAAAGTAATATAGTTACCATAGTATGAATCGTGGCCAAATGTAGCATTTTTATTAATAGTTGCATGCTCCCCTATTACGACATCACAATCAATACAAACACCAGGATATATTACAGTTCCCTTACCAAGTTTAACTCGCTCTCCAAGCCAAGCAGATGGGTGAATCAGTGTTGGGGAATTGATTCGAAGAGAATTTAATTTCTCAGCTACCTTTTTCTTCTGAATGGGCTTTGAGAAACCAATTATTACTGAGGAACCTTTAGCTAATTCTTTAGAGCCCCCAAGTATTTTGAAACCTGCATAACTTTGCCCCAATTTAGCTTCATCATCATCTATAAAACCTGCAATTTCCCATTGCCTGTTTTTTGCATTTATATCACTAATAATTTGAGCTACTAATTTACCGACACTTCCGGCCCCATATATATAGATCTTATCCATCTAATTTAACCCCTTTAAACGGTTCCATCGTTTTTTCTTCGTTTTGATTAATTCCATCTCTTTTAAAAACCTTATAAAAGGTTAGAAATAATATTACTAAATCTAACCAAAAGCCTTGATTATTGACATACCACACATCCATTTTAAATTTTTCTTCCCAACTCACATTATTTCTTCCGTTGATTTGAGCCCAGCCGGTTATACCGGGTCTAACCTCATGTCTTCTTTTTTGAAAATCGTTATACAAGGGTAAATACTCAATTCTTAATGGCCTTGGGCCCACTAAGCTCATTTCTCCTTTAATTACATTAAATAAGCCTGGTAGTTCGTCAAAACTAGTTGATCGTAAAAAATTTCCGAACCTAGTCAAACGCTGCTCATTAGGGAGTAAGCATCCTTCCTCATCTTTTTCATTCGTCATACTTCTAAATTTATAAATTTTAAATAGCTTTCCATCTTTTCCGGGGCGGACTTGAGTAAAGAAAACTGGGCTTCCCATATTTATTCTTACGAGTAATATTAAAAGAAGAAATAACGGGAATATTAAAACTAAACCAATGATTGAAACTAAAAAATCAAAAACTCTTTTAAGCATTAACCTGGGTTTCCAATATTTCAAGGAGCATTTTTGCCAACTTATTTCTGTCAAATTTAGACAGTGCCAACTTTTTAGCATGTTTTCCCATGTCCATGAGTCTATTTTTATCTGTCAACAAGTTATTTAAGTCCTGTGCAGCTTTCTTGTAATTTGTGGGGCTCATAGCGATTCCTGCCCCTGATGCAATTAACTCCTCTTTCTGCCACCCACTATAATTGATAGCAACCGGTGTACTTGAAGCCAATGCATCAAAAAACTTATTAGCTGAATTTGCCCACATGGGTTTTAAATCAATGAAGAGTGAGGTTGCCACATTAGCGGCATTTAGCACTGCAGGTATATCAATTTTGGGGATCTTACCCAGCATAAAAAAGTTTTTGTTATAAACCCCGTATTCAATAGCCAACTCTTTAATTTTTTGATATTCTACTCCATCTCCAACCACTACAAAACAAACTTCAGGATTGATATTTTGCATCTCCTTAGCAACTTCAGCCAGGTACCCTACTCCGTTGATATGCCCCAAGGTTCCCGTATACGCTACCAATGGTCGATCTTGCAACCACTTATATTTAATTCTAAATGAATGGCCGACTTCATTGTCCACCGTAAAAAGATCGATATCACAACTATTGGGAATCACTGAAAGTTTTTTCTCAGGATAACCTGTCTCTATAACCCCATCTCTTATACCCGGCGATAAGGTGACAATATGTTTTGAGTGCTTATAAGCATAACGTTCAAGTTTTTTAGCCACATACTTAATGACAGGATTCTTTAGAGCTCCTATGGCAATAGGGAGTTCCGGCCAAAGGTCTCGCACTTCAAAGACCATTGGGATTTTCAATTTCTTTTTTGCAAAAATAGCTGGAATGGCAATGGTAAGCGGAGTGCTTGTTGCAAAAATTAGATCTGCATCAAATGACGAAGCTTTGTTTCCTGCTTTAAGAGCAAACCTAAAGAAAGCCTTGATCCGATCTGGGTAACTCATCTTATTATTATATGGCACTGGCAGCCAGTGTACTTCAATTCCTTCTAATTCTGATTGATACCAATCACCTTTTGCTTCAGCATCTGCATTAGATGTTATCATTATGACTCGGTGTCCTGCTTTTACAAACCGACGTGCCATTTCATATGATCGTGTACCACCAGAGTCTTTAGGCGTTTTGAAATATTGGTGGAGGTAAACGATTGTCATATTTTATATATATTTCTTCTTTTAATAAAAAGTAGGTCATATAAAAAAGAAGTAACTTTACTTCTTTTTCCTTCAATTATCTTATTTAAATCTTTTTTTTGACATTCAGTAAACCAGTGTACTGAATCTCCTACTTCTCCTTTTCTAAAATGTTTTGATGCTTTTTTTGAATTAGTTGAGTAATGCCGAATTTTACCTTGCGAAACTCGCTCTTTAAGATTTCCAATATTTGTTCTTTCTTTAATTAAAAGAATTTCACTATTAGATATTTCCAAATCAAGGTACTGAGCGATTTTTTTAACATTATACTCAAAATTATATTTCAATTCTTCGAAACTAATCATTAGAGCTTCTGGCAGAAATTTTTTTTTATTTTCTTCAAAACTATTAATTTCAATTGCTTTATATCTTCCAATAATCCAATAATAAAGGAAGAATGGAATTTTTAAATTTAATTCAGTTTTGATGTGATGGAAATGTGATACTAATGCATCTTCAAGAATTCTCTTAGAAAATATTATTTTAAAATTAAGTGATTTATTTTCTAAATATTCATATGTAGATTCATTCAATAAGTGAATTTTTGAGAGATAAACAGCATCCATGTTTGAGTAATAAGGAATAGCTACTTTTGCTATTGATTCAGAAAATAAAAAGTTTGGATTGTTTTTATACTTCCATTCTTCAACAGTAGATAGGTTATATGAAATTTTTTTTAAAATTAACATTTCTTCTATTATTAAATAAAGCCATGTTGAACCAGATTTGAACGAACCATTACATATTATTATCATTTTACTTGTATATATTTCTATATTCTTTGATGATATTATTCCACTTAAATTTTTCTGCTTCTATTATAGATTTTTTGACAATATCATTATTAAATTCTACTATTAGATTAATAATCTTATTTGCTATCTCATTAACATTTTTAGGATTTTTGACTTTTTCTCCAACATAAGTATGGTCAAAATAGCCATCAACACCTTCGCCAGCTGTATAGATAATTGGTAGTCCCTGTGATAAGGCTTCAATATAAACTAATCCAAAAGTCTCTGGTTTACTGACCATAGCAAATATATCATGACTACGGTACAGATTGATTAGAACATTTTCATCCTTAACATAATCTAATAGTGTTACATAATTATTCCTTTTATTAATCATTTTTTTTATTAAATGCTGATCATTACCTCCCCCACCTACAATAGTAAGCCTTACCTCATATTTATTTCGAACGATATCTATTGCTTTAATTAAATTAGGGATATTTTTAAGTTTTAAAAATCTGCCAATATATAGAATCGATATTTTATTTAAATTATTTGAAACTTTAGGATTATAATTGGAAAAAAAAGTATTTGATATTCCATTAGGAATGATATGATATTTTTTAATTACCTCTTTTCTCAATCTTAAATTAATATTATTAAGGTATTTATTTTTTTGTGATGGTGAAGTAAAAATTATATTACTTGCATTATTTATAATCTTATTCCTAATAAATATCAAATCTTTTCTTAATAAACTATAAGCATTAATATCCGATGACCTTATAGTTATTGTGTAGGGTATGCCATATTTCCTATACAATTTATATGCAGGATAACCATCGCTGTATAAGGTATGAGCATGAATGTGATCAATATTTTTTATATTAATGTGATCTATAATACTATTATATATTTTGCTACATTTTCTTCTAAAAAATATTTTATCAAAATAATTTATTATTTCTTTAACAACAATTTCATTTGATTTTACATTCGAAATATCATATCTAGTTTCTTCCTCATTTTTCACAGGCGCAAACACAGAATTTTTAAACCCAAATTCTGACAAACCATTTATCAATTCTTTATAAACACTCACCCTTGCAAAAGTATTTGAAATATGTAATATCCTCATTAGCTTCTATAGCTTAGAATTAAAGCGGCTGAAATTGCAAGCCAACTTGTTGAGTAAATTCCACCTGTAAACATACTTCTGGATAAGGCCATTAAAAATATTGTAACGAGAAAAAAGAACTCCGGATTATACTTTATAATATTTATACTTTTTCTGAACACTTCATATAAAAATGCTGAGTAACATAAGAACCCTATTATGCCAGTTGATAATAATATTTCTACAAATATGTTATGTGGATAAAATCCATAATAATCATTTTGTAAACTATTGCCGAAAATAGGATTATTGTAAAATTGTATTAATCCCGTTTTCCATATATCTAGCCTGATTGCTGAACTACTGTTACTATTAATATCTTCATATGTACCTATAAGTCTGTTAAATAAACCCTCTCCCAAGAATACGGATGCAATTATCATTAAAATAACAAGGGATATAAATAATGATATTGAATTAAATTTATTTTTAATAGTATTAGAATATAATATGTAAAACACAAACGGTAACCCAAGTGCAATCACAGAGCCTCTTGAAGCTCCCAGAAAAAAAGGTATTAAACATAAAACTAATGTAGTGTATATAATAATTGATTGAATTCTCGTTGTCGTATGATTAGTTAATTTATAACTATAAGCTACTCCAATACCTAAACTAGCAACGTAAGATAGAATTAATGCAGAAATTACATTTACATCATCTACAAAAGTAATGCGAGAAACATCTCCAATTATGTCTCTATAATAATATAATGTGCCAATTGCAAGGATCAATGAACCAATAGAAACTGTATAGAACAGCAAATTAATATGATACTTTGTAATTTTAGTTTGTGTAATAAAAATAAATGGCAGCAAGACAAAAGAGGTAAAGTATATGAAAAAATCCCATTCTGATTGATGGAGGTATGGATTGTAACCCTGATAGCTTATATATATTCTCAAATAATACAACAATGAAAATATTAAAAACCAAATAACTCCTTTATTAAATCTTATTTTACGATGTAAAACAAACGATATTGCAAATAATGCTACTATGAATAACCTTATAGGTATAGTAAATAATCTGCTAACATCCTTATATCCAGTATTTGCAAGTATTATTAAAACCACATAAGAACCAGCAAACACAAAGAAAAAAGCAGTACCGAGACTTATATTAACAAGCTTTTCCTTACTTACTTTCATTTACTCTGATAATATTTAAAAAATTTTCGGCGTTAACATCGGCTCTGAATCTCTTACTCATTTCATTAGACTTTTTACCCATTTCTTTCCATTTACTTTTGCTATTAAATGCTTTTATGAATGCTTGAGCATATTGTTCTGTATTTGCTTCATTAATCAACCATCCGTTAACACCTTCTTTAATCATTTCCGATGGGCCACCTAGATGGTATGCAATCACTGGAATTGAAGCACCCATAGATTCCGCGACACTTATTCCAAATGGTTCTTCATTCCTTCGTCCATTAACATATATATCTATTGTACTGTAAAATCTATCAATATGATCAATTACTCCTACGAAATGAATATTATCATGATATTCTTGACTAATATTTTTTAAACGCTTTGCAAATTTTGAATCTAGTGGACCACCTGCTATAACTAAATGAACATTTTGAGCAAGTATTTTCGAATCAATCAGACCTTTAATAACTAAATCCTGTGCTTTACTTTCATGAATTCGGGAGGCACAGCCAAAAACAGTAGCGTCTTTACATATTTCAAGCTCATCTCTGAAATTATCATCTGATATTTTGATTCTAGCTCCATCATAACCTGGGTATACAACATTTTCACATATATTACCTATAGTATGTTTTGTGTATTCACTATTGGCTATTGGTGATATACCGTATTTTTCTAATAAATTAACATAATAAAATCTTCCAAACTTCTTGTTAACTGAACTTGGCATGTGCCAATAACCTTTCACGTCTAACTTATTCATAATATATCCTACAATATGGATAAACTGAGGTCTTCTGTAGATTACCGCTGAATAGTTATTTTGTAATTTAATATCCCTTAGAAAAGAACGCGGGTATGTATAACTTTTATAAATCCCTGATATAATGTTAATAATACCTCCATGATACTGTGCATCTAATCTTGGAGTAACTTCATAGTTGTCCAATAATTTTTTGTATGTTTTAGAAGAATTTCCTTCACCAATAATTATTCCATCAACACCTACGCCTTTTGATTTCCAGTATTTTATATACTGCTGCTCACAAGTATATATTCCACCTTTATCGTTACCACCTAATATTTTAAGTATTCTCATAATTTATTTAGCGTAGATTTCTTATACCTATATCCTATAAACTCAGATATTTTTATTAGCACTTTAATTAGTGCTATCGCAAAACATTTAGCAAAACTTATCTCAACATTCCTATTATTTGCGATCTCATATAGATGAGAAGGATTCGCAGGTAAATATAATCTGATACTTTTAAAGTAATTCGTTTTATAACTAAACATATCGGGATAAAAGTATATTTGCTCGGCATAACCCCTTTCAACTCGGCAGAATCACATTTGAAGTGCCCGATTTTCATTTAGGGATCATTGGTTAAATTTTCAATGATAGATTCTCCAAAGAATACTTCTTGCGCCAGTTGTAGAAGGTCTGCTGAGAGATGTTGTGGTCACGGTAGATATCGTTGATTTTGCGGCCCGATTCAGCCTTAGCAATAATCTTGAGAATCTGCGTTTCGGTAATTTCATGGTATCCTAAGATAGCTATTTATTACAGTTTATACTGTAGATACTTTCGGGGAAGCTTTCACTACCTTTTCTATAATATCCCCCTAATAATTAAAGTAACTATAGTGGTGTACATACATTGTTTGATTGAATTCTTAGTTTGAATAAAAATTAATGAGTTATTTCATAATATTGAGCAGTTGAAGTAATATACAATTCTTTTTTAGGCTTTTCTCACCTTAGCAATTCTACCTTTATTGAAGATTGGTTACATTACGCGTCGACAAATAAGACCAAATATCTTTGTATAATAACTAATTGCTAAGACTCATTAATACAAAACGCATGAGGATTTTTACAAAATATTCTGCCATAAGTACTATTAACATAATTAAGCAAATGCCAATATAATTGAGATCGATTTTTTCTCATATAATCTGCTAAATGAATTAAATTATTATATGTATGAATTAATGCATAGCAAGTATTTTTATAGTTTACTTTTTAGACAGCTTGCAAAATTAATTTAATTACTCCTTTGATATTATGAATAATAACAGACAATAACCATAAGAATACTGATAGAAATTTGAGATCTTATATATACTCGACTGATTCAATTTATAACAATATGTTGCGTCACCTTTTCTTACTGCATTAGTCTCAACTATTACTCCTTCATACTTCATAAAACTATTTTAGATAGATTTATTTTACAGATAAAAACACCGCTAATATTATCAGTAATGATTTTTTTGTATCCTGATTTTCTGATGACTTTCAATATTCTCATTTAGCATTTCTTTTAATTCTGAATGTAATTCCTTTAACAATAAAACTAACAATAGTGCTGATTTTATTGTTAAAAGGAAGGCCAGTTTTAGCTAACCTTTCACGTTCATAAATGATTACGTTATTAATATTGAAATTCTTTACCGAAGTAAGGATTAATTCAATATAGAGCTTGTTAATTCGTCTATTTAAACATTCGAGTTCTTCTGGTTTTTTAAAATACTTTTTTAGAACGGTAAATGTCTTTATACCAGCTAATTTTTGCTTTGATTTATGCAGTGTTGAAAAAGTACCACTACCAACTCTTCTATCTGCTGTTACGTCTTTCAAAAACTTTATTTTTCCTTCCTGTGCCATAAATGCAGCTAAAACCTGGTCACCATTAACCACATTTACTACTTTTGCAACTTGATCGAATACTTCAGGCAAATTCTTATACATGACAGTACATGTTTGGGGAACTCCGCCTTCCAGCATAGATAATCTGTCATAGTACGGAATATGATCATCAGGCCTTGTTTTACTGAGCAGGACTTCTCCTTTTTCGTTCACCATTCTATAATTTGTAAAACAACCAATGTAATCTTCATTCTCCTTCATAAACTTCACCTGCTTTTGAAGTTTTTGCGGATCAGTCCAGTGGTCATCGCCTTCGCAGAGGGCGATGTATTTGCCACGGGCTGACTTTCTTGCCCATTTTCCGTTGAATCCGAAAATTCGTTTACCATTTTCATCGAAAACACAAGAAGTATCTCGATCTCTTAAAAATAGCCGGATTTTGTCAGGGTATTTTTCAGCATATTTTTTGCAAATTTCACGAGTACCATCCGTACTTTCATCCTCCCCAATAATTATTTCTATAGGAAATTCTGTTTTTTGCATTAAAATGCCTTCGATACAATCTTCTATGTATTTAACATGCTGGTATGTTGCAGTACAGACCGAGACTAACGGCTCAATTTGATTTACTCCCTTATCCTTACCTAAATATTCTTCATCAGGGTTAAACCCTTCCTCGTATATCTTTTGAATATCCATTTCAGTACTCTAATTTCCCAAATTCATCTTCAAAATACTTAAAAGCTTCTTCTATATGCTTGTCTTCTTCTGAAATGGGATTGGATATTTGAAATTGTTTTTCCCCACTATACTCGGGTATTACAAATGTAGAATTGAACGCCTTGATTTTATTGCTGATTTCCAAATATACAGCTTCCGGTTTATTACATAAATCTTCATATGAAAAAGATAAATAAGTATTTCCAAGATTCTTTTTCTTTGATAAAATTTCTTTTTCTATAAAATATATCTGTCCAGCTACCTGGTGATATTTATCCATATTTTTGATTGTTGGATACTCTCTTGGCTTCCATGAAAACCATTTTTCCTGATTTCCGGTCCATTTTCCTCTTGCTTTTAATAATGATCGTGTCATAGCAATTGGATCTCTGTACATGTGAAGATATATAACATCTTCTATATGCTCACTCATACTTTCTAAATACCAATTGACAATTTTAGCTTTGCATAAAAAAGGTTTCCCAAATGCCTTTTGAATTAGGGCCAACTCTTTTTGCAAACTTTTGAAATCAAATTCACGCGCAAAATCCTCTTCCGAACAAGGAACATCCGGAAAATCAATAAACTCTCTCCAAAAATACCAAAATTCATGGGGTGCTTTAAATCCTTTTGTTTTACCAATAGCAGATGAAAATTTTAATTCATCGTTAATATCTGCAAACTCATCTCTATACTGGTATTCTGGCTTCGTTACCATATTATATATTAGGGCTCCAATATATGGTGCTTTGTAAAAGCGCGATAAAAAGTTTGAGGGGTATGAAAAAGCCTCTAAAGATGCCGCCCATTGTGTAAACATGGTGCTGCCACATCTCGGGCAACCGATTAACAATAAATTAGGATACTTTGGTTTTTCGACTTTCTTCATTTCCTGTTGTTCTACAGGTGCCAATAGCCCATTAACTTTTGCTAATATTTCTTCCAGATTATTATTTTTCTCGAAACTCATATCAACTTAAGTAATCAATTAAAGATTCAATGGTATCATCCAATTTTCTCTGGGGTTTCCAGTTAACCGTTTCATAAAATTTTGAACTATCCATACCAAATTTCATTTGAATATCCTCGGAATCCTCCAGATTAACCGATACTTTTTCTTTACCTGTTTTTTCAGCTATTTTATTTGCAATATCTATTAGTAAATGAGTTTCCCCTGAGCCAAAGTTATATACCGGTTCGTAATTTTCTGGATTTATATCTAATAATCGGGTAATTCCGTCCACTGCATCACGGATATCAAGCCGTTCCATTTGTTGCTGCCCACCAATCACATACAACGATTTTTCCTTTAAAGCTTGCTGAGTCATTTTTGTAAGCAGATCTGTTTCTACTAATCCTTTGGCTCCTCCTGCGAGTGTACCCAATCTTATGGAGGTAAAACAAAATTGATTATTCATGCTTTTAAGAGATTCTAAAATAAGTTCACTTGCATATTTTGCCTGCGCGTAAGGTGTGGAAGGGTAAACTAAATCTTCTTCACTCCAAAGTGGCTCGGTTTCTAATCCATATACACTTTGAGTTGAGACATTTATTACTGCAGGCACATGATTCATAGCCGCCCTGGTAAATAATTTATTCGTGAATTTTAGACTTTCCGCCACTTCATGGTTACTCTTATGTGGACGTGCAAATCCCATGTGCAGTAGTATGTCTATATTACCAAAATGGATATTTCCTTTTTCTAAATCATCTTTGTCATAATAAAACTTAACGCCTTCTTTTAAGGCCTCTTTAGTTTTTCCCTTGTTTCTGCCATAAGCCCAAATTTCAAATCCTCCTATTCTACTTAGTTTGTTTATGAGATTTTGGCCTAAATACCCAGTTGCACCTGTTATTAAGACTTTTTTTTCTTTTGGTTTATAATCTTGCTCCAATTTTTCAGATAGCTCTGAAACTTTTTGACTTCTTACAATAGGAACAGATTTGTCGGCTGTCTGTCTCATGCCGAAACGGGTATGATTGAAATGAAGTATATTTTTCCCCTTGTCAATTCCTAACCATTCTTTTACACAAGCTTCAACTTCGTTAAACCCCATCAGAGCTCGCAATCCGGTTATACCCGTAAAACGAGGGTTCATTTCAAACAATTTTAGTCCTTTGTCCGTTAATCGCCCCTGAATATTAATAGGCCCTCGTAAGCCCATTTTTAAAAGTTCCGGACTTAATTGATCAATGATTTCCCATACATTTTCGTCATCATAGGGAAGTACTTCGATAGGAATACCATTATTTAATTTATTAAATGATGCCATTCTCCCCATCAACTCGCTATCAGGACCATACACTAATTGAATAGAAATCTCTGAAACCTGGGGGTTTTTATTTTGTTCTATTTGCTTTAAATAATACTCTCTATTCGGATCATTTTTATGAGGAATAGCTAATTCCTGAATAATGTGATCCTGATTAATTTTCCCTAAATCATCCTTATTTAAAATTATCTCGATTCCTTTTGAAGCAAATCCCCCTCTTGGTTTTGCAATGAATGGAAACTGAACCTTTCCTGATTTAATATCTTCATGGAGTGTTTCCTTGTCATAACTTTTGACAAATACATCAACAATCTTATTTAACTGACGACTCATCCGCTCTTTATCTCTGCATAAAGAAATTAGCTCTTCGTCTGCATAAATTGCTTTGATATTCGCTTTTTGAAATTTTTCTTCATTTTGGGCAAATATTAAAGCTTCATCATCAAGCCCTGGAATAACAAGATCAACATTATATTTCTTGCACTTTTCAATAAGTTTATCAACATAACCATCTGAATAAATATTTGGAGTATAGTCATAAGCATCACAATCATAAGCTCCATATGCAAACGGATTTGTCCCAAAACCGATAGTTTTGAGAGGTAATTGTGAAAGTTTTAATGAGTTTATTACAGACTGACCAACACCACTGCCAATACAGCTAATAGCTATTGTATATTTTTTCATTCTTATTTAATTAAATTTGTTTCAATAATCTCTACTATTTTCTGTTGTTGCGCTTTGACTAAATCAACATACAGCGGTAAACACAAAATCCGTCGCGATATATCTTTAGACACTTTTAGAGCTTCCGTTTCCACATACCCGAGTGTATCCAAACTTGGATAAAAATAGCGCCTTGGGAAAATATCATTTTTTTCTAAAGCTTTTTTTACACGTAACGCTACTTCCTCGCTCTCAAGGATAATCGGGTAATATGAGTAGTTCCAACAGCTGGCTTCCTGAACGGCAATAGATCGTACAATTAAGCCTTTCAGCAGCTCATCATAGCGCAGGCACTGCTCTTTTCGGCTTTGAAGAATGTCTTCAATGTAATTTAAATTTGTCAGTCCCATTGCAGCATGGAATTCAGAATTTTTACCATTAATTCCAACCCCATCAAAATGTTCCGGTCCCGCGTGGCCAAAGTTTCTCATTCTGCTCATGCGGTATTGTAAATCCTCATCATTGGTAAAAACCGCACCACCTTCGATAGTATGAAAGAGTTTTGTAGCGTGAAAACTGGTTGTACTCACATCGCCATACGAAAAAACAGACTTGCCTTTGTATTTTGTTCCAAAGCAATGAGCCGCATCATAAATCACTTTTAAACCGTGCTTATCGGCAATGGCCTGAATTGCATCAATATCGCAGGGATTTCCGAATACGTGCGTGGCTAATATGCCAGTGGTACTATCAGTAATGGCTTCTTCAATTAATGCCGGATTTAAATTCAATGTTTCCAGGTCAATATCTACAAAAACAGGTGTGCAACCTTCCCAAACTATACTTGACGTGGTAGCTACATACGAAAATGGTGTGGTAATAATTTCGCCTTTCAAATCCAACGCTTTAATAGCGATTTGCAGGGCAATAGTACCATTTGAGAGATAGAGCAGATTTTTTACGCCAAGGTAATCTTGCAGCTTCTGCTCCAGTTCCTGCACCAGCGGGCCATTGTTGGTGAGATGTTCACGCTCCCATACTCCCTGAAGAAGTTTTTGATATTCCTCAAGTGGTGGCATGAAAGGTTTGGTTACAGGGATCATTCACTCACCTCTTTAGTTTTATTTTTCCACGGAAATTCATCTCTCAGGGCATCTATATTCAAGAACTTACAGAATTTTTTGTATGAACCTTTTTCAGAAATATTGATTACTAATAGGTCATCCGGACGATGCCTGAAATATTCAAGTATATTTTGATTATGATTATTGTAGTATTCAATTAACATCTCTTTATTGTAGGGATCATTTTCCGGCGTATTATACGTAAGCCTGTTGGAGATCCAGGGTCTTCCTTTGTCAATATAGGTGGCGTTCATCAAATCTTCTTTAGTAGGAATTCTACCATTCAAGCCCCATTTTTTAGCATGAAATTTTGTAATTGAATTATACCATTGTTCGGGCGAATCGCGAATAGTAAGAATAAATTTGCTTCCCGGGAACGCCTGATCAAGCACTACATAAGTAAAGGGTTTGCTGAAAGGAACATCCTGGAAAAACTGAGCGGATTTACAATAATCGATGATAGGTTCAAAGTTTCTAAAAGCCCAGTCTTTGTTAAGTAATTCGGCTTTTCTCTGATACCCAATAGTATATCCCAATTCAGCCATTGCAACTTTTAATGAAGTTGTTCCCGTCTTGTTAGCACCGATTCCAAATATTTTTTGCTTACCTGAACTTTTAACTCTGCCAATGTTTTTTCTCAAAAACCATTCAACATTATCGGGCAAATATTCTACAACTCTTTTCTTCATACCTTCTTATTACTTGCCTTAAATTTAGAAATTGTATCAAGAGAATATTTAATTATTGGCCGTTCAAACAAGTAGGTCATAACCATATAAATGGTAAACCCAACAACTAACCCTATTGTTATTTCCAAATAGTCATTTAGGGAAAGAAGATGAGTTATGTACCAAACCGTCCCACCCGCTAACGCTGAAATTGCCCAGAACCGCCAGATATCTTTTATCTGTTCAAACATTCCGTAATTAATAAATTTTCCGCTATAATAACTGTTAATGTAGTATGCCAGGAATGAATTGACAGCTCTGAACATGACCAGTGCTAACACAGAATATTGGATAAAAATAAAAATTCCGGTTATGCCTATCGCCTTTTTCACAAAACCTAAATAGAGGAAAAGGTCACTTCTACCTTTCACTTTCAAAATATTAAGATTGTAGGCTTGAACCGGATATAAAATGCCACTCACACACAGCCATTGAAAGTATGGTACAGCAGGCAGCCATTTTTCAGTTAAAACTACCCTAAAAAGAGGTTCTGCCAGTACTATTGCCCCAATCATAATAGGAGTAATGATAAAAAAAACCTGCCTTACAATTTTTTTATACGCAATCTTTAATCGTTTATCATCATTCTGAATATCGGATAAAACAGGAAAAGTTACTCTGTCAAGCGCGCTTGATATATTCTTTACGGGCAGTTGTTTAAATTTATTTGCCTGAGTGTAAAAACCAACTTGAGCTGTTGAAAAATAGCGTCCAATTACAAGTTCAGAAATATTTTTATATATCGTGCTGAGCACGCTCTCGAGCATCATTTTTCCGCCAAAGTCGAACAATTGCTTTACCCTGTTCCACTGGAATACTTTTTGGGGATACCATTGGGATTGAATCCATACCTGAATTGAGTAAGCGGCTGTATCCACTAATTGGAGCAGCACTAAACTCCAAACCCCAAGGCCTGTATAAGCACCAACAATACCAGCAATTCCACCAAGTAAAGTGGAGGGCACCTTAGCAAGCATGAGTTTTTTGAACTCAACGCCTTTTGTCAGTCGAGCTATTTGAACTAATGAAAAAGCCGATAGTATAAAGCGTAATCCAAGTACTCTTACCAGATTTGTTAATTCAGGTTCATTATAAAACGCTGAAATATACGGAGCGGATACAAAGAGGATAAGATACATGCCAATACTCACTCCCATATTCATATAAAATACAGAGGAGTAATCTATTTCATCAGTGTCCTTCTTTTGTATCAGAGCCTGTCCAAACCCACTGTCGGTTATGCTTTGGCTCACAGCGATGAACACAGCCAACATCCCCATCAGACCAAATGCGTCTGGTGAGAGGATCCTCGCTAATATAATAAAAACCACTATCTGGAGCACTTGAGTGCCAAAGCGCTCTAAAAATGCCCAAATAAAACCTCCCAGGGTTTTATTTGTTAGCGACATACCTTTCCACTAAGTTTCTCAAATATTCCCCATAGCCGTTTTTCTTCAATTCTTCTGCTTTCTCAAGTACCTGTTCTGTGGTTATCCATTTTTGTCGCCATGCTATTTCTTCCAAGCAGGCTATTTTATAACCCTGTCGGCGTTCAATGATTTCAACATATTGAGAGGCTTCACTCATGGCATCATGGGTTCCGGTATCGAGCCAGGCGTAACCACGGCCGAGCACCTGCACGTGAAGTGCGTTTAATTCTAAATATTTTTGGTTTACCGATGTAATTTCCAATTCTCCGCGATCGGAAGGTTGTACATTTTTAGCAATTTCTACAACGCGATTATCATAAAAATAGAGTCCGGTTACGGCCAGGTTACTTTTAGGATTATCCGGTTTTTCCTCAATAGAGAGTGCTTTACGGTCTTTATCAATTTCTACCACTCCAAATCGTTCGGGATCACTTACGCGATAGCCAAATACAGTAGCTCCATTCAGATTTTCAACCGTTTCTTGCAGTTTTTTTCCGAATCCCTGACCGTAGAATATATTATCGCCTAAAATCAGACAGACATCGTCATCTCCAATAAATTCTTCCCCAATAATAAAGGCTTGTGCCAATCCATCAGGACTCGGTTGCACAGCGTAAGAGAGTTCAATTCCCCATTCCGAGCCATCACCAAGTAACCTTTTGAAGCTGTCGTTATCTTCGGGAGTGGTAATGATTAAAATTTCCTGAATACCAGCGAGCATTAAAACCGACAATGGATAATAGATCATTGGTTTGTCGTACACCGGCATGAGCTGCTTACTGATGGCTTTGGTAACCGGGTATAAGCGAGTGCCGGAGCCGCCGGCGAGTATAATTCCTTTCATTTTTTTATTTAGTCAAAAGTCTAAGGTCGGAAGATCAAAGGTCTGTTTTTATATACATGACCTTTGAATTTCTGACTATTATGAATCGTAGTTATTTTCTGGTTCTTTTGCCACGTCTGAACTTCCGTTTCTCAAGTATGTTTCGAGCTTTGAAAGTTTTTTGAGATGATTATTAATTTATTTAATAATTCGGTGCCGACTTGTTGAGAGATATATCGGCACAGTTCAATATTGTGGGGAGTAATGGATAGAAGTTGTATACTTTGGTATGGATTACAAACAATTACTCAGCCTGTTTCTGCCGGAAGGATTGCTTGATCACTTCGATATTGACCATATAGAGCAAGGCAAAGAAGCTAATGGCCTGGAATTCCTTCACATTCACCTCACCGAGAAGAATACACTTCCCGCGGGCTACTGAAAGCTTCCCCTAACTAGCTACGTTTGTGATTAGAGATTGTAAGTTAAGGTTATTGTCTTTGATTAAAGTGGGGAAGTTGGTGTTCTTTGCTCGGCGGTTCATGAAGACTACCGGTGGCAAATTACCAAGGGCATTGTGTGGACGTTCGTTATTGTAGATCCACATCCAGGCCTGGGTGATTGCCCGTGCCTGTGTTAAACTTTCAAAAGCATACGCATTGAGCACTTCTTGACGGTAGGTTCGGTTGAATCGTTCAACATAAGCGTTCTGCGTAGGTTTTCCCTTTTGAATAAAAATAAGCGTGATACCATGGAGTTCACACCACTGCTGCAGTATCACGGCCAGAAATTCTGGGCCGTTATCCACGCGAATCTGTTCAGGTTTTCCGCGCCAGCTAATCAGTTCTTCGAGCTGGCGAATCACCCGTTGACTGGTTATAGAGGTGGGCTAATTAACATTTGAAGTGCCCGATTCTTGGAGAAAAAAATATCTGGGGGGCTAGCCCCCCAGATAAACATGAAGTTTTGTAGCTTCTGACTTTT